>Ga0180069_1000113_pt1 | contig 16705 bp, 14 predicted proteins | sample EasRivERM_16_10D_2_FD_121793 | JGI IMG/M metagenome (GOLD analysis project Ga0180069, IMG submission 121793) | Soil microbial communities from meander-bound floodplain in the East River, Colorado, USA - East River metaG ERMLT231B'_16_10D | ecosystem: Environmental > Terrestrial > Soil >...
ATTTTACAGTCGTTATATTGGCAACGTCAAGACAAAGATTTGCCAAAAGATGTATTGACATGGGCTAGCGAATCAGCGTACTATTGACTAGGGAAAGGAGGAGAACCGGCGAATCTATGGCAACCGCGAATGCCATTCCGTACATCGATCCTAACGTGGAGCATGTGGGCGTGAGTCGTCTACGCACTCTAAACGCCACCAATCTGCGCAACCAGGAGAAAACCCTGGTGATCCAGGACAACGATACTCCCCTCGCCGTGCTGCTGACGTACGAACAGTTCTTGATCATGCAGAGGCAACTTCAGTCGGTAGTAGACACGATTGAGGTACTAACGGATGGAAATGAGTCCGCCGCCCTCAACGCTGGGTTGAGGGATGTGGAGGCGGGCCGCACGAAGCCGCTGTCGGAAATCCGGGCAGCAATTAGGAAGAAGGGGCGGAAAGCTGCCCCCGATGATGGCAAGTAGCTACCTGGTGGAGTTGACCCAAGAGGCCGAAAGGGTCTACGAGCGTTTGTATGAGGAAGCGCACGAATGCCTTGAGGCGGGCGACTCCACCAACTCCAAAGTAACCACCTTCAGGATGATCGAGGAGGTCCTCGACAAGATCATCCCGCACGATCCATTCAACCCTTCACGGGCTTTGACTGGCACCTTCTCGAACATCTTCCGGGTCAAAAAGGGTAGAATGAGGGTTTGCTACATCGGATCTTCTCAGGGGAAGAAGATCATCGTTCTCTATATTTCCGAAACCCCTCGAAAGCAAGGAGACCTGAACGATCCGTACTCGGTCTTCTCACGCATGGTGCTTTCCGGGAGGTTCGATAAGTTTTTCGATATCATTGGCGTCCGTCGGCCAGACCGAAAAGCGGCCTGTGCTGGTATCCAACTCCAGTAAAATCCAGAGCGCCTCCCTCCAGCAACACGCTAATAGGACACTCCCAAAGGCCGCTGGAGCGCAGGAGCAGTAGCTCGGCCCGCGCCGGTTTGAGCCTGGAGAGAGCCTCCCGCACCTGGCGGCAGGTCTCGCTTCGAAGTACACTGTCAAGCGGGCTCGCGGAGCGTGAAGACGCCGCCAGATCGAGGCCGGCCGCCTCCTCATACTGCCGTCTTCGCCGCGCTGCCCGCAGCCTATCCAGTCCCAGCCGGGTAGCCGCCCGGTAGAGCCAGCCTCCGAAATTGTGGTTCCGCTCCGAGTTCAGTGGTTGCTCGTACAACTTGGAGAAAACGTCCATCGCGGCCTCTTCGGCTTCCGCCCGGTCGCCCAGCAGCCTCTGCAGGACAGCGACCACCCGGGCGTAATGCTCCAAGAAGATCGTCTCGAAGGCAGCCTGCTCCCAGGTCTCGCCTCCAGCCCTGGCTGGATTCCTCAAGACGTCGTCCATCGTTATTGAAACGGTTGCGAAGGCCGAAATGTGACAGCGATCAGTCGAGTTCCAGCAGATAGCCCTTCTTCCCCAAGTTGACCGCCTTGGTTCCCCCCAGGTCGACCTCCACCCCGCCGCACTCGTGGATGTGGCCGCAGAAGAAATACTGGGGCGGATGCCGGGAAAGAAACTCCCCAATGGAGCGGCTCCCCGCGTGACGGCCCGGACCGATGCGGTCCAAGGCGGTGCCGAAAGGCGGGCAATGGCAAACCAGGACCAATGGCGCCAACGTTGCGAACTTCTCGATCCTCTCGGCCAGTTCCGCTTCGCTGTACTCGCCGGGGGTATTAAACGGCGTGGGGTTGGAATAGCCAAGTCCGGCGACCCACCACCGTCCTACCTGCCAGGCTTGCTCGTGGAAGTTGCGGAAGCCGTAAGCCGCGCAAAAGTCGGCGATATTCCGTTCCGACTCGTGGTTGCCCGGCAGCACCCAGACCCTGTCTCCATGGCGTTTCATGAGCCGGCCGCAGTCATCCAGCCCCCGGCTGAAATTGGCCAGGTCTCCGGCGGCGATGTAGAGGTCGGCGGGGACGGCCATCAGAGCCTCCAGCGCCCGCAGATCTTGATGGATGTCGGAGAACAGGAGGATTCTCATAGCAGCCATCATACCGGCCCCGTGCCCCCGCGTGGGGCGGCCCCCCTGGGCCGCAGCCGGCCCCCCGGCCGGCTTTCCCCCGCCAAGCCCTCGACTACGTACCCTCCTCCGGACCACCCGCCAAAACGATCCCCAACGCGAGCGATCACCAGATGGACGGGCAGGACCACACGGAAGTACGGCCTGTCCTACACTCTGGAGGCGATGGCGGCGAAGAAGACCAAGCAAAGCATCGCCAGGAAGAAAACCCTTACCATAATGGTCCTATTTTGCCTGTTTCCCGGCCCGGACCGGGTCAACCGGCGGTCAAGAGGTTGTCAAGAAACTGTGGAGCCGCTCGACCGCCCCCCAGCCGGAGGTGTACATTGGATATCGTGTGGTGGCGAACCGCGGAAGCCTCCCGGACCCTGCTGGCGCTGCTGATGGTGGTGGCGCTGGTTCCCGCCGCAGTACTGGCCTATTTGCAATACAAGTCGCTGGCGCGGGTCGAGGAACAGACCCGGCAAGCGCTTCTCGGCAACCTCCAGCAGGCTCTGGTCGGCGTCCGGGTGGAGTCGGAAAACAACTTTAACCAGTGGCTACGGACGGCGCTGTCTGGGGCGGAGAACCATGACTGGCTGGCGAAACGGGAGCTGGTGCGCATCCAGGAGCTGGCCGAGATCGCTCGGAAGATCTGTCCTCGTCTGACCGTGTTCTTTGCCTCCCGCAACCGCCCCGGCAGGGCTCCTGAGGTCTTCATTTTTCGCCCGGGTCCGGATCGCCGTATGCGCTCGAACGATGCCGACGCCGCCGGTCCGGGCATACCCGCGGTGCTGGCCAACCTGCCCCCCGCCGCGGCTCCCTATTTTCACACTGCCTACGCGGACCTGGACCGTGACCGCCACCAGGTCTTCATCCATCGCGTCGACCTGGACGGCAAGGTGATCGGCTACTACGGATTTGGGATTCCCACCCGGCTGCTGGCTCAGGACTACTTCCCGGCCTTGCTACAAAAACACCTGGCCCGGCTGGCCTCGACCGGTGGCCAACCCGTTGGCAGCGGACCCATGGCCGCCGTGTTCGATGAGACCGGCAAGCAAGTGTGCGCTACTCCCGCCGGCGCCGGCACCCGCTTCGCGGTGCGCGAGCAGCTCGACCGCCAGAACGGCGTGCTCCCAGGTTGGACCATCCGAGCCGGCTTCGACGGCGACACCGTGGATCGGCGCACCCGCTCCCAGTTCTACCGCGGCATCGGCGTGACGGTGGCTATCTTTGCCGTGATGCTGCTGGCCATCGGGTACATCGGCATGACCGCCGCCCGCGAAATGAGTCTCTCCCGCGCCAAGTCCGAATTTGTGGCCAGCGTCTCGCACGAGTTGAAGACCCCCCTCTCCCTGATCCGGGGCTTCGCCGAGACCTTGCACCTGAACCGCCTCGGCAGCCCCTCCGATCGCGAGGAGTACTTCCGCATCATCGAGAGCGAGATTCTGAAGCTCTCCATGATGATCGACCGCATCCTGGAGTTCTCCAAGATCGAGGTCGGGCTGAAACGCTACCAGCCGGAGCCGGCCGACGTGGGAAGTCTGGTCGAGGAAACTCTGGCCCATTTCTCCTATGAGCTGGAGCGCGGCGGCTTCACCCTGGAGCGCCAGTTGGAGGAGCCTCCGCCCCATGTCCAGGTCGACCCGCAGGGGTTCTCTCTGGCCCTTCTGAACCTGGTGTCCAACGCCATCAAGTATTCCGATCAGGACCGCCACATCGGGGTCCGGGTAGCGCGCCACAACGGCCACGTGGAGATATCGGTTTCCGATCGCGGCATCGGCATCCCTCGCACCGAGCACCAACGCATCTTTGAGAAGTTCTATCGGATCGGATCGGGACCGGTAACCAAGGCCAAAGGAGCCGGGCTGGGGCTGGCCCTGGTGAAGCACTTCGCCGAAGCCCACGGCGGCAAAGTTCGGGTGGCCAGCGCGCCGGGCCGGGGCAGCACCTTCACAATCGTGCTGCCGGCCCCGAAAACCACATGACGCCGCATGACGCCTAAGAAGATTCTCATCGTCGAGGACGAGCCCGCCATGGTCCGGCTCCTTCGCGATAACTTCGTCTACGAGGGTTATGAGGTCGTGGTAGCCACCGACGGCGAGGCTGCCCTCCACTTGGCCTTCGAGCAGAAGCCCCATCTGATCCTGCTCGACATCATGCTACCCAAGCTCGACGGCCTGAGCGTCTGCCGGCGGCTCCGAGAGCGGCACCTCGATACCCCCATCCTCATGCTGACCGCCAGAAACCTCGAGCAGGACAAAGTGACCGGTCTAAGAATCGGCGCCGACGACTACCTGACCAAGCCCTTCAGTGTGGCCGAGCTGCTGGCCCGCACCGAGGCCGTCCTGCGCCGGACAGGTCAGACACGTATCGAAACCTACAGATTCGGCGACATAGTTGTAAATTTCAGCTCCTTCGAAGCTACCAAGGCCGGCCAGCCGATCGACCTCTCGCCACGCGAGTACGAGATCCTCCGCTACCTCATCGAGCACCGCGGCCAAGTGATCAGCCGCACCGAGATGCTCGACCGGATCTGGGGCTACGACAGCCAAGCCCTTACCCGCACCGTCGACAGCCATATCGCCAATCTCCGCCAGAAGATTGAGGATGTTCCCGCGCAGCCGGCCTACATCCAGACCGTCCACCGCATCGGCTATAAGTTCACCGGCTAACCGCCGGCCCGCCCTGTTTTCCCAGCCTCTCGCCGGCCAAACTCTATTCACCCCTGCTGAATGGGGTCCGCCAGCATGTATTTGTTTTTTTTATGATCATCATAAGTTCTTCTTGCCAAGCGTCCGATTGTGTTATAATCCTCTTGTTGGGGGTCTTTGAAGGTGGGTGACGTGCAAGCCTTTGGCGTTACTTTTCTCCGGTCTCTGTTTTCCAGAGGTCGCGAGCGCTTCGGCAGAATCCTGGGTACGGCTACGTCTCCGAGCGACGGGCGTGTGCCCGCGGCGAAAATAGTCGCCACCGGCCCGGAGACAACCAGCGATGCGCCTTGGGTCCGGCAGGCGGAGATCACCGGGAACGAACGTTGAGAAGAAAGGATCGAAAAAATATATGAAGTCCGATGGAATGAAGCGTAGGTTCGCCGCTCTCTCGGCGCTGTTGCTGTTCGCTGCACTTCTGGTGACTCCGGCGGCATGGGGACAAGAGCGATTTGGCAACCTGGAAGGCGTTGCCACAGATCCGACGGGCGCCGTAGTGCCCAACGTGACTGTTACTATCACGAATGCGGCCACTGGCCGCGCCTATACGACGAAGACGAACGCCTCCGGGTCGTATATCGCGCGTGACCTGGAGCCCGGCCGGTATTCGGTGAAGTTCGAGGCCAACGGGTTTTCGGTGTCCGAGGTCCCGGACGTCAACGTGCTCGTTGGAAAGCAATTGAAAATCGACGCCGCGTTGCAGGTTGGGACGGCGCAGCAGGTAGTGCAGGTCACCGAAGGGGTAGCTCTGCTCGATACCACCAGCACCATGGTGGCCCACAACGTGACCTCGGAAGAGTTCGACCGGCTGCCCAAAGCCCGCACGTTCCAGTCGCTGGTAGCGCTCTCTCCCTCCGTAAACACCGGAGCTCTGGAGAATGGATTCCAGGTAAACGGCGCCAGTGCTGCCGAGAATCAGTTCAATATCGACGGCATTTCCACTACCAGCATCATCACCGGCCACACGCGCCAGGATGCGATTTTCGAGATTCTCCAGGAAGTCCAGGTGAAGACCGGTGGCGTGGAAGCCGAGTACGGCGGCGCCCTGGGCGGTGTGATCAGTGCGATCACGAAAGCGGGCGGGAACACCTTTCATGGCGACGTCCACTATTACTTTTCGGGATCCAGGATCAGCGCCGGGCCCGTGGAGCGCCTCCTTCTCGACCCCATCAATGACACGACCGTGAGTTACCAGCAGGACTACAAGAATCCTTTCAAGAACCAAGAGGTCGGATACTCCCTGGGCGGGCATATCATCAAAGACAAGCTGTTCTTTTTCTCGGCCGCTTCTCCGCGGTTCTCAGACGCCGAGAACAAGTATCTGGCCGATAGCGGAAGGACGCCCGTAACCATCAAGCGGGACCAGACCTTTTGGCAGGCGTTCAACAAGATTTCATTTCAGCCCAGCACCAGGATGCGAGGCAGCTTGTTCTGGCTTTGGAGCCCCACGAAGTCCAAGGGCAGCTTGGCCGCCTACGACTACTTCGGGAATTCGGTCTCGGCGTCCACTCAGGCCTTGGCGCCGCGTCCGGATATAGGGTACTTCAGCCCGCAGTCCAACTACGGGGGACAACTGGACTTCACCCTGTCGCCCACTTCGCTATTCACGGTGCGCGGGGGGCGGTTCTGGGACAATTACAAAGACACCGGTATCCCAGGTTTTGCTAACGTCACCTACCAAACCCCGGTTCCCACGGCGGCTACGGCGACTTTTGGCTCGGATTTGATCGCCAACATTCCGGCGAATCTTCGCGGGGGAACGAACTTCTACAACACGCCGCGATTCATCAACAACTTCCACGACCTGGCCACGCGCGCCTATCTTCAGCTTGACTACAACATCCTCACCCATCTCCTCGGAACCCATGACCTGAAGCTGGGCTGGGGCGTTCAGAAGAATGTAAACAACGTGGATCAGGCCTATCCCGGCGGCGGGTACGTTTTCGTCTACTGGGACAGGACGTTCCGGAGCAGTGTCACCGCCCAAACCCAGCGCGGACCCTATGGCTACTATGAAGTCCATGATTTCCGCACCAAGGGAACCACCGGGGCCAATCTGCAAAACCTCTACTTTCAGGACAAATGGAGAATCAAACGCCTGACCTTGAATTTCGGCGTCCGGTTCGAGAGTGAAGCTATTCCATCGTTCCGCCGCGACATTCGGGACAACGCTTTTCAATTCGGATGGGACCAGAAGATTGCGCCGCGTTTCGGGGCCACCTACGACCTCTTCGGCACCGGCAAGGCCAAAATCTATGGAAGCTGGGGCCGCTACTACGACTGGGTGAAGTATTCCCTGTCGCGGGGCGCCTTTGGGGCCGACTACTGGCACGTTTACTACCGGAACTTGGAGATTCCCGACGCCTTCTCGCTCTCGGGGTTGGTTCCGGGGGCGGCGGCGAGCAGCGGAACGAACCTTTCCGGTAAGAACATTTGGAGCGATGCTAGCGGTTCTTCCCGCGATCGGCGCGTTCCGAACTTCGACACGGTGGTCCCAGGTATCAAGCCTATGTATAGCGACTTGATGAACTTCGGCACGGAATTCCAACTCAGTGCAACCAGCGTGTTCCGCGCTGGATTCGTTCGCAACTCGCTGGGCCGCACCATCGAGGACCTCGGCGTCCTGGTGGGCGGCGACGAAGTCTACTACTATGGCAACCCTGGCGAGGGCGGTTCTACGATCACTCCAGTGTCCGGCGCCACCAAGCCATTCGCGACCCCCAAACCGGTCCGGACCTATAACGCTCTGGAGTTGAGCCTCACGCGCCGCTTCTCCAAGCGCTGGTTCGGCAGCGCCAGCTATGTCTACAGCCGGCTGCGCGGTAATTATCCGGGACTTTCCAACACCGATGAGGTCCGCACTCCGACCAATAATGTCACCTACGGCAACGCGCAGGCCGCGGCAGGCACCATTGTCCGAAACGGCGATTCGGCTTCCCGTGCTTGGGACCTGGACGAGATCCTGTGGGATTCCCATGGCAACCTCGATGTCCAAGGACCGCTGGCCACAGACCGGCCGCACGTCGTGAAGCTCTACGGTTCGTATACGTTTAAATTTGGCACCGAGGCTGCTTTCAATTTTTACGGCGGCAGCGGGACTCCTTTGAGCACGTACGGCTGGACGATCAACGGCATTCCGATTTTCGTCAACGGCCGCGGAGACATGGGCCGCACTGCCAGGCTGACGCAGACGGATTTTCTGATCGCTCATGAAGTCAAGGTGGGCGAGACCAAGAAGATCCGCTTCGAGGCCAACATGCTGAACCTCTTCAATCAGAAGACGTCGCGGCACCGCTTCGTGGACTACAACCGGCAGCGCAATTCGGCGGAGATGGACCTGAGCAGCGTCGACCTGGCCAAGGGCTTCGACTACAAGGCCCTGGTCGCCGGCACCAGCGACGGCAAAGCAGGTAGAGCGCTGGATCCCCGTTTCAACATGGACGACCTGTTCAATCCGGGCTTCGCCGGCCGGGTCGGCATCAAGTTCACATTCTAACGTTGCTGCCATCTCGAATTAGCCGGTCGGGCTTCGGCCCGGCCGGCTCTTTTGTGTCGTTGCCAGCGAACCCAGCGCCAGCAGGTACGCCGACGCACCCACCACCAGCGTTTGAAACAACCCCAGGTGGATCGCCAAGAAAATCGCCGCCACCGACCCCAACACGCTCGAAGCCGAATTCAACGCCCACGCCCAGCGAACCGCATTCGGATGGACCCTCTCCAGCCGCTTGAGCCCGCAAGGGAACGGCATCCCCATCACAAATCCCGCCGGAAATAGCAGCACCACGCTGAGGCAGCACTTCGCCGGGACCCCCAGGGCCACCCCAGCATCCAACACCACCGGCGCCAACGCCCCCAATCCCACCACCACCCCCACCACCAGCACCAGCGCCAGGCTCAGCCGCCGATCGTCTTCCCCGATCAGCCGTCCGCTCGCATAGCTCCCCAAGCCGCTGGCCAGCAGCAACGAGAAAACCACCACCGTCAGCGAGTACGTCGGGTTGCCGAGAAAGAGTACGAACTTCTGGATCAGCCCCACCTCCACCATGATGAACCCGACTCCCACCGCAAAAAAGTACAGCAGGTGGAGCAGCGCGCCCCGCTCCCGCGGCACCACCGCCCCCAGCAGCCACCGGGGCAGCAGGAGAATCACCGCGGTCGCCACCACACTCGCCCCCAGCGACACAAACAACATCATCACGCCCAGGTTGACCTTCACGTCCTCGCTGGTCCGCAGGGTCACGAAACCCCACAGGTCCCGCGCCCGAACCGTGTAGAAGAAGAAGGGCCGGTTGTCGGTAACCGGTGATATATCGTATTGATAATTAGCGGCAAACGCGGCTGGGTCGGCAGACCGGATCAGGTCCGTGAACGGATTCGGGATCTGCTCCCCCGGCAGGTAAACGGCGGGCATCTTCGCCTCCGCCAGAGCCTGCCGGGCCCGGGCGGCTTCCTGCTCGGTGAACGGCGTTCGTTTCACGATCACCGTGTCCTTCGCCCCGTAGCCCAACAAGTCCCGTTCGTTCTCCCGGCCGATGACAAAATGCCGCCACGGCTCCCGGGCTCCCAACCGCCTCAGCGCCTCCAGCGCCAGCGCCACCACCCGCAGCGACTCCCGCGGCGGCTCGAACTCCCAACGCGTGATCGACACCATCCCGTCGTCTGTCAGCCGCCCCAGATAGTCCCCAAACGCCTCCACCGTGTACAGGTTGTTCTCCGACAGCGCGAACGCCCCCGCCGCCGTTGACGCCCACGTGTCCACGAGAGTCATCTGGATCACCTGGTAGCTCGGCCCCGGCCGCCGCACGAACGTCCGCCCATCCTCCACGTGAATCTCTACCTCCGGCCGGAAGTACAGCCGCCTGCTCCGCTCCGCGAACCGGTTCCGCATCACGTCGTTGACGATGATCGGGTTGATCTCGACGCCAGTGACGCTGGTGCTCCCCCCGACCAGCGCCCGCGCCACGTCATACCCTCCTCCCGGCCCGATGATCAGCGTCTTGGCCCTGGGCCGGATCCGATAGACCAATCCTGGCCCGTTCCGCAGCAGATCCGGGTCGAACGAGGAACACTGGATGCTCGTCGCCGCATCCCCGTCGATGACAATCGCCGGACACCCGGCCCCGTCGTCCGGGATCACCCCGATTCGCGAAAACGAATTCCAGCCCGTAAACAGCTCCTTCTGGAGCGCCCGCCCCTTGGAGTAGCGGAGGTCAATCCCGCGCGTCTGCTGGTTCCAAAGGATGCACCCCACCGCCGCCAACACCAGCCCGCACGACACCCAAGCTCCCTTCCGATGTCCCGCCAGGCCGTACCAGACCGCCCCCGCCACCCCGTACAGCGCCGCCGCCGCGATCACTGTATTAGGACCACCCCATCTATCCAGTAATGGAACTAATAGTAGGCAACCAATCCCCGCCCCCGCCAGATCGAAGAAGTAAACCCGATGCACCCGCGCGATGCCGGCCGAAATCGCCAGCGAAAGCACCACGCCTGCCGAAAAGAACGGCAGGGCCGCCACGAAGTACGTGCCGGCCAGCTTCCACGCGGTTCTCCCGCTCAACTCAATACTGACGTTCTGCTGCAGGATCCAAAGCAGAACCAGAATCGTCAGCGGTGTGTTGACGGCGCTCATCAGTCCCAACCGGGCCCAGACGTCCTCTCCCCGGGCGGCCAGGTAATACGACATGATCGCCCCAACGCCGAGGCCAAACAACGCCACCGAGATCGCCATGAACGCGAAGTGGTAGAACAACACGACCGAGAATATCCGCGTCAGAGCCAACTCCAGGAGAAGCGTGGCCATCGCCGTCAGCCCCACGCCCCCATAAATTCCTCGCCAGCGATTCATGAAACCTCGTAGTACGGCAAGCGCAGCACCCTGGTGACAAAGACGTACATGGCAAACACCTCCACCGCAAAGGCCGGAAACCCCAAATACCCCGGTACGGGCATCTCAAAGATTTTCCAGTCCTGCCAAATGGGGAAGACGTAAACCCACCGTGCCGCTGCCCAATAATTCCAGAACTCCCAAACGAACCCGCACACCATGCCGGCCCCACAGAGTGCTCGCAGCAAACCCCAATCACGCCATACGCGGTCCGCATCCAGCAGAAAAGCAAACCCCACCCAAACGAACCCAAACAAATACGCTCCCCACTCCGCTGGTATCACCAGCGGCACAATGAGCATAAGGGCGCCCAAGAAGGTCCAACCCCGCCCGAGGGTGCGCGACTCTGCTACCTTCCGGCCGCCCGTCACCAGTAGAAACTCCGTGGTTTCGAGGACGGCCGGCCAAATCGTCGCAAAGGACCACAGGTATCCAACCGTTCGCAGCACTACATTGTCCGGCAACCCCACGTAGCGCCAATTCTGCAGTCGCAGGTTGTACGCCTCAAAGAGAAGCCAGAGCGGAATTGACAGCACCGCCATCCAAAGGAACGCTCCCGGAGCGCTGACCAGCATCGACCGACCGCGCACCCGAAAAACCGCAGCGTCTGTGGCCAACACGTACCCTGTCCAGACGATTGGCGTCAGAAAGAGCTTCACCCACCCCACCCCCCAAGAAACCAGGGTGGCCGCCACCAGCGAGATCGCCACTCCCACCCACCCATGCGCCGGAAATGCCGCCGCACGATCAGCGCGCCAGAACTTCCACACCAGGCACAACAAAGATGCCACAAACAAACCCATTCCTAGAGCCGTCATTTGGTACCCTTTGAGGTCCAACTATTCTGACACGACGAATGCCAGAGGGAGCCTACTCCTCGGAACATTTTCGTACTCTTCTGGAGCCGCTCCTAACACTCGCTCTGACTGAACCGCAGTGGGAGCTCCTGAATCGCCATTACCGGCTGCTCGTCCTGTGGAACCGCAGGCTCAACCTCACCTCCATAAAAGATCCGGCCGCCATCGTAAAGCGCCATTTCGGAGAATCCCTCTTCGTCGCCGCCCGTTTGCGACTCGAACGTGGCGCATTGGCCGACCTCGGCTCGGGAGGCGGCTTCCCCGGCTTCCCGATCGCTGTCGCCAATCCCGGCCTGCAAGTGACGCTGATCGAGTCGGTCGGCAAGAAGGCCGCGTTCCTAAAAGAGGTCTCCCGCGGTGTCGGGAACGTTCGGGTCCTGCGAGAGCGTTTTGAAGAGGTGGATGAACAGTTCGACTGGGTGGTCTCCCGCGCTGTCGCCCTGGAATCGCTGCGGATTCCTCTACTCCACAAGACCAAGCACCTTGCTTTCCTGACCAGTGTCGACCGCGCTCAAGAGATCGCCAGTACCCTGGGACTGAACAAACCCAACTTCGAGCCCCTCCCCTGGGATCCGAGCACGACGCTCCTGACGGGGGTGTTTCACGTGGAACCTTAGCCAAAGAAAGAGATCTGTTTCACGTGGAACAGCACTGTGTTAGATTAGGGTTCTCGTGGGACGCGTAATCGCTATCGCCAATCAGAAAGGCGGGGTTGGAAAGACCACGACCGCCATCAATCTCTCAGCCGCGCTCGCTGCCGCCGAGTGCCGGGTGCTGGTTGTCGACTGCGATCCGCAGGGAAACTCCACCAGTGGGTTCGGTTTTCCGAAAGATCCGGCGCGCAAGACCCTTTATAATGTGCTGGCCGGGGAGACTACGATGGCCCAGGTGGCGCTTGGTACGGCCATCGACGGACTGGATGTCATCCCCGCCGATCGCAATCTGGCGGGCGCCAACGTCGAATTGGTCGGCTCCGATCGGCGGGAATCCCGACTGCGCGAGGCCCTGGCGGACGTGCGCGACAACTATCGATTCCTGGTCCTGGACTGCCCGCCCGCGCTGGATTTGCTGACCGTCAACGCCCTGGCTGCCGCCGACACACTTCTCATCCCGATTCAATGCGAGTACTTCGCCTTGGAAGGGGTGTCCGAGCTCCTTGACACGATGGAGCGCGTGCAACACACTTTGAATCCCAAGCTCAAAATTGAGGGTGTGCTCCTGACGATGCACGATGATCGTACCACGCTCACCCGGCAGGTGGCGGAAGACCTCCGCAGCTTCTTTAACCAGGACGTGTTCGATACCGTGATACCGCGGAACGTGCGCTTGGCCGAAGCCCCGAGCCACGGGAAGCCCATCATCCTGTACGATGTAACTTGTAGAGGGGCAGAGGGTTACATTCGACTGGCCAAGGAGATCCTCTCTCGGGATGAGGAGGAGAAGGCTCTTGGGACCTTCCAATAAGTATGTCTACGGTGGCGCGCAAAGCGTTAGGACGCGGGTTAGGGGCTCTCCTACCGGCGCGGGAAGCGCCAGTTCCTCCGGCTGAGGTTCCTTCCGAGCGTGTCGAGAACATCCGGCTCGAGCGCATCGATCCCAACCCCTACCAGCCGCGCAGGGTCTTTCATGCCGAGCGTCTCGAGGAACTGGCGCAGTCGATCCGATCCGATGGGGTGATTCAGCCCATCGTGGTGCAGTCCAACGGGGATCGCTATACCTTAGTAGTGGGCGAGAGGCGCTGGCGGGCCGCAAAGCTGGCAGGCCTCTTGGTAATACCGGCAGTGGTCCGGGACATCCCGCCCGATCGCCTGCTGGAGGTCACGCTGGTTGAAAACGTCCAGCGCGAAGACCTGAACCCCATCGAGACGGCCCAGGCCTTCGACCGGCTGGCCCGCGAGGGCCACCTCAATCACGAGGAGATCGCGCAGCGCACGGGCAAGGAGCGCTCCACCATCACGAATCTTTTGCGTCTGCTCAAGCTGCCGCCCGATGTCCAGCAACTGGTGGCGGAGCGGAAGATCTCCCCGGGGCATGCCCGCGCCATCCTGGGACTGCCGGACCAGGAGCACCAGCGGGCCCTGGCTGAGAAGACCGCGGCGCAAGGGCTTTCGGTGCGTCAGGTCGAGCGCATGGTCCGGCGCATGACCGAGGGACGCGAGGTCGCCGACGCCCAGGGGCCGGAGTCGGTCGACCCCAACGTGGCCGCCGCTGTCCGCGCCCTGGAGCAGGCGTTGGGGACGCGCGTCCGCGTAGTGGATCGGGGCAACAACCGCGGCCGCCTTGAGATCGAATACTATTCCATGGATGACCTGGACCGCATTTATGCGGTGATCGTTCGCGAGTGATATGGTCCCTTTGACCGCGCAGGTGAAAGCGGCTGGTTGAGCTTCCAAGTTGAGTCCAAAGTTTTTGGACCAGGTGCTCGGCCGGATGCCGAAGGTGAAGAACGAGAACGTGCTGGTGGGGTTTGACACCTCGGATGACGCCGGGGTGTACAAGCTTTCGGCGGAGCTCGCCCTGGTCCAGACGGTCGACTTCTTCACGCCCATTGTGGACGACCCCTATGTGTTCGGTCAGATTGCGGCGGCCAACTCGCTGAGCGACGTCTACGCCATGGGAGGGCGTCCGTTGTCGGCGCTGACGATCGTCGCGTTCCCGGGAAATGGGGACCCCGAAGTGCTATCGCAGATTATGGGCGGCGGGTTCGACAAGATGCTGGAGGCGGGCTGTGCGGTACTTGGAGGACACAGTATTTCCGATGAAGAGATCAAGTTCGGGTATGCGGTGACGGGGACCATTCACCCGGACCGGATTCTGGCCAACGCCGGAGCCCGGGCGGGCGACGCGCTGGTCTTGACCAAGCGTCTGGGGACCGGCGTGATCACCACGGCCCTCAAGCGCGGCATCGCCCGGCCGGAGCACGTGGAAGCGGCGGTCGAGTCGATGCGTACCCTCAACGGGAAGGCCTGCGCGATCATGCTCCGCTACCCCGTGCACGGGTGTACGGACATCACGGGGTTCGGGTTGCTGGGGCACGCCCGGGAGCTGGCGAAGGGGAGCGGGGTGACGGCGGTAATCGACCACCGGCGGCTGGAGTTCCTTCCCGGCGCCCTGGACTACGCGGCGCAGGGCGCCATACCCGGCGGGCTGAAGAACAACCGGGAGTTCGTGTCCTGCGCGGTGGAGACGGAGGAAGAGATTCCGGCTGCGGTGGAGAGCTTGCTGTACGATCCGCAGACTTCGGGGGGCTTGTTGATCTCAGTGGAAGCCGGTCGCGCGGACCACCTGACCCAGGAGCTGAGGGGAGCCGGGGTACCGGCGAACATCATTGGCGAAGTGCGCGCGCGCGGGGAGAGCCCTATTCGGCTCGGGCTTCTTCAATCTTCCCGGTGACTAGCTCGACGTAGCCTTCGGCCGGGAACCCCGGGATACGGCTCACCAGTTCCCCGTGGCGGTTGAAGACCATCAGGGTGGGGATGCTGGTGACGCGATAGAACCGGGCCAAGCCGTCGTCGAAGTAAACCTCATCGTGCCACTTGAGCTCCTGGATGAAGGGGCGCACCAGGGAACGGTCCTGATCGGTGGTGACGGAGACGAAGGCCACCTCTTTGTGCTGGCGGTATTTCATCTTGACCTGCTCGAGGAGGGGGTGCTGGAAACGGCAGGGGGCGCACCAGGTGGCCCAGAAGTCCAGGATGAGGACCTTGCCGCGGAAGTCGGCGAGCCGGATCGAGTCGCCGCGCAGGCCGGTCAGGCGGAACTCGAAGGCATCCTGGGGCTCGGGGGGCGGTTGGGGGCGTGATTTGGAGGTGCGGTCGTAGGCCTGGAGGATCAGGTCGCCGAGCCCGGCTTCCGAGCCGTGCAGTTTGCGATACAACTCGCCCATCACCTGACGGTGGTGGGCGCGGTTTTCGGCAGTGACCTTGGGGTCGGGGATGGTGAAGGCGTCAGCGTAGTGGCGGAGGGCGTCTTCGGTACGGCCAGCCCGGACTTCCCAGCGGGCGGCTTCGCGTGCGGCCTCACCGGTCGGGTAGGTCTTATAGCTCTGGAGGGCCTTGCCGATGGCCTTGTCGATCTCGCCCAGGTTACCGAGGGCGCGGGCCTGGAGGGCCTGAGCACGAGCAATTACCTGCTCGCCGTCGTCTTTGCCGAACTTCTCCAGCCGCTCAGCGTAGCCGAGGGCTTTTCGGGCGGCCGGCGGGTCGTCGAAGGTCACGAGCGCCCGGGCCACGCTCTCCAGCAGGGACGTGTCTTCGGACTTGGCCAGCACCTTCTCCCCATACCGGATGGTTCGCGGGATGTCTTTGGCGTCCACGGCGGCCCGTGCGATGGCGCGTTCCAAGTCGTCGCGCAGGGTAGACTGCGGATACTTCCTCAGGTGTCGCTCGGTGGCACGGATGAAGTCCACGGGGCTGTTGCCGACCTGGGAGACGGCCTCCTGGAGTATCCGCTGTTCCTGTTCGCGGGAGAGGGTGGCGATTTGGGCGAGGAGGATCAGAAGGATGGGCATATCCGCTCTCTAAAACCCTTTGGAACCACCGATGAACACAGATGAACACGGATAAGGCGTTTGCTCTCCATCGGTGTTCATCGGTGTTCATCTGTGGTTTCATTTCTTACGGCCGCGGTTCGGCGCCGCGGGCACGGATACGTTCGGCCAGCGAGGCTGCCCGGGCTTGGGCCATATGCAGGTAGACCTTCTGGGAAGCGATCTTGTCCAAGATCGGTAACAACTGCTGGGGGCTGAGCAGGCGGTTCTTGTCCCAGGAGGACTCCACTAGCAGGAGCGCCTTATTCACTCCCATCCGGTCGAACTTGGCGGTGCGCTCGAGCGTCAGGAGGTGCTGTTCGGTTTCCGAGATGCGCTCGAACCAGTCCACCAGGGTTCGGGCGTCGGGATCGTCCGAGTAGTTGAACTTTTGCTCACCGCGCTGGTCGCCGTTTTGGTACCGCAGCGTTTTGATCCCCATCATGGCCACTTTGGCTTTGCTTTCGAGCCGGCGCTGGAAGTGGTCCAGCTTCTCGACCAGCGCAAGAATCTCCTTGGTTTCGACAGGGGAGAGCTCAAAGCGGAGGGGCTGGTCGTCGTCGGGGGCTTCGCGATAGACGGCCTTGCCGGACTCGTCGAGGTCGATCTGAAAGTACGCGGGCGAGGAGCCGGGGAAGGACTTCGAAAAGAAGACCTGGGCTGCGAGGAGTGCGAGCGCGGCG
>Ga0180069_1000114_pt1 | contig 16561 bp, 14 predicted proteins | sample EasRivERM_16_10D_2_FD_121793 | JGI IMG/M metagenome (GOLD analysis project Ga0180069, IMG submission 121793) | Soil microbial communities from meander-bound floodplain in the East River, Colorado, USA - East River metaG ERMLT231B'_16_10D | ecosystem: Environmental > Terrestrial > Soil >...
ACGCCTTCATCAATATTATCGCCGGATTGATTGCCTATTGCCATCAACCCAAGAAACCATCTTTGAATATTATCCCTGCTGGCTTGCCTTTGCTGGTCGCCTAACCATTATTCACGTTAATTATTGTCATCCGTTTTTGTCATGTTGTAATAACGCGAATGGTTTGATTGCCCAAAGAGAAGCAGTATAATAGACTTGAGAATGAAACTACCAGAGATGAACTCCATCCGCCCCAAGGAACCTGACGACCGGTTGCCATATCGCCTGCGTGAGCAATTTATGTCCACGCCTGAGCTGGCTTTGTTTAATACGCTGCAAACGCTGGTGGGGCGGCGTTATGTTATCTGTCCAAAGGTGGGCTTGAACGATATTTTTTATATTGTGCGCCCGAACGAGAATGTCCATTTTTTCAACAAGATCTTTCGCAAGCATGTGGATTTTATGTTATGCGAGCCCGTCACATTCAAGCCGACGATCGGGGTTGAGTTGGTGAAGCCGGTTTCAAAAAACGAAACGCGTGAAACCGATCAGTTTATGGAGGATCTGTTCCTCAGCGCTGGACTGCCGCTGGTACACGTCCCTTCGAGCGACCGTTATGTGGAGCGTGACGTGGCGGAATTATTTCAACTGGCGGTGATGAAAGTGAAGGAATCCGCTCCGCTGCGCGCGTCGGCGAAATCTGATTCTGTTCCAATGTGCCCCATCTGTGGCCGGATGATGGTCCTGCGAATCCATCGCGGTGGTCCTAATATTGGAAAGAAGTATTACGGGTGTATGGATAATCCGCGTTGCGCGGGAGTGGTGAAGATAGATTGAAAAGCTATGGTGATATTAGTTTGATGCCGAACGGATCAAGATAGTTTCGATATTCATGCAGGTTGTTAAACCCAACACAGGGATATGCTCCAGGAGTAAGCGGGTCCTCGTTCAGTAATTTTCTTGCAAGAAGCACTGCGGGGGAAGTGGGAATGCGTGGTCCGTTCTGGGATGTCACGAATGCAATCGTTTTACTTTTTCCGCGCGTGTCTTCCACTTTGACCAATACACTACCTGAATATGAACCAAAGCGCTTGAAGAGTCTGCTAATTTTTATTAGCGGTTCAGCAATTGATGGAAGGTTGATTTGAGGAATTTGCCTTTTGAGTTGCGCTAAAACCGATAAACCGATATTGAACATTGGCAATTCGACACCCGCTTTGAATATCACCTGACCTGCACCAAATAATTTTGGGAAGAGTTCGAGATCGGGGACGTTGCATAGTTGTACAAACCGCCTGCCGACCGGGGCAGGGAATTCAAAAAGTTCAGCCAGCCCCCAACCCATGAATTTTTCCCATTGCCCGTTATTCCAAACCTGGATTGGCGTGCCTGCATACGAAAGAATTGACTCGAAGGTTGATACGCCGGCTTTGTTCTTATTTCCCGCGCTTAGATAGATTTTGATTGAATGAATGTCTTGAAGCCCAGGTCTTAATTCAGAAATCAGGGCGTGTGTAATTGCAGGGGTGATGCTGGCGCCTGTGCAGGCAAAAACCCCTTTTTCTTTTGCCTGCACATCAAGTTTTGTAAATCCCGCCACATATTCACGCTCATCAGCAAGGTCAATATAATGGCAATTTTCTTCGATGCAGGTTTTTGGAATTGCATACTCGTTGGGGAGGAAAGGCCCGGATGCATTGATGACAATATGCGTCCCACCAATTACATTTCGTAATGATGTTGGGTCCTTAGCATCACACCAGGAAAAACCGGCGTTGATGGAGTCTGCAAATTTTTGCCCCATATTCTGATTTCGACCCGCTATGACTACGGTTGCAAATTTGGCAAGTTGTTCTGAAATCAAACTTCCGAACGCCCCATATCCACCTAAAATCACAACCCTTCGATTTGATGACTTATTCATGTGATGAATGTTGAGGGCTGAAGAAATGCTTTCTGACTATAAATAGTGGGATCAAGATCGCCGATGCTGAAATGAGATTGATGAGCGCATTGATATAGATTCCCTGATGAATGGATAGGAGACTATCGTAGGGCGCCCATGCGATACAGCACAAGAACATTGCCCACCAGCCTCTTTTGTCTGGATTCTCGAATGAAACGGTGACTACGTATAAAAACAAAACTCCCCAACTTGCAATCGTCGGGCCAAACAGCCCTACCAGAAAATTGATGTTTGAGGTTTGTTCCGTTGCCCCAAGCCCAAGGGCCTCATACAGAAGCAGATTGTAGGGTGCAAACAAAGGTGTGTTGACGAGAAACGGCAGCGAAATGCCGCCCAGAATGTGAACGATTGCAAAAAGTTGCAGGAATATCTTGAGCTTTGAGAGGTTCATCGCGGTTTATAAAAATCTTGCTTTTAGATTCTCAGCAGGCACCATGCAAACATCTCCTTTACCGAACCACTGGTATCGGTTTTGCGCGATTTTATCATAAACCCAATCGCGAATAAGTTTGGGGATGATAAAGCCAGCGTATGACAGAACTGACCATGGGAAAGTGAGTTCCTGTCCGATCTTCAACGCGGCAGTGGAGCCAAGATGAACTTTTCCTTTTTCAATATAAACAACTGCCTGGTTGTAGTCCGTAGGCAACCTGCACCATTTCAATAATTCCTTGCCGGTCTCTGATTGAATGGAAGCGAATCGAAAATGAGAAGTTTTTTCGTGCTTTAGAATGAAGATGACCGAACTGTTGCATAGATTGCAGATACCATCGAAAAGGATAATGTGCGGATGTTGCGTGTCAGCGATTTTCATATAAGCAGTGGCGCCTGGTTGAGCTTCTGAGGCTGACACTGACGTTTCCTCAATGATGAAATGTTTCGCCTGAAGAAATTTGAATACTGCCAGGGCAACTCCTACACTCAAATAACCAAAGACCAGGCTAAAGCCTCCCAACAATACAGCTTGACCGAGCATATCCTTTGCCAGTTCTGCAATGCTCTCTGCAGGCAGGGATACTACTACTGCTTCGATGAGCAAGAGCGGGAACAACAGAATGGGCGCAAGCCTCGCCAGTTTGTAGAGTGCCGCCGTTGATTTGTTCCTGCTCCAAATCCACATGCCCACCGCCAATACGGTATAGGGGACGAGCCAAAGGACGATCCCCAAAGTGTAAAATGCGATGGGCATTAGCACCAGAGTCCAGGGATCCGACATTTCCTGTGAGGACAGAAGGAAAACAATCAAGGCGCAGATGCCCCAGAGGATGTAGGGAAACAGCAGGGCAAGCCCAAAATAGGTCCGTGGTTTCATATGTAGTGCCTTTGTAATTCAGAAGCGTACTGCATACCAACCGTTTCCTGGTTTTTATTCAGCCAATCCTTGAAAGCTGTTTTGGCGCGCGCGGGCTCTTTTGAAACAAGCAGGTTGCCCATCAAGCCGTCCACTTCTTCGGGGGTCAGGATCACATCCTTCATGAAGAGACTCAAGAATTGTGCGGCGAACAACGCCAGCCGCGGTGGGACAGAGATCAACGGCCTTTGCACACCGACCCGTTCACCGATCAATTTTACAAATTCCTTGAATGTATAGCTGTCGGGTCCAACGGCGTCGATCGCGTAATTCTCTTTGCTATATACGCCTTCAACAGCCAGGTCTGCCAAATCTTCGATGTACACAGGTTGGATGCCGTACGAGCCATCGCCGGGGATGAAGAAGAATGGAAAGCGCCTCATGAGATAGGCAATGTTATTGATCAAAATATCTTCCGTGCCAACCAACACCGTAGGGCGCAGAATCGCATATGACATCCCTGATTCGGTCACTGCCTTCTCGTTCGCCGCCTTGCCCCAATAATAGGGAAGATGCGAATCCGCGGATGGATTGGCGATGCTGATATGCACAATCCGTTTGACGCCAGCGGCTTTTGCAGCGTTGACGAGCTTGCGCGTATTTTCCACCGCGCGCGGTTGTGTGTTTTCGCCTTTATCGAATCGCACCCAATACGTGTTGACCAATACATCCACACCTTGCAAGGAATTGGTCATGCCCGCTTCGTCGAAATCCAATGGGTAGGCTTTGACTTTTCCGTTGAATGGGTCAGGGCGATTCGGATGCCCCGTCAGCGTGATGACTTCTTCGCCGCGGGCTAATAATCTTTTTGTGATGTATTTGCCTGAATAACTGAAGGAACCTGTAACTGCGATTTTCATTTTGTTATATCCTTTTGTGAGTTCATTGAGTCAGAACGATATATGCCAGCCAGCTGGTCACAATCAATATCGGGACGATCAAGAGAAAAGCGAGGCCGGATTTTCCCTTCGAAACCGCATAAGCGGAACCAAAGAGGCATAGCGGCAGAATGAGGGAAAAGGCTGAATATAAGCTCAGGTACCATGCTGGAGGCAGGAAGAGCACGGCACCAACCAGTGATAAGGTGGACCTCTTGAGCAGGATTCCAGCAAATGTAAATCCCAGTGAGAGGCTGATCATGGGCCAGCCAAAAAGCATGGGGATCAGGAAATCGGTCATATTACCCTGCCTGCTGCCAATTTTCCTTCCAAAGTGTATGGAACAAAGTTTATGTCCATCTTTATCTCCTTTGTATCGTGTTTATTTCAACACACCCAAAATTTTCGTAACATTCGAAAGCCCTAATTTATCCAATTTGATGACTGCCTTTGACAGGCTGTCAATTGCATCGAAAAATTCCTGCAAGGCTTGCACACGGGCGTATACGAACTGCCATTCGTTGTCATCCACCCAGTTTTCGTCCATTTTGGCGAGCGTGTCTTTGACTGAACGAACGGCACGATCAAACTCGCTATTCTGTCTTTCCTTCAGAATGGAACGGATGGATGCGAAGAAATCCGACTCCGCTTCGTAATAATCCTTGCGGTCTCCAAGTTTCGAGGAGCGGTGGACCAGACCCATGCGGGCGAGGGCGCGGATCTCGGTACTGATCGCACCTTTGGTGAGTCCGGTCTCTTGAACGATCTCATCGAGCGAGAGGGCTGTGGGGGAGAGATAGAGCACTGCGAAGATGGCGCCCATCCCTTTAGGGAATCCCCAAAAGCGGCTGATCTGGCTAAGCCCCTCAGTGAAGTCTTTTTTGATCTTTGTGAGTGATTGCTGCATGGTTGTCTCGTTATGTACGTTTAGTAATTACTAAACGAAATATACGCCAAATGAAATGAGTTGTCAAGGGTGAAAAGTGACAGACACCTTTGCGAAGCACTCCCGAAGTGAAAGTGCAGGGAGCAAGGTGACTGTCACTTGGTGTTAGGGATTTGTGTAAAACAACCTGAATAATTCTTCCCCACTTTTTCCGTTTGCTTCATCTCTGTATTTTTGAATTGGTACGCGTACGATGATGTGTTCGCCTGCGCTTTTTATGAACCAGAATTCCACGAAGCCCGGTTTTGAACCTGCGATCAAATTATCCGGCAAACCCTCTACAACATGCATGGCTTGCAAGATCCAATTACCAAACGATTCGAAATCCGATAAATCGCCAACAGTCAAATGGATATAGAAGTCTGTTTCCATGGCGCTGAAGGTTGCGTGACCATCCGCATAGACACAATCTTCACCGAATGCGGTTGCCCATGCTTTGGCATCCGGGTCGATGGCTTTGATCGCTTCATCCAGCGGTTCGTTGATCTCGGGTATGTCTTTGTATGCCCATTGATATCTACAGCCCTGACTTGCGGCGGGTATCGTTGATTCAAATCCATTTGGCGGTTGGTCAATGTGAGGGGTCTGAAGCGTTTGGACGATCTTTGGAATCGGGAGGGTGGGTGAATCAGAAATGGATTCAGGTGTTAATTCTGAATCAGTTACGGGAGGCGAGGCAGGCTGGCGCGGCACCTCGTCAGTTGCGGGCAGGCCCGTTGAGCACGCACACAGGATCAGGGTCCAGAAAAGAAGCGAGCGAAAGATCTTTTGCATGATAAATCTCAGAATCATTTTATCCTTTTTTAGTCCAAATTCACGATATTTATATTGTCGCAGTGGGATGTTCGTCACTATGCCGATGGTTGTCCGCAAGTTATAACAAAGACGTGGTCTCTCTTTTGAATGTTCCGAACGGGCGGCGGGCGCGGCTGGTTTCTGTTGGCGGGCGTCTGCGATCCAGGTTGATGCAGTATGGATTGCATATCGGCGATTTTGTGTGCGTGTTGCGAAGTGCGCCATTGGGCGGCCCATTGTTGGTGGAAGCGAATGGGCGTGAGATCGTGTTGGGGCGTGTGGTTGCCGAAAAAATTTTTGTAGAGGTTGAATGAAGGTTGCATTGATCGGTCAGCCCAACTGCGGCAAGAGTACGTTGTTCAATCAGGTGGCGGGCTACAAAGCCGAGACAGGAAATTTCAGTGGTACGACGGTGACGTATACTGAAAGCCGTGTGCGTGTGGCGGGGCAGTTGATCGAACTTGTGGATTTGCCAGGCGCGTATACGCTCGAAAGTGGCAGTCCCGCTGAGCAACAAGCCGCACAATATTTGGATTCACAGGAGGTGGATGTCATCATCAATGTGGCGGATGCGACCCAGCTCGCGGCGGCTCTTGAATTAAGCCTTGAGTTGCTCCCGTTAAAAAAACCTTTGATCCTTGCCCTGAACATGCTGGACGAAGCCACACGCCTGGGTTTGAAAATTGACGGGGAAGGTTTGGCGTGCGAGTTGGGGATACCCGTTCTGCCGCTGGTTGCAAGCAAGGGACGTGGGGTAAAGGGATTGTTCTTGAAGAGTTTGGAAATTGGGAAGAATGAAAGCAGAAAGCCAAAAGATGCTGTATGTGTGAATGCCTCTGATAGGCATATTCATGCGCGCAGGTTGGCTGAAAAATATGTGACACATGGCGAAAGAAAGATCACCTTGCGTGATACGCTTGATGATGTTTTACTGCATCCTGTGTGGGGATATGCGATTTTATTATTTGTATTGTTTTTGTTTTTTCAAACCGTGTATGGAATTGGCAAGGTCACTGAGCTGCCCCTATTGGCATTATTTGATATTTTGACCAAAGGCGCATTATCTCCATTTGGCGCGGGGACATTGATCTCTGAAATTATTTTAGGGGTTATGCAAGGGATCGCGGCGGGTGTGGCGATCGTATTGCCATATCTGTTGCCATTCCTGTTTGGCTTGGGAATCCTCGAAGACATTGGCTATCTGCCGCGCGTTGCGTTTCTCATGGACACGTTCATGCATCGTATTGGGTTGCATGGCAAAGCCATCGTGCCGTTCATTCTTGGGTATGGCTGCAACGTTCCTGCGGTGATGTCTACGCGGACGTTGGAAGAGCCGCGCGATCGTTATCTCGCCGCGGCGTTGGCAACGCTCATCCCTTGTGCGGCGCGGTTGGCGGTAGTGTTTGGGTTGGTGGCTTTTTATCTGGGTCCGCTGGCCGCGTTTGGATTGTATCTATTCAATTTATTCATCATAGCAATTACGGGACGAATCTTATCGAACATGATGCCTGAAGATACTCCCGGATTGATCCTTGAAATGCCGCCATATCGCGTGCCAACATTCAAGAATGTGATGAACAAGTCATGGTTCCGGATGCGTGAATTTGTTGTGGAAGCCTGGCCCATATTAATTGCCGGGAGCGCAGTGCTGGCCATACTCAATTACCTTGACCTGGCTTATTTCATCAACTGGCTTGTGCGCCCATTTACCTGGGGGATGGGCTTGCCTTCCGAAGTGGGTGTCCCGCTGATCTTCGGAATTTTGCGCAAGGAATTATCACTCGTGATGTTGAGTCAGGCACTGGGAACAACAAATTTTGGTTCAGTGTTGACTTCAACGCAAATGCTGGTGTACGCCACTTTCGTGATGTTCTATTTACCATGTCTTGCGACGCTGGCAGTCTTGAAACGTGAATTGGGAACGCGCCCGATGGGCATTATTGCCGGGCTTACTGTGGTGGTTGCGTTGTTCGCGGCGTTGGTTGTGAGAGGGGTGATGGTGATGCTGTAGGGGCGGGTTGCCCCGCCCGTTTCGCAGAAAAAATATAAAGGCGGGAAGTCATCCCGCCTTACGAAAGCAATCTATTTCAAAATATCCGCGGCGGCGGTTGCCATGAGGGCGGAGGCGGTGATGAGCACCTGTTCATCGAAATCAAATTTTGGATGGTGGTGGCTATAGTTGAGATTCTTTTCGTCATTGGCTGAGCCAACAAAGAAGTAACAGCCGTCTGCTTTTTCAAGCATGTAGCCCATATCCTCGGCGCCCATGGTGATGTAGGGATTTGTATCGATGGCAGTTTGGGGGAAAAGTGTCTGCGCAGAGTTCAAAACACTTTCAGATACTGCATCATTGTTGACAACGGGTGTGGTAACTTGTTTAATGGTGATCTCCACCTCGCAGTTCATGGCTGCCGCGATGCCGCGCACGATTTGCTCGAAGCGCTGATGAACGAGCTTGCGGATCTCAGGTTCGAAGGTGCGGATCGTGCCGCTGAGCTCGGCAGTTTGGGGAATGATATTAAATGCCGTGCCTGAGTGAATCGATGTAACACTGACCACGGCAGGTTTCAGAGGCGCAACATTGCGTGACACAATGGTTTGCAGAGCGGTAACGATCTGTGCCGCGGCAACAACCGGATCGATGGTTGTATCGGGTGCAGCGCCATGCCCGCCTTTGCCGGTAAGTTTGACTATAAATAATTCAGCCCCTGCCATGACTGGGCCTTTGGCAACATGAATCCAGCCGAGGGGTCTGTCGTTCCACACGTGTAGAGCGAGGGTCTTTTCCACTTTCGGTGACTCAAGCACACCGTCGCGCATCATCATCAACGCACCTCCGATCTCTTCGCCATTTGTCCCTTCTTCAGAAGGTTGGAAACAGAGTTTGACGTTGCCCGCCAATTCTTCACGATGCGCATGCAGCATTTTTGCAACGGTCAGCCCGATGGCCGTATGACCGTCATGTCCACAGGCGTGCATGACGCCCGGGTTTGTAGATGTGTATTCTGCTCCCGTCTCTTCGGTAATGGGCAACGCGTCCATATCAAAGCGGAGGAGGATCGTTGGACCCGGTCTTGATCCTTCGATCAAGCCGACTACGCCAGTCTTGCCGACCCCTTTGGTGACTTCGATGCCAAGTGTTTCGAGTTCTTTCGCTACAATGCCGCCCGTGCGGACTTCGCGGAATCCGAGCTCGGGGTGCATGTGAAAGTCGCGGCGCAGGGTTTGGGTGTAGGGGAAGAGTTCTTCGGCGTGCTTGAGGAAGTTGGACATGTTGAACCTTTCTTGGGAATGAGGGAAGGAGAATTAGAGGATTTCCAGTGCTTCGATCTCTATCAACCATTTTACCCAATGCCAGCCTCTGCGCGAAGGGACAACGGCGCGCAATGGGTAACCGTGTACGTGATCCAAAACCTGTTCACTGACGTATGTGGCTAACAAAATCTCTTGAGCCTGCGCGAGGGTGAAGTGGGCGGTATATTCCGAAACGCCTTTCAATACAATGCCCACTGCTTTTTGGGACAATCCTGCTTGTGCCAACAAATCCGTGAGTCGAATTCCTTTCCAGATTTGAGTTGAATACCAGCCACCTGTGCAATCGAGGGTGGCGGTAATCTCAGAGGTGGATAAGGCGAGCGCATCCGAATAAGTCAATGTCAGAGGTGTTTTGAATGCGCCTGTAAGATGCAGTTTCCAGGTATCGGGTTCCAGCCTGATCTTGCCCTGATTGGGTCCACTCGTTACGGGATAGTCCAATCCAGTGAAAGAGCCGCTCTCGCGTGAGCCTGTGAATCGGCGCGGAACGTCTTCATTTTGGAGCGCTTTGGCTAATGCCTCTGAGATGCCCCAGCCTGCAATTCCCGCCGCGCCCATCCCAATGAGTTTGAGTGCCTGCCGCCGACCCGCGAAATCGGTTTTTTTAGGATGGGGCCATCGGCGCCAAACGTGGAGCGCGAAAAGCGGTAGTATCAGATAAAGCGCGATGCCCCAATGCCAACCAATCGCGGTGTATCCGTACCCTCCAATCCAGAGATAATACCCGCCGAGATTCCATTTCCACATCAATCCAAAAACAAGGATGACGAGTGTGGCTATCGCCATCACGAGGGAGGCTGCGATCATCACATTACGGTCAGGGCGGCGGTCAAGTCCGCGACCCAATGAACGCAATGAGATAAGGGCTTTCCATGGGATCAGCGCGATGAGCGCCCACCCAGCTACGCGATGAATTAAGAACAATATTGCTGGAAAGGGCCACACCAAGCCGTAGAGGCCCGTAACGATAAGGGCGCCAATTAATATCAGAATGAGGGTGTTGATGAAGCGCAAACTTCTGCCGCTCATCATAGTCTCCTTATTTTCTTTTCGAACAGCAAAATGTGCGACACTTGCACCCGGCATGTTTGAGGAAATCGGACATGGGTGTTTCCTTGATTTTTCTGTCAGTCGTTACTTTCCAGCGCAAATTGGATTGCTTGTTCGATGGTCATTTTTGTTCCGGAATCCTGAGCTGTTAGAAAATCAGATTCAGACATTTTCGCTTTGACGGAGGCCAGGGCATTCGCGTACGGGTGTTCGAGTTCGGGTTCGATTTTGAATCCAATGGATGTGGCGATGGCTGAAGCGGCTCCCAAAAGTTTTGCGGCATCTGAAAATTTATCTTCGGCAAGCTGGACACAGGCGCAGCCTATCAAATTATAGATGATATAGGCTTTCATATCGCTTTGATGTGCGATCGTTAAACCTTCCTGAAAAGATGCGTGCGCTGTGTTAATTTGATTTCGACCGAGCGCCAATAAACCCTGGTAGCAATGGAGCAGGGATAAGGAAACCTTATGGTTCAAGGCGCGGCAGAGCGTCATGCCTTCCTGATAATGCAAGTCGGCTTCTTCCAGATTGCCTTCCTGGAAGGCTGTAATTCCAAGTGAAATATGCGCCAATGACATTGTATAGCGATCCCCCGTTTCGCGTCCCAGTGTGAGAGATTCTGTGTAATATCTTTTCGCGGTCTGATAATCGTTTCTCAAAAAGAAAATATTGCCCAGGTTGTTCGACGAGATCGCAGTACTGCGTTTATCGCCGATTTCGCGATAGAAGGCAAGGCTTTCCCCAATGTATTTCTCAGCGGTTTGATAGTCGCCTTGGTAATAATACATGGTGCCCCAATTCAACAATGTTGAGCCGATGCGACGCGCATCGTTTAATTCCCTGGCGATGGCCAGAGTCGCTTCAAAGAATCCATGACCCTCGGCGTAATTGCCCTTCTCGCTGTGTATGGAAGCCATAAAGAAAAGAGCCAGGGCTTCTCTCTTCTTGTCACCGATCTGGCGTGCAAGATCCACGCTCTGCTGCGCGCACTGAAGTGCAACACCAGATTCTCCCAGACGCCAATGGACATTGCTAAGTTCGTTGAGAACATCACAGATTCTATTTGAATCATTGATTTGCAGGGCAAGTGCATGCGCTTTGTTCAACCACTCCAATGACTCTTGATATTCTCTGCGCGTGCCTGCCACTTTGATCTGGCATTCGATAATCCGTTCTGTAAGGTTATATTCCTCGGCCGCTTGCAAGGCGGTGTTGTAATGTGCGATGGCATCGTCCCGTTTGCCGATCATCTGGAGAATCTCCCCTGACTTCAAATGTACATCTATTAATTCATCAGGCTCTGGTGATAACTCCAATACTTGCTTGTAATAGTCAAGGGCTGTTTCATTGGAATAGGCTGCATAAGCCGCCTCGGCGGATTTACGTACGTATTCGCGCTTCTTGGGCAGGTTCTCACTGCGATTGTAATGAAAAGCAAGCGAATCCAATGGCGGATCGTCGGGATAGATGGATTCGAGGTAGCGCGCCAAATATTCATGCAATTGCGAGCGTGTGGCATAGGAAAGAGTCTCGTATGCCACTTCCTGGGTGACGATATGCTTGAATAGGTAGGCCAGCTCCGGCTCGGGCGTATCCAGAGGCGTTAAATCCAGTTTTGATAATTCTGAAAGATTTGTTCGGATCGTCTCTTCATCCCCGAGCGAGGGATAATATCCATACAGCCATGAAAACAGAAAGACGCGTCCGATCACGCTGGCTACCTTCAATGTGACTTTTTGCGGCTCGGTAAGCTGGTCAATGCGACTCAGGATCAGCGTTTGCAAACTGGCGGGCAATTCCAATTCCTTCAGCGCCTGGGCATTATATGGATTCAAGCCGCGATCATGCAGATAATTGAGCAGTTCTTCAATAAAAAATGGATTCCCCTCAGATCTTAAAGTGAGTTCATCTGCCAGGGCCTTGGGTACGGTGCCAGTCCGTTCAGGGAAGAGTTGGGCAAGTTTGGCGCGGATCAGTTGTTCCGCGTCGGAAGTGGTTAAATCCTTAAGTTGGATCTTTGTAAAATAGGGCAGACTTTCAACGCGCGGCTTTTGATAATGCACCAGGTCTGGAGGGCGATATGCCAGCACAAAACACACCGATAAATCTTCACTGATGCGTGCCAGTGTGTCCAATAAATCATGCGAGAGCGGATCAACCCAATGCAGATCTTCCAATACGATCAGCAGAGGCGTTTCACCAACTGCGGACTTTAGACAATCTTCCAATAATATTTCGAGCGTACCTTTGCGGTCTTTAGGTTCAAGGGCGTGTGTAAACTCATTATCGAGCAAAGGCAGATCAAGCACGAGACCTAATAGCGGGAGCGAATCGATCCGTTCAGGAGCACGGTCTTCAAGTTCACCCTCCAATAAGCGTATTTGTTTGCGTTGCGGCATCTCGGGGTCCAGATCAAAAAATGCCTGCCAGATGGGTCGCCAAACGAGATAAGGGGTATTCGTGCCGGAGGATTGACAAGCGCCGCCATAACCAACGAAGCCGCGTTTGCGCGCCAGGCGAATGACCTCAGCGATCAACCTCGATTTTCCCATACCTGCTTCGGCAGTAATGCCGATCACCTGACCTTTGCCTTGAAGCGCCAGTTTTAATTTCTCATCAACAAGGGTCAATTCCTCCTGGCGTCCCACCATGGGCAGGCGGTACGTAGGCTCAGGCAAACGCGTGGCGCGGTGATATCTGGTTCCCGTTACGGCAAAAACAGGTTGGGCTTCCCCCTTGCCTTTCATGGCGAGCGGCTCGCGCGGTTCCAAAGTGAACCGCTCGGCAATATCAATTTGAACCCGCCCCGTGATAAGGATCTCATCTTTCGCGGCTGTTGTCATTAAGCGCGCCGCCAGGTTGACATCATCACCAAGCGCAGCATAAGTGTTACGTGTTGCATTACCGTATGCGCCCACCCGTAATGTGCCGAGGCTGATACCCGTTTGCAGGGCTTGAATGTATGATAAATGTTTTGGGGTTTGTTTTAATTCAAGCGCCGCATCCACGGCTCGTTGGGCATCATCTTCATGCGCGGTGATTGCGCCGAAGACGGCATACACATAACTGCCTTTATCCCCAATAACCAGTTGTAGCAAGGCGCCATCATATTTTGTGATCACACGTTGTGCATGGGCGATAAACGCATTAAGTTTTTCCTCAGCATCCTTGTCATTATCGTAATCAATACCTGAAAAATTCACAAAGAGCGGAACTGCCGGTCGCAACTCGGTGAGGAATGAAATCATGCCGCTATATTCACGTTGAAAGACAGCCGATAGTAACCACGGGCGCAAAGTTTCCGCAGACACCGCGCCCATGTTCACCGGCGGCAATGCCTGTTTTTCAGAGGGATTGCCGAGTGAACCAAGTAACGAAAATTTTTCGGATGTGCTGGCGTCGATCCTTTGTTCGCGAATGGCGGCACTATCCCCAATAACTTCGCATGTGGCATCATCCAGAATGATCTCGCCTTTGCGCGCCATTCGTTCAGCAGTGGCGAGACGTGCAATCGTTTTGCCTGCCAGCGTATCCATCAACTGGATGTTTGGATCCCCGGCAATCAATCTTCTCGCTGAGCCGGTTGTGATCGCAATCTTGAGCGACAACTCCTGAAAATCCAGCATCGCTGTTTGCATACCTTGCGCGCAAGTGACGGCTCTCAATGCTGCGGATGAACCTGTGGCCGCTTCATCAAACCAGCCGATAATTGAATCGCCCGCAAAGCTGATGACACTGCCCCCGTAGCTTTCGACTTGATCAATCAGCGCGCCATAGACGGCATTCAACTGGCGTGACAATTCCTCCACGCCCTTGCGCGGCCCGAGGGTCTGGGTCAGATTTTCGGTGAGCGGGGTAAAGCCTGAGATGTCGGCAAAAATGCCGGAGCCATTTGTAAGGTTGGGGAGAACGGTATTGTTTGCAAGCGCCCGCAAACGGTCTTGTGGAAGATAGGTCCCTAGTCTCTGCATGTGAATTCCATAAGTTTGATTGTAATATTAATTTTCAGAGATCGTGGGATGGTTTGGTTACACAGAGTGGATAATTTCGTGGGCTAGCCACAGAGCCCACAGAGAAATCAGAGATTTTTTTCTCAATGATCTCGGCGCTCTCTGTGGCAAAGGTTGAATTAGCTCATCCTTTTAGCCACTCCCTGGTTACAGAAAAATTTTGGCTGAGGAGTGCGTGCAGAGAAAGTCAAAAGTCAAAGGTCGAATGTCTTTGACCTTTGACTCGTCATTGGTATTTCACGACTCTAAATTTTTCTTCGTAACGCGGATTCTCCTCGGTGCTGTCTTCGGCGCGGCGGGATTTGAAGCGTTCGATCAATTTATCAGGTTCCTGTACCTGGGTCTTGTGTTCGAGGATGGCTTGCATTTTTATATCCCACATGTCGGTAACGTCGATTGTCGTGTTGGGTTGCATGGTGAGTGAGCACCAGACTTCTTTTGGCATGTGCGGTTGAAAGCCTTCTTCGAGTAACTCAGGGAAGAATGTGAGATTACCTGCGGCAGGAAAAACTGCATCTAAAACAACCTGCCCGGCAGCGCGGTGATCGGGATGGTTAATGCCATAGATGGCAAATAAAGTTTGTGGATCGCAGGTGACGAGGATATCCGGTTTATATTTGCGGATGACGCGGACAACGTCTCTGCGTAGATTTAGATCAGGGACGAGATAGCCATCGGGATACTCCATGAAATCAACAGACTCAGCGCCGATGACTTTTGCCGCGGCAAATTGTTCTGCGTGGCGAAGCGCGCATAATTTTTCGGGAGTCATTTCAGGGTGTGTGGTGGGGTTGAAGCCCTTGTCGCCACAAGTGAGAAGTTGGTAGGTGATGTGATGTCCGGCGCGTGCCCAGCGCGCGAGCGTTGCACCGCAGAAGAATTCCGGGTCGTCAGGATGAGCTAGGATGACGAGGATGTTTTGAGGGGAGTCCCAGGTATCAGGTGTCATGGTTCAGGCTCCGGCTGAGAGAGGTGCGTGCGCGGGTTTAGGAAAAGGATTGGGATGAAGAAAAGATTTTAGCCACGGATTACACGGATAAGCACAGATTTTTAAATATAATTTAAAAAAGTAGGGGCGAGAGAACCTCGCCCCAGTATGGGATTAATTGTTGGTATTCTTGCGCGGGCTGGATTTACCGCAGGTGCATCCACCGCCTTCGTGACGATCGCAGGGCGCCTGGGATTTGCGGCGCAGCGCTTCGAGTTCGTCCCAAGGTTGGATGTCATCACGGTCGAAGGTTTCAGTGAAGCGCTTTTCTTCGGTTTCGATGAACACCATGACTTTGTTGCTCATGGGGAGGACATCAACAACCTTGCCTTCACCCTTGGGTGTGATGACGCGCTTGTTGCGTTTGGGAAGTGTCTTGCGCGCTTCCACGTATTGTTCATACTCGTAAATGAGACAACAGCGCAGGCGTCCGCACATGCCGGTGATCTCGTTGGGCGTGAGTGAGATGCCTTGATCCTTTGCCATCTTGATTGAGATGGGGGAGAAGTCGGTGAGGAATTGTGAACAGCAACGGGTTTCTATGCCGCAGGCGCCCATGCCGCCGATGATCTTCGCCACATCGCGCGGACCGATCTGCCGCATCTCGATGTGAGTGTTGGGATAAGTGTTTTGCATATCCCGTTTGAGGGACTTCAGATCGACCTTGTCTTCGCTCTCGGTGCTGAAAAGGAAGGCGAGGCGTGAGCCATCGTAGTTGTATTCCGCTGTGACGATCTTGACGCCTTCAAGATGCAACTCGGAGGCACGCGCGCGACAGTTGATCATGGCTTCGGTCTGTTTGGATTGCCAGGATTGGAGCAGAAGCAAGTCACGCGGAGTAGCCCGCCTCTCCACGGACCTCCAGCCGCCTTCTGGCTTCGGCGGCGTTTCCTTCACAATCTGGATGACTTCGCCCAGGTGTTTGCCACGGGATGTATCCACGATGACGTGCTCGCCAGTTCTTATATCAGGGATGGCGGAGGTGTCGAAATGATAGATCTTGCCTACTTTGGTAAAGCGTACACCGATAATGTTTGTTTGCATATGATAAATTATACCGTACTCATGAAAAGCAGGCGTTACGAGAAATAACAAACATAAAAGTGCTATAATTTCTCCGAATTGTTCGTTGACATGCGAGCGGTTTTGGCAAAGCTAGGAAGGAGGCGCAGGCAGTTGAAGTATTTGTGCTTATCCATTCGGTTGGAGAAAGATTCGTACTATCTTTAGAAAAGAGGAGAGAAGAATGAATCCCAAAAAACCTTTGCTTTACCCTTTGA
>Ga0180069_1000115_pt1 | contig 16451 bp, 12 predicted proteins | sample EasRivERM_16_10D_2_FD_121793 | JGI IMG/M metagenome (GOLD analysis project Ga0180069, IMG submission 121793) | Soil microbial communities from meander-bound floodplain in the East River, Colorado, USA - East River metaG ERMLT231B'_16_10D | ecosystem: Environmental > Terrestrial > Soil >...
ACAGGTCGTGCATTTGTTGACGTTGGAAGAGGGCAAGCCGATTTCGGAGAATGAAGAAGAGTTGGAGTGGGTGGCGAATACGTTTGATTATTATGCCGAGTTGGGGCGGCATGATCGCGGACGCGTTTTGCCGCCAGGGGAACATTCGCAATTTAATTTTGTGTTGAAGGAACCATATGGTGTGGTGGGATGTATCGTACCGTGGAATTATCCGCTGTTGTTAATGGCGTGGAAGGTTGCGCCTGCGCTCGCGGCGGGGAACACGGTGGTGATCAAGCCAAGTGAGATGACGCCATTGACTGCGTTGTATCTGACGGAACATTGTTTTGATGGATTGCCCGCAGGCGTGGTGAATGTGATCACGGGCTTTGGTGCGGAGACTGGCGAGCCGTTGGTGAAACATCCGGATGTGCCGGTGATCGCGTTCACGGGAAGTCTGGCAACGGGACAACGCATCGCATCACACGCCGCGCCGATGATGAAGAAGTTGCATCTTGAGTTGGGCGGCAAGGACGCGACGGTGATCGCCGAAGATGCCGACCCTGAAATTGCCGCGAAGGCGGTGGCGTATGCGGCGTTGATCAATGCAGGTCAGGTTTGTACAAGTACGGAGCGGGTGTATATCCCGAAGATGAAAGCGAAACAATTTACTGAGGCGATTGTGGAGCATGTTCGTTCGTTGAGATTAGGTTCTGGTTTGGATGCAACTACAGATGTTGGTCCGATGATCGGGGATTCGTATCGGGCGAAGATCGAGTCGCATGTGGAGGATGCGCGGGCGCGCGGGGCACAAGTGTTGACGGGTGGTCAGCGACCTCAGCATATATCAAAAGGCTGGTTCTATGAGCCGACTGTCGTTTCAGGTGTTGACCATACGATGCTCATCATGCGCGAAGAGACATTTGGTCCGGCTGTGCCGTTGATGGAATATACGTCATTTGAGCAGGCAATTGACCTGGTGAACGATTGTCAGTATGGTTTGGGCGCGGTTCTGCTTTCACAGGACCCGAAGAAGATCAAGACTTTCTTTGAAGACGTGAAAGCCGGGACGATCTGGATCAACGATCCATTGACGGATAATTACGCCGGTCCGTTTGGTGGGATGAAATATTCAGGCGGCGCGCGTGAACTTGGCATCGAAGGTCTCGATGAATTCCGCGAGACGAAACACGTCCATTGGGATTTCAATATGGAGGATAAGTCGTATTGGTATCCATATGGGAGGTAGTTTTGACATAGATTGCCCGGATTTTTCTCAAGCCTTTTGTTTGAAGCGGTTTTTTTACGAGACTCGCCATTGCTATCAGAATATGGTGACTGTATAATCCATCATAGAGCAAAGATATATTCCTTTGGCTTAGAGAGGCTACATGAACTAACCAGTTTATATATTTGGAGGTGTACCATGCTTGCTTTTGTCCCCTGGTTGATATTTCTGCATACCTTATCGGCATTCACCTTTTTTCTTGGGCATGGAACGTCGGTTGCCATGGCGTTCCGCATCCGTAAAGAGACTGATCTTATCCGCATCCGCGCCATGCTGGATCTTTCGGAATCGACCATGATCGTGACGTTTGCGGCATTTTTTATCATGGGACTTTCAGGTTTGGTCATGCCTTTCATACTCAAATTATGGGGTAAAGGCTGGATCTGGGCATCCATCGTGTTGATGGTGATCGTTGCTGTTCAGATGGGTGTCATGAATGACAAACGCTACAAGCATTTGCGGAGAATGGTTGGTCTGCCTTATATGATCGGTGGGAGGAAATTCCCTGCTGAAGAACCTGCCAGCCAGGCGGAAGTTGAAGCGCAGATCAAGAAAATGAAAATCACTGATCTCGTGATTGTTGGATATGTAATTCCTATGATTGTGCTGTGGCTGATGGTATTCAAGCCTTTCTAAACGCAAAACGTCCCGCAGGCTCTCTGAATTCAAAATCGTTTATAGAATCAATCTGTGGGACGGTGTCCAACGTTCATAAAAATATAAGGATGTTTCCATGGCAGACGAAAAGAAGCTCGACGAGAGGAAGGAAGACAAGAAAGAAGAAAAAACCAAAGCGGAAGATAAATTGGTGGTGTCCAAACACTCCATCAAGATCAAGGACAAGGAGATCAAGTACACGGTCACAGCGGGGACGATGGTCCTGAAAGAGGAAACAGCCGATCGTGAGAAGGAAGCGGAAGGGGAGAAGCCGCGCGCCCAGATCTTCTTCGTCGCGTACACCAAGGATGGCGTCAGAGATTCGTCCAAACGCCCTCTGACGTTTTCATTCAATGGCGGACCCGGTTCCGCATCTGTATGGCTGCATCTCGGTGTGCTGGGTCCGCGGCGGGTGTTGATGCAGAACGATGGAGAGTTGCCGCCGCCGCCCTATAAGTTGACTGATAATGAGTTTTCGATTCTCGATGAAACCGATCTGGTGTTCATTGATCCGATGAACACCGGTTACAGCCGGCCGGTGGAGGGTGTGAAGCCGAAGGAATGGCATGGCTTCAAAAAGGATATTGAATCGGTTGGCGATTTTATCCGTTTGTATGCCACGCGCAATAATCGCTGGCTCTCGCCGAAATTTTTGATCGGCGAATCGTATGGCACCACGCGTTCGGCGGGTCTTTCAGGTTATTTGCAGGAACGGCATGGCATGTACTTGAATGGGATCATGTTGATCTCGGCGGTGCTGGATTTTGCAACAATCGATTTCAATATCAACAATGACCTGCCTTATATCATGTTCATGCCCGGGTATACTGCCACGGCGTGGTATCACAATGTGTTGAAGCCGCAACAACCGCTGGAAGCATGGCTCAAGGAAGCGGAGGAGTTTGCACTCGGTGAATATGCCAGTGCCCTGCTCAAAGGCGATTCGTTGACGAAGGAGGAACGCGCCCAGATCGTGAAGAGGGTCTCTTATTTCACGGGTATATCCGAGCAATTCATTGAACGCTCGAATTTACGTATCAATGACCAGCATTTCTTCAAGGAGCTTCTGCGTGAGCGTGGCCTCACCGTGGGTCGTTTGGATAGCCGCCTCATCGGGCGTGACCGCCTGGGAGTTAAAGAAACCCCCGAGTATGATCCGCTGTTGACGAATATTATGGGACCGTATACAGCCGCATTCTACGATTACATTCGCCGTGAGTTGAAGTTTGAATCGGACCTGCCTTATGAAATCCTGAGCGGGTTCGTGCATCCGTGGTCATATCGTGAGTTTGAGAATCAGTATGTCAATGTGGGTGAGACTTTACGTGCCGCGATGACCTATAACCCATATCTCAAAGTCTTTGTGGCGAATGGCTATTACGATCTCGGCACGCCGTATTTTGCAACGGAATATACATTTGATCATCTGGGCTTGAATGAGGAATTGCGCAAGAATGTCACGATGGAATATTATGATGCGGGGCATATGATGTACATCCATATGCCCTCGCTCAAACAGATGAAGACGGATCTTGCGAAGTTTATAAAAGGTGCGTCGAATATATAATGTTTTCCGTCATTGCGAGGGTGCCAGCACCCGAAACAATCCCCAACATCATGATGGAGATTGCTTCGTCGCAATGACGGAGGTTTAGTTTTATGGCTCCCAGACAATCGTAACCATGGCAGAGATGTATGGTTGACCGTTGATATATTCAAACCCAATGAGCCATGTGCGGAAATCCAGGACGATATCGGGAGAGGCAGGTTTGTAGAGGTTGTAGTAGCGCATGTCCGGGTACTGCCAGGGGTGCGATAGCGGAAATACCTTGGTTAGGTTATCACAATATGTTTCAATATTTGGCGCGTTAAATGTATCCAACATCCTTGGTTGAATGATATCTTTGAACGTGCCAAAATCGGGCATACCGCTGATCATGCCAGCGCCCCAGTTGTATGAATCTGTACTGGTAAAGACATTCTTTGCGTTGGTTGAATTGAAGTTTACTGCGGATTGATACGCCCATAAGCGTACATCAACTCCATGCAGTGGGCTGACCAACGCTGAGAACATATCTCCGTTCGATTGGATCATACTGCCTTTTAGTTGTTCCAGTAGGGTCGCGATGCGCGTGTCTGCGCAGAAGGCTTCATGTGTGATCGGTTCCGCGTCGGGAATAAAACCGCTGGGCGCGATGAGGACGCTATTCCAATACAGACTGCCATTTGGCCGGCGTGTTGCGTACAGTATAGCCTCGCCTTTACCGTCCAGGCCCCAGCCAGTGACAAACAGCCCTTGCGATGTAGCAGGATCAAGCCCCATGATCGCATACGGATTCAAACCGCCCAATAGGGCATTCAGATCCTGGCTAGCATTGGGAGTGAGTGGTGTGGCACCGAGATAGTTCTGCAATTGCTGGATGGCTTCGTCGGGCGTATTGGAAAACCCTTGCGATTGCCAGAAAGCGAATCCAAAGGCTTGATCCATCATGGCCTTAACTGAAGCGAAGTTGCGCGCATTTAATTCATTAACCAGTGTTTGCCCAAAGGTCGGGAAATCCTGCGGGATGGTGGGATTGGAGGTGGGTGTTGCCGTAGGTTGCTGGTTCGGCGAGAGCAGGGTCCAGGTTTTGCCGCCGTCGATCGTGCGATACAGCGATGTGGATACCGTACCCGTTACATCGTCCGTTACATGGTTATGTAGCAGCCAGCCTGTTGTCGTGGAGACAAAGTCAAGGCTGGGGATATTGTCGCCAAAATTGACGTTGGAAGCAACCTGAGTCCAACTCGCACCGGCATTATGGGTGACCTGGAGATAGCCGCCCGCATTCCAGCTGAAGCCATCATTTACAGATACGAAGTCAGCGTTCCAACCCTGACGCGCGAAACTGGTCGAGCGTGTCCAGGTGGTGCCGCCGTCGTGGGTGACGTAGATATACAGATCCCGGCCAACGTCCAGTGACATCCACACCGGCAGGACGGCATCATTGGCGTTGAAGAACTTCGGTGCGCCGGGGATGATAGGCGCCAATGCATAACCAGCAGGGAGGGTAAGCGTTTGCAGCGACCACGTTGTTCCACCGTCGTTTGTTCTGTAGAAGTAAGCGGATCCAACTAACGGAGATTCACCGCCAACCCAGCCGCGCAACGTATCGCGGAAGGTCATGCTGGATTTGTTGCCGCCGAATGGGAGGCTGGTGCCTGCACTCGGGTCGAGAGGATTGTTGGTGTATTTGCGTACCCAGGTTGCGCCGCCATCTGTTGTTTGGTATAGGTCTACAGCATGTTTAAACATGCCGGAAGGTTGACCGGAGAGTACGAAGCCATTGGCATCATTGATGAATTGGATGTAACCGCCGCTGAATGGCAAGATGTCGTATACCGTCCACGAATGACCACCGTCCATCGTGCGGAGGATGACGCCAAGATTACCCTCTGCTAAAATTGCCATAACCCAGGCCTTGTTGGCATTTTGGAAGTAAGCATTTCCAATAGAGGCAACGCCAGGCATGGTGACGTTGTACCAGGTTACGCCGCCATCGTTGGTCCGCAACAGATATGAACTTCCAACTGCCCAGCCGTTGAACGCATCCACCATGTTTAGGCTGCGGATCACTGGCGAAGGAACAATCGTTCCCGGCATGGTGAACGGCGTGTTGGTGGGCGCTACAGTCGGTGGGACTTGTCCCGATGTATCCAGACGCACAATGGATGGAGCCACCCAACTCGCCCGGTCATTGGTGGCTGAGCCAGTCGCAAGGATCGTCAGAATAAAGCGCACATTCTGACCAGCTAAAGGTGCCAGGTTCAGATCGAAGGAATTATTTTTCTTGTCGTTACTTTCGCGCCATGTCCAGAAGGTTTTTATCGCGCCTGTGGAAGTCATGTAATCCAAACGGAAGGTCACATAACAGCTGGCGCCAAAGGCACAGCCCGTGCTGCCTCGGAAGCGGTCACCAGGTAGAACGGTGAAGAGAGGATAGGTGCCCTGAATGTAACCGTTATATTTGAATTCAGGCGCCATCAATAGGGATGGTGCAGGTCCCATTGTGCCGTCTTCCAGTTGAGTGGAATTCAAGTTAATGGCATAGCCCTTGATGTTACCATCTATGCCGGGACATGGCAGGATGCCCGCGCCGCTCTTCCATTGGGCTGAGCAGGCATTCGCGATAAAGTCATACCCTGAGACGGAAGGCGACAAGCCGGAGACCTTAACCTCCACCCAAATGGGTTTCGATGCGTCTGTGCCGATGCCAAATAACTTGCCTGTGGCATTGCTCAGGATCCAATAGCCGCGATATGTTCCGGCTGCGGATGGTGAGGCTGGGGCCGTCATGTTGACGGTCAGATCAACCGTCACACCCGGCGTGATATTCCTTGGCACGTTGATTGCTGTCGGCGCCCCCATTTGCTCACCATCGTAGAAAACCAATTTGTAAGCATTCGTCCATGTGCAGGAGCCAGAGTTTTTCAAACGCCAGGTTTTGACGAAGGTTGTGCCCGGTGAAAAGAGTGTGCCATCCGGCACAGTGACATCTGAGACAAAGGTCGCTTTATCGCAACCAGCTGGCGCAACGGTTGGCGGAGGCGAAGCGAACGGGGTGAGAGTTGCTGCGGGTGGTGGCAGCGGGGTAAGGGTGGCAGGAAACGCAGGCGGCAGCGTCGTCCCGGCTCGGATGATGCGCGGTGATCCCCAAATCGCGCGGTCACCGCTTGCGGATCCGCTTGCGAGTACCATGAAAACGAATTGAACATTTTTCCCTGCGAGTGTATCGAGGTTGATGCTTTTGCGATAAAACTTTTTATCGTAGGCTTCCTTCCAGGTCCATAAGGTTCCCTGTGTGCCATTCGATAACCGATAATCAATACGGAAGGTCACGTAACAACTTGTGGCAGCGAACTCACAGTTCACGAGCGTTTGGATCTGGTCGCCCTTTTGAACCTGGAATTCAGGATATGTAGCCTGGATATAGCCATTTAATTTATTTTGTGGGACAGTCATTAACCCCGGGGCCGCGTCGAGAGAATCATCTTCAAGATGCGGGTTGGTCACCTGATAAGCATAACCGCGGTCATCCCCGCCGGTGACGGGGAAGGGTAAGGTTCCTGCGCCGCTTTTCCATTGCGCATACGGAGCATTGGCAACGAAATCATAAATGACCGCACTGGTTTGCACCACACTGATACTTACCCAAAATGGATCGTTCGCAGAATCGCCGAGCCCAAATTGTGTGCCAGCCGCGTTGCTTAGCTTCCAAAGACCTTTGTAGTTCCCACTCGCGGTGGGTGCTGTCAGTTTTACCGAAATATCAAGCATCTTACCAGGCGCCACACTTACCGGCAGTTTTACCGAACCCGGAGCGCCGATCGCATCTCCGCCAACCCATACAAGTGCATAGGTCGTGGACCATGTGCAGGTGCCGATATTTTTCAAGCGCCAGGTTTTAGTGAATGCGGCGTCTGGCGCGAATGTTGTGCCATCGGGTGCGGTAAGGTCGGAAACGAATTGGACCTGGTCGCAGATCGCCGCCTGAGCACGCGGAACAGACTGACCGAATAACAACCCCGTCAGCAAAACCATGCTCAGAAGTTTTCGCTTGAACATGCAGAACTCCTTTTAGAAGCGCGGTTAAATATGATTCCCGCGAATCCCTGTAACCTAATCATGTCACAAAGCGCGGCTTTCTACATTAAAATCAATGGGAAATTACCTGACAACTTCAATGCAATTTTCAGGACAACTTTGCTGTACAATCAGCTGTGTTATCCTATTTTGGGAGTACTGATGAATCTCGATGATCTGAATCGCTTCAAACAACTCGATACTCAAAATCTGCTTGGTGAAATTGATAACCTCCCTGATCAACTCGGTTATGCCTACCAATTGGGGTTGAAACACCCATTGCCAGACTGGCGGGACTTTAGGCAAGTTGTGATCGCCGGCATGGGTGGATCTGCCATCGGCGCTGACTTGCTCGCCTCATACTGCGCTTCTCTCTCCCCGATTCCTGTTTCTGTTCACCGTGACCATGATCTCCCCCTTTTCGCACGCGGCGCAGAGACTCTGGTCATATGCTCCTCCCACTCTGGAAACACTGAAGAGACTCTTTCTGCCTTCGAAGTCGCCCGCAAAGCTGAATGCCGCATCGTTGCAGTCTGTACAGACGGTGAACTGGCCAAACGTGCCAAAGCCAATGATATTCCCGTGTGGACGTTTGACCACGCTGGTCAACCGCGCGCCGCTGTCGGCTTTTCGTTTGGTTTGTTATTGGCTATGTTCCAACGCCTTGGTTTCATCCCCGATCAAAAAGAAGCGGTTGACGATGCGCTCGCATCCATGCGCAGAACACAACAACATTTGAAAGCGGACGTGCTTGCAGTGAAGAACCCTGCCAAGCGTTATGCCGGACAATTGATGGGGCGCTGGGTCACATTCATGGCTTCAGGTTTGATGACCGCGGTCGCTCGACGCTGGAAAAGCCAGATCAATCTTGTGGCAAAAGCCGGTGCGAATTTCGAATCTATTCCCGAAGCGGATCACAACACTTTAGCCGGTACGCTCAACCCACAGGAAACACTCAACGCCCACACCATGACTCTGTTTTTACGTGCGCCCTCCGATCATCCGCGCAATCGCCTACGTTCGGATCTTACACGTCAAGCCTTCATGCTCGAAGGCATGAACACGGACTATGTTGATGCCCGCGGCAGCACTCCTCTTGCCCACATGTGGACGCTGATCCTCTTCGGCGATTACATGTCCTATTACCTTGCGATGGGCTATGGTGTTGACCCCACAACGCTCAAAGCGCTGGTTGATTTCAAAGAAGCAATGGCAGAAGCGAAATAAATAACCATCATTACCTCAAACTGAAGATCAACTTTCCAGCGTTATATACTTCCTTCTCGGGTTGATTCCTACCACCCCCTCAAAAATTCCTTTGATCGTTTTCATATCCGCCTCCATATTTTCAGTTGGATGAAACACCTGTCCCATACGAACTTCCTTATGTTTGCCATCCACAACCGCTATTACGATGGGAATCCCCGCGTTCCTGGCGATGTGATAAAAGCCGCGTTTCCATTCAGACACATGATGGCGCGTCCCTTCGGGTGCGATGGTCAGGATGAATTTATCTGATTTATTGCATGCATCCACCATTTGCTCCACCAATCCAGTGGATTTGGACCGATCCACTGGAACTCCTCCGCAGTAGCGAAAGAACCAGCCAATTGGAAAACGGAATACCTCCGCCTTGCCCATGAAGCGGACGTTTGCCCGCAGAGTGAAAATCACGCCGAGAAATAAAACGAAGTCCCAATTGGAGGTGTGCGGCGCGCCGATCAAAACGAATTTCGGCAGGTCAGGGAGTTTTCCATCCACGCGCCAACCGATCAGGCGCATAATGAATCTCGTAAGGTAGTGAAAGAACTTGCTGAGAATCGGGGTGTTGAAGATGGTCATATTTAACTTGGTTTCCTTTTGCAGAATACATAACACCGACCCTTGCGGTGAAGGTGCGACACCTTCGCGGATGTGAATTCTGTGGTTAAATATTCTTATGTCTTTGAAATCCGCTGCCCGAAACCTGATTTACAGATCCGAAAAAAGCTTTCAACGAATCCGCTTTGGATCACAACCTCACGACCTGCCCATTTTACTTGGCATTTCCTTCCCCAAAAGCGGCACACATCTGCTCGATCAAATCCTGCTGGGCTTTTCAAAAGTCGCGCCCTATGCAAAACGTCTGCATTCATTCTACGCCGAATATGAGGGCGAAAGCGGAATCAAGCGCGCGCCCAAACAAGCCCTTGCCTGGCTTGACGCACTTCGTCCGCGTGATGTGGCGTCTGCACACCTCTTTGCCCGACAAGATGCTGTTTCTCGCGTATGCTCGCCCAAATTCGTTCCATACTTTATCTTTCGTGACCCGCGGGATGTGGTCGTCTCACATGTTTTCTATGTCACAGAAATGGAGTCGCGTCATGTGCATCATGATTATTATCAGTCGCTCCCCGATTTCAATGCTCGCCTCAATGTCAGCATTTTGGGGAGACCTGATACGAATATCGAATTCTCAAATATCGCTGACCGTTTTGCACAGTATCTCGGCTGGCTCGACCACCCCGAAGTTTTGACAATTCATTTCGAAGATTTGATTCATGACCGCGCCGCGACATTGACCCGCATCATGGAGCACCTCCTCGCCCGCGCCTCGCTTCACACTACCCGACAGCTGATTCTTGATTCTTTAGAGTCTTCCATCAACCCGACCAAGTCCCCGACATTTCGTTCAGGCAAGACTGGTGAATGGCAGAAATATTTCACTGACGAACACAAAAAGATTTTCAAGGATGTGGCTGGGGATTTGTTGATAAGATTGGGGTATGAAAAGAATCATGATTGGTAACGTTACTCTTGTCGGTTTAAAATCCCTGCCTTTAAAAGGAAAACTTTCTTATGAGATCAAATAAGCAGATGTGGATCTCGTTGGGGGTCCTATTCGGTATTTCTGCACTGGCATATCTGCCTCTGGTGGGTAAGTTCGGTTATTTTAATGACGATTGGTATCTCATGTACGACGTCCGTACGCAGGGGGCTCAGTTTTTTCACGCTATTTTTAGCATTGACCGGCCGGGGCGGGCGTTCCTCATGATCCCCTTGTATTCCCTGTTCGGCTTGAACCCGCTGCCTTATAGCCTTGCGGCATACCTGTTCCGTGTTTTGGGTGGGGCGAGTCTGCTTTGGATTTTGCATCTTCTGTGGCCCCAAAAAAGATTCCTAGTAGTAACAACAGCCGTTCTATTCACAATTTATCCCGGCTTTCTCTCACAGCATAATGCGATTGACTATCAGTCTCATATTTTTGCCTTGTTCATGGCGCTTCTTTCGGTGGCTCTGACCCTCAAATCTCTTTTAGCAACGGAGCGCGGAGCGAAAATCCTGTGGGCGGTGGGATCCATTTTGCTGGGGTGGGTTTATTTGAGTCAAATGGAATATTTTATCGGTATAGAGGCATTTCGTATTGCCTGTATTTTTCTGTTTGTCTGGAGATATTCACATTCAACTTTATTGGATAAGTTCCGTGCCTCTGTCTTGAAATGGCTTCCATTCATTTTCATTCCTGTCGTATTTTTGATTTGGCGCCTGTTCTTTTTCGAGACGGAACGCAGGGCAACGGATATTGGCGTGCAGGTGGGTCAGTTGTTCAGCTCGCCGTTGGTGGGTTTGTGGTGGTTGGTATATCTGGTTCAGGATTTTTTCAATATCATGCTGGTCGCCTGGGGATTGCCTTTATCATTGTTTGTATTTCCTATGCGATTGCAAAACCAATTGGCCGGGTTGGGACTGGCGTTATTAGCGGCTCTGCTCTTTGTCTTTGCGAATCGTTGGGGTCAGGAAGATGAATCTGAAATGCTGGCAGGTTCAAATCCACGCGGGATGCGGGAGGAGTTATGGGTGGGCTTGATGAGTATCTTCGGGGGGTTGATGCCAGTGATTTTGGTAAACCGTCACATCATCCTGCCTGATTATTCCCGATATTCGTTGATTGCTTCGATAGGCGCGGTCATCCTGTTGGTTGCAATTATTGAAAGACTCTCCACGCATTCGTTGAGAATGGGCGCGGCAGGTGTTTTGGTTATGATTGCAGTGTTGACACATTATGGAAATTCCGTGATAGCCGCTGCGAAAACAGAAGCCACCCGGAATTTTTGGTGGCAGGTAGCCTGGCGCGCGCCTGCTATCAAGCCGGGGGTTACACTGGTTGCCTCTTATCCATTGGCAGCCATTCAGGAGGATTATTTTATTTGGGGACCTGCCAATCTTATTTATTATCCAGAGCCGCAGAATAATATCCCCATTGAAATTAAATTACCCGCCGCGGTACTGACCAATGACGTGATTACTCAAATCGTCTCTAATCAAGGCACAGAATCGCAGTTGCGTCGGGGAAACATGCTGACGCGCGATTTTAGATATATATTGGTAATGTCTCAGGCAAATGAAAATTTTTGTGTGCGTATCCTTGATGGCGGCATGACTGAACTTTCAGAATTAGATGAAGAGCATATTATGCTTATCGCGCCAAACTCAAAAATGGATCATGTTATCGCTCAAGGAGATTCACCAGAGCCGCCAGCGTTGATCTTTGGAAACGAACCGCCGCATGAGTGGTGTTATTACTTCCAGAAAGCCGATCTTGCGCGCCAGCAGGGTGACTGGCAACGCGTGGCAGAATTGGGAAATGAAGCCGAAAAACTTGGTCTGCATCCCAATGATCAGATCGAATTGATGCCTTTCCTGCAAGCCTATGCAATTCTCGGCGATCAAAAACAAGTCAAAGGAATTTCCACCCGCCTCAACACGGAATCTTTCTATCGTCACCAGGCCTGCCAGAATCTTAACGCCTTGGCCGGGCGCGGATATGTTCTCAGCCCTGAAATGCAAAATCAAGTGGCTGAATTGTTTTGTAACTAACCATGAAGTGTTCCATCGTCATCCGCGCCTATAACGAGGAGAAACATATCGGACGTTTACTGGAGGGGATTCGACAGCAAACGCTTAAGGATGTGGAGATCATCCTTGTCGATTCAGGTTCGACCGATGAAACTGTTTCGGTTGCTGAAGCCTTTGGTGCGCGCCTCGTGCGGATCCCGTCAGCTGAGTTTACGTTTGGGCGGTCACTCAACTTCGGGCTTCGATCAGCGACGCGTGAACTGGTCGTCATAGCCAGCGCGCATGTTTATCCCGTCTATCCCGATTGGTTGGAGAGTCTGCTGAGTCCGTTTGCCGCAGGTGAAAAGGTCGCACTGGCTTATGGCAAACAACGCGGACCTGACTCCGCAAAATTTTCAGAGCAACAGATTTTTCATCAGTGGTATTCCGGCGTGAGCAAGCCGAAACAAGGGACTGCCTTTTGCAATAACGCCAATGCCGCCATTCGCAAAAGTTTGTGGGAACAGAATCACTATGATGAAACATTGACCGGGCTGGAAGATCTGACGTGGGCGAAGTGGGCAAGGGATCAAGGGTACGCCATTTCGTATGTTGCTGAAGCCGAGATCATTCACGTACACAATGAAACTCCCAATGGCGTCTTCAATCGTTATCGCCGTGAAGCGATGGCATATAAAAAGATATATCCCGAGTCGCATTTCAACGTGTATGATTTTTTGCGATTGACCACAACAAATATTTTCAGCGACATCTGGCACGCAGCGCGTGAACGCGTATTATGGAAAAACATCGCTTCGATATTCTGGTTCCGATTTATGCAATTTCACGGCACGCGCCTGGGACATCGCGAGACCAGCCTCATTACCCCGCAACTGCGCGAAACATTTTATTATGCAAGGGAAAGAAAGAAGAAAGACGGAGGGAAAAGGAATGTCGAGCCGATTCGGTATAATGAAAAAAAATAACAGGAGGTTGAAAATGATTTCTCAATACATAACTACTTTCGGGTTAGTTTTGGATATCATTGGGGCATATATTTTATTCTTCTATGCATGGCCTCAACCAGGTTTTGACGAAGGCGTTTCATTGGGACTTGAGGATGGCACTATATTAGCGAATGGAAAAACGGTTGCTCACCATAACGACGAAATGCGAATCCAAAAAAAGAATTATATAAATATTTCTAAATCAGCTCTCGCATTGATAATTTTAGGATTTGTCTTTCAGCTTATTGGAACTTGGGTTAAGTAACCTGAACCACATAAGCTCGAAGGTTGTCTATGACCGCTATGTTTTTCAGACCACACTGAAGGCGCATAGACAGAAAGTAGAAGGATGGAAAGGAATGTGCGACCGATTCGGTTTAACGGAAAATAGAAAAGTATAATCATCCCATGCCTACACTAACCCCCATGACCTCGTCTGAATACGATGTATTTCTTGCACGTGTCATACCCGAATTTGCAGCTGTCAATATCCGCGCGGGATATTGGGACGAGTCTGAAGCGCTGGAAAAATCACGCAAACAGACTGAGGCGCTTTTACCGCAAGGCTTGCAGACCAGGGCCCATTATCTTTATACCTTATATGATGGAGATGATGCAGTTGGGATGATTTGGTTAAAAGCCAATGCAGGTAGTTCCATACAAAGCGGTTTTATCTATGACGTGTTTATCGAAGAAAAATTCCGTGGCAAGGGCTATGGCAAACAAGCAATGTTGTTGATCGAAGAAAAAGCGCGTGAGTTGGGGTTGAAATCCATCGGTTTGCATGTCTTTGCCTACAACACTGTGGCGAAGAATTTGTATGAAAGCATTGGGTACGAAATCTCCAGTTTGAATATGACCAAGCAGTTGTAAGTGAATACGGAAAAGATTTAGGTGACAGTCACTTTTGAAGTGACTGTCACCTTTTTGCATGGAACCGATTCGGTATAATTAGTTTCTGGTGCAAAAGTGGCACCGCAGTACATTAACAATTGACAAACGAAAAGCCTCTTTGGTAGAAGGTAGGTGACTAAGCCAAACCCATACCGCGGAGGCACTCCAATGTTAGTTGAACAGTACCCAGCTGACAAGCGTTTCGAGGAACTACTTGGATACATACCAGAACTTTCGCCAGCATTGCGGAAGATCGACGAATATCTGGAAGATGAGAAGCTGTACAAGTTAATCCGGGCAGACCTAGCGAAGCGGTATCCGAAGACCAAGGAGACTGGGCGGAACTCAACACCGGTGGAGGTGGTGCTGCGGATGCTGGTGGTGAAGCGCTTGTACGGGTACAGTTATGAAGAGACAGAACGGGTGGTTCGGGATAGCTTGAGCCTGCGAGCATTCTGCCGGGTATATCTGCAGGATGTGCCGGATGACACGACGTTGATCCGCTGGGCCAAGCTCATCCAGCCGAAAACGCTGGAGACCTTCAATCAGCGGGTTGTGCAACTGGCGGTGGAACACAAGGTGACAAAAGGGCGCAAGCTGCGGACCGATGGTACAGTGGTGGCAGCCAACATTCGTCCACCAAGTGACAGTCGTCTGTTGGCAGACGGTGTTCGGGTCCTGGCACGAACGATCCTGCGCGGGCAAGCAGTCCTGCGCACTGCCGGACAGAAGGTCCAGTCCGGATTTGAAGATGGCACGCAACAGGCAAAGCAACTGGCTCGCCAGATCGGGGAAACGCTGCGCAGCAAAAAGGAAGCTGCCCAGAACGCAGGCAAGCAGGCGTATCAGGAACTTCTGCAGCTCACGGAACAGACCATCACCTGGGCGGAACAAACGCACAAGCAGTTGAAGCAGCGATCTGTGCAGAGGGCCAAACGCCTGGCAGAAACCCTGGCACATTTTGTTCCGTTGACACAGCAGGTCATTCAGCAAGCCACGCGCCGCATCTTGCAGGGCGAACAGGTCCCGGCTTCCGAAAAGATCGTCAGTCTCTTTGAAGAGCACACCGATATTATTCGTCGCGGCAAAGAGGCGCATCCGGTGGAATATGGACACAAGCTTTGGCTGAATGAAGTCGAAGGTGGGTTGGTGAGCCACTACCGCATCCTGGCAGGCAATCCCAGTGATGAGCAGCAGTGGAGACCTAGTTTGAAAGCTCACCTGAAAACGTTCCACCAGCCTCCTGACCAAGCCAGCGGCGACCGCGGTCTCTACTCTGAACCCAATGAACAACTGGCTTACGATCTGGGCGTGAAGCGTGTGATCCTTCCCAAACGTGGCTACCGTTCCAAGACCCGTTTGAAACAAGAACATAAAGCTTGGTTCGTGAAGGGACGTCACTGGCACGCAGGCGTGGAAGGTCGCATCAGTGTCTTGAAACGTGCTCATGGTCTGGGTCGCTGTTTGGCTTATGGTTTCACGGGGTTCCAGACCTGGGTCGGTTGGGGCATCATCGCTGGCAATCTCGCAGTCCTCGGACGAACATAACATTTGGAGCTATTCGTTTGTTAATGTACAAAATACAGAATTTTATCCCGGTGCAAAATCCTCAAGAAAACTCGGCTGTTGACAGCCTTTCATGAGTTTCGCACCACGAACTAATTAAGATTAAGCTAAGTGAATTTACTGGCTGTAGGAGTTTTTATGACATCTGATAGTACAACTACCCTTCAAAGCACTATTCTCAGGCTTTTATTAGATCCAAATGTTGATAAACGACTTGGTAGAGGTGAACATTATTTTACTGAAGCTGTAATCAAGGCATATTCACAGGAGAAAAAACCCGCTTCAGCTGAAATTACTCAAACCTTGTGGTATCTTCTTGGTAGAGGCTTAGTTTACATTTACATGTGGCAACATGCACCAGAAAATTGGGAGTGGCAATTAACAAAGGCAGGTATCGAATCCGCAAAAGACGAACAATTTAACCCAGATGATCTAGATCGTTATTTATTAAGGCTTCGTGCGAATGTGCTTGATGTAAGTGACCTTGTCTTTCTTTATGCTAAATGAAACCAAGAAATAATTGCGGTTTTGGAACAGGTGGAATAGAATGAGACAACTCCTGCTACGGTTCGCGAACGGAGAGTTTGTCCATGCGTCCACCTGTTCAAATCCAAGTACGTGG
>Ga0180069_1000117_pt1 | contig 16226 bp, 16 predicted proteins | sample EasRivERM_16_10D_2_FD_121793 | JGI IMG/M metagenome (GOLD analysis project Ga0180069, IMG submission 121793) | Soil microbial communities from meander-bound floodplain in the East River, Colorado, USA - East River metaG ERMLT231B'_16_10D | ecosystem: Environmental > Terrestrial > Soil >...
ATCCCAATTACTAATTACCAATTACCAGCCTCCAGTCTCCAATCTCTAATCTCCAATTCTCAATCACCCTCTACCTATGAAATTGAGTCGGACGCCTCCGCCGCATCCTACTTCTTTGCCGCTTCAGCCATCTGCGGCGGGACAGTTCGAGTCGAAAACATCTCGCGCAACTCCAAACAGGGCGATATTGCTTTTCTCAACGTCCTTCAACAAATGGGATGCGAAATCAAGGAAAGGGAAAACTTTATCGAAGTGACGGGTGCATCCTCATTACAAGGTGTCGATGTAGACATGAGTGATATCCCCGATACCGCCCAAACCCTCGCCGCCGTTGCGCCCTTCGCTTCGTCTCCAACAAGAATTCGTGGCATTGCGTCTGCAAGAGTAAAAGAAACAGATCGCGTTTCAGCGACATGCACCGAACTCAAGCGACTCGGTGTGCAAGTGGAAGAGCATGAAGATGGCATGACGATTTATCCGTGCCAAGCTTTCAACCCCGCCACCATTCAAACCTACAACGACCATCGTATGGCAATGGCATTTTCTTTAATTGGCTTGCGCGTGGACGGTGTCACGATTGAGAATCCAGCCTGTGTCTCAAAAACGTTCCCTAATTATTTTGAAGTGCTGGATACATTGCGATGATTAGACTTGGCTTGATCGGTTATCCTGTTAGCCATAGTCTTTCCCCAAAGATTCAAAACGCCGCGCTCAAGGCTTGTGGCTTGGAAGGTGACTATTCGCTGTTTCCCATTGCGCCCGATGATATGCAGGTGCTGAAAGATTTGTTGGATCAAGTCCGCTCGGGTGAAATTACTGGGCTCAATGTCACCATCCCGCACAAACAAAATGTGATTCAATTTATGGACGAACTTACACCAACCGCCAAAGCCATCGGTGCGGTGAATATTATTTATATGCGCGAGAATAAATTGATCGGGGATAACACCGATGCTCCAAGCTTTTTAGCAGACTTGAATAAATTTTCTACCCCTGAGACACGAAGGCACGGAGAAAATGCTCTTGTGTTGGGAGCCGGAGGTTCAGCGCGCTCAGTTGTCTATGCCTTGCTCAATGACGATTGGAATGTCACCCTTGCCGCGCGTAGACCTGAACAAGCCCAACAACTCGCTTCGTCTTTTGCGCAATATGCAACACGTATTACGAGTCTCACTGACCTTCAACTTTCGACCTTTGACCTGATCGTCAACACCACACCTCTCGGTATGACCCCGAACATTGACCAATCCCCTTTGTCAGAAAACACACCTCTTTCAAAGCATACAAAGATCTATGATTTGGTCTACAATCCACGCGAGACGAAACTTGTACGCGAGGCGCGTTCGCAAGGGTTGTCAGCCATTACAGGACTCGGCATGCTCATCGAACAAGCCGCCCTCGGGTTTGAGTTGTGGACGGGGTTAAAACCACCAAAAGATATTCTTTATGCCTCGGTGGTTGAGTAGTGGCGCTATCAGCGCCACGTATCGAAACCATCACTTACTGGAGAACTCATGTTACGTTTCCTCACCGCCGGTGAATCGCATGGACCATCCCTCACGGCCATCCTTGACGGCATGCCTGCGGGACTTTCCATTACGCCTGACATCATCAACAAGGAATTGACTCGTCGTCAGCAAGGCTATGGCTCAGGTGGGCGCATGAAGATCGAAAAAGACACCGTGCAGATCCTCGGCGGAGTCATGGCGGGTGAGACGACAGGCGCACCAATTGCCTTGCTTGTTGAAAACGCTGACCATGTCAAATGGAAGGGCAAAGCCATCGAACCGATGACGGCGCCGCGCCCCGGGCACGCTGACTTAACAGGCGCAGTGAAATATGGGTATAAAGATTTGCGTCCCGCACTTGAGCGTGCCTCTGCGCGTGAAACTACCATGCGTGTTGCGGCGGGTGCAGTCTGTAAACATTTCCTCCATCAATTCCGTATCATCGTTGGTGGATACGTTTCATCCCTCGGCGAAATCCAAACCGACTTTGGCGATATGCCTTATGAAGAGCGCTTTGCCCGTGCTGAAGAGTCCGATGTGCGTTGCCCTGTCGATTCGTCCGCGCAAAAAATGCGTGATGAAATCGAAAAGACCATTCACGAAAAAAATACGCTTGGCGGTGTACTCGAAATTATTGCGCTCAACGTACCCGTTGGTCTCGGCAGTTTCATGCAATGGGACAAGCGTCTCGAAGCCAAACTTGCAATGGCGGTCATGTCTGTGCAAGCCATCAAAGGCGTGGAAGTGGGTGACGCGTTTGAGAACGCCAAACTCCTTGGCACGCGCGCTCATGACCCGATCAACTTGCAACATTCAAACCCTTCGACAAGCTCAGGGCGACGCCTGCAACGTGCAACCAATAGAGCTGGAGGTACGGAGGGTGGTGTCTCCAACGGACAGCCGATCGTCATCCGCGCCGCGATGAAGCCAATTGCCACGACCCTAACGCCTCAGCAAACCGTTGACTTTGCCATCGGCGAGAATGCTCCCACCAAATATGAACGCTCTGATTTCTGCCCCGTTCCACGTGCTGTTCCGATCCTTGAAGCCATGGTCGCTTTTGTACTTGCAGACGCCCTCCTCGAAAAACTTGGTGGCGATTCAATGACTGAAATGAAACCGCGCTTTGAGTCACTTCGCAAAGCAACCCTTGAAGACTTGCAAATGGATAATAGCCCGCACGTATTTTGGGAATGATTTCTGATGATGGTTTACTTTACAGCAGCCCATTTATTTATTGGGCTTTCTGCTCTCTTTATAGCTCTGATCGTTTTATGGAGACAACAGAAAAGTTTCTCATGCCTGTTTTTCTTTTCAGTATTTTGGATGTATATGATGGGCGTCATTAGCGTGGTCGCCTTCCCTTTCCCGGTTGGTATTACCAATCCAAATTTCAAGCCCAGCATCAACCTGATTCCCCTAAACTTTGGTGATTGTGGCTTCCTTATTCTTTGCATCAGGAATATTTATGAAAACATTCTGCTTACGATACCTTTTGGCTTTGGTATCAGTTTCATTATTCAAATCAAGCCCAATAAGATTCCCTGGCTGGCGGTTGCCGTTGGGTTAGTCTTTGAACGCAGTCAACTGATAATATCACTGATTGTCCACAGTCCTTTTCGAGTTGTAGATATCAATGATGTTATTCTCAACGCTATAGGTGTTCTGCTCGGATATGGTGTCTTCAAAATCTTCGGTTGGTTCTACCTAAATATCACGCATCGATTCAACATTCAACACAAATACATTTTCGCATACATTCATAATATCGCTCAGAATCATAACCACCATTCACAGATGCACTGATAACTGCTCACTGACAACTTCTTTCCTATGTCTCACATCTTCCTCTATGGTCCTCCTGGGACAGGTAAATCCACCATCGGCAGGATCCTCGCGCGGAATCTCAAACTCCCGTTCATTGATCTCGACCTCATCATCAAAACCAGCGCAGGTATGTCCATCCCGGAGATCATGCATGAACAGGGCGAGCCTGCATTTCGCGACATCGAAACATCTGCACTGCAGGGTTTAATAAATGAAAAGGAAAGTGTGATTGCCCTCGGCGGTGGAGCGTTATTACGGGACGAGAATCGCACCTTTGCAGAAAGTCATGGCAGGGTGGTTTTGTTGATGGCAGAATTGACGACGTTGCTTGAACGGTTACAGAATGATTCCGGGAAGCGTCCCTTATTGGTTGGGGAATTGAGCGAGAAGCTGACCTCTTTGCTTGCAAAGCGCAGTGAACATTACAACTCTTTCTCCCTGCTCATTCACGTTGACGAAAAAACTGCCGATCAAAATGCATATGCAACTCAGGTAATATTGGGGCGCCACCATCTCTCTGCAATGGGTGGATATGATGTCATCGTGGGGCAGGTTGGCAACCTGCCTTATGCAAACTCAATCATTGTGACCGATGAAAACATTGCGAAGTTTCAGCTTGAAAAAATTGAATCTGTGTTGCGGGCATCGGGTTGTGAACCAAAATCCATTATCATTCCTGCCGGTGAAGAACATAAAAATCTTGAAACCGTTTCTCGTTTGTGGAAATCTTTTCTCGACCATGGTCTTGATCGCAAAAGCACAATCATCGCGTTGGGTGGCGGTGTGATCGGTGACCTCGCAGGCTTTGCCGCATCCACATATATGCGCGGCATCAACTGGATTGGCATACCGACGACTCTGCTTTCGATGGTGGATGCTTCACTGGGAGGGAAGACAGGCTTCGACTTGCCTGAGGGAAAAAACCTGATCGGCTCTTTTCATCCCCCGAAGCTGGTTCTGGCAGACCCAGGCTTTTTACTCACGCTGACAGAAAGAGAACTACGCTCCGGCATGGCGGAAGTGGTCAAGCATGGGATTATTTCAGATCCCGAATTATTCACTTTATGTTCACGTGGATTGGATTGGGTGAAAGATAACTTGGAAGCAATCGTTAAACGTGCGATGGCAGTGAAAATTAAAGTTATCGAAGAAGACCCATATGAAAAAGGAATCCGTGCGGCGCTGAATTTGGGTCATACTGTGGGACATGCGGTAGAACTTGTCAGCAAGTTTAACTTGCGGCATGGCGAAGCGATTGCAATTGGCACAGTCGTTGAAGCAAAATATGCTGAACGGAAGGGAATTGCAAGTAACGGATTGGCTGATAAGATTGCAGAGACAATGTCCGCTTTGGGATTGCCGATTCACATTCCAGAAGAAATGCCGCGTAAGGAAATTATCCGCGCGATGCGAGTGGATAAGAAGAAGAGCGCAAAGGCCATCCGCTTTGCTTTGCCTGTGGAAATTGGCAAGGTTGAGTTGGTGGATGTAAGTGATTTGGAATCTGTTCTGTAACGCGACATTTTGCAGATTAACAATTAAACCGAGCAATCCTGAAGCTCGTTTTGAACCACTGAACCACTGAGACACGAAGACACTGAGAAAATCTTTTAAAAACTCCGTGACTCAGTGTCTCCGTGGTTAGGTTTTGGTGTTTCCTATAAAAATTTATTGCCCGATTAATTTGGAATGATTCAATATGTCGCAAGTTGCAAGGGCGACATAAATGTCGCTGTACGGAGATGATGAACAATGAAAATCTTAATCTTACATGGACCAAACTTAAACCTGCTTGGCACGCGCGAGCCTGAGGTATATGGCTCGATGTCTCTTGATGATATCGATGTCAAATTGATTGAGCTGGGAAAAGAGTTGGGCGCTGAAATAAAGTGCCTTCAATCAAATCACGAGGGCGCGTTGATCGATGCCCTGCATGATGCGCGTACATGGGCGAATGGTGTGGTGTTCAATCCGGGTGGATATACACATACGTCCATTGCGTTGCGCGATGCGATATCAGCAATTGTGATCCCTGTGATCGAAGTGCATCTTTCGAATGTATATGCGCGCGAAGAGTTTCGGCATGTTTCGATGATCTCGGCAGTCTGTAAAGGGAAAGTGGTGGGTTTTGGCTGGAGGTCGTACATGTTGGGGGTGAGGGCGTTGGTGGATGTGCTTGGGTAGGGTGCGTCGTGTGGCGCTTCGTCTGCGGAGATTGAGTGATAGCGAAATCTCCTCCGCTCAGCGCGAGGATGATAAAGGGGGATAAGGCAATTCGGACGGTGACAGGCTAACGGTCGGTTTGAGGCGGCGTAAGTCATCCGGGTTGGTAAGCATTTTGGCGTTCCCTGCGTCTGAATTTAACAACACGCCTCGTTCTCTCATGTTGTTCTCATCATAAAGTTCTATAGTAGGTGCTACTAGTTTGGGGCAAGTTTATGACTGTTCGTTGGAAGACTGTTTCTATTAATGCAGTTTCGTGATGAATGGAAAACTATGAAAGAACCAACTCTTTCGGATAATAATTCATGGGGGCATCGTTTTCAGCGATTGCGTGGGCGTATCAGAGGGATGTTTCCGTTCGCTTCGGGTATCCTCGCAACCCTGCTGGCTTTGTTTCTCTATAATATTCTTTTCCCCGCAAATCAAGTGACCGAAATCGAAGTGCATGATGCGATCGCGAATGCCATGGCATCTGCCACGCCGCGCCCGGCTTATTCCTCGTATGTGTATCAGGTCATTCAACCGTCGCTGGTTTTGATTGAGACGGGGGGGCGGGATGAAGATAGGAGTTTGGGGACCGGAGTGATCATTGATGCCGCTGGTGATATTTTGACGAGCCTGCATGTGGTGGATGGGGCGGAGAAGATTTCAATTGTATTTGCAGATGGGACGCAATCAGAAGGCTTTGTTGTTTCAGCGCAGCCTGAACTGGATATTGCGGTTTTACAGGCATTTGTGATGCCGCCGTTGTTCGTGCCTGCCACGTTGGGGAACCCGGGCGCATTGCAAGTGGGGGATGAAGCATATGCTGTAGGGCATCCATTTGGTTTGTATAATTCGATGAGCGCAGGCGTGATCTCCGGGTTTAATCGCACATTCACACCGAAGACTGGCGGGATTGAATTGCAAGGGTTGATCCAAATTGACGCGGCAGTGAACCCGGGTAATTCGGGTGGTCCGTTATTGAATCGCTATGGTCATGTGGTTGGGATCGTGACAGGAATCGTCAACCCGACCGATGAAAGCTTTTTTGTGGGTATCGCGTTTGCGGTCCCGATCAATGTGGCGGCTGGTGGAATTGGCTCGCCGCCGTATTAGGGAAATTCAAATCCCGTCATTGCCTCTTCGGGCTATGCCCTCCTGGCAATGACGACCAATAATTATGTGTGAGGAGATGACTCATGGCGCAAATGAAAAATTCTGAAAACCGGACACCGATGGAGAAAGTTCTATATGAAGTGAAGAAGGTGATCGTTGGACAGGATCATCTTTTGGAACGGATGATCGTTGCGCTGTTGGCGCGTGGGCACATTCTGGTGGAAGGTGTGCCGGGTCTGGCGAAGACGATGGCGATCAAGACCCTGGCTGAGTCGATTGGCGGGGATTTCAAACGCATCCAATTTACGCCGGATCTTGTTCCTGCGGACCTGATCGGGACGCGCATCTATAACCAAAAGACCGGCACATTCGATACATCGTTGGGACCTGTGTTCACGAATTTATTGCTGGCAGATGAGATTAACCGTGCGCCCGCCAAGGTGCAAAGCGCATTGCTGGAAGTGATGCAGGAGCGACAGGTCACCATTGGACGCGAGACACATAAAGTGCCTAATCCTTTCCTGGTATTGGCGACACAGAATCCAATTGAGACTGAAGGTACGTATGCCCTGCCTGAAGCGCAGGTCGATCGTTTCATGCTCAAAGTGCTTATTGGTTACCCAACCGCAACTGAGGAATTTGTCATCGTTGAACGTATGACAGCCGCCTTGCAGGCTGTGCAGAAGACGTTGACCACGGATCAATTACTGGTTTTGCAAAAGGAAGTCGATAAGATTTATGTAGACCCGGCACTGATGGAGTATGCAGTTCGCCTGGTGACCGCCACGCGCAAACCGCAGGATGTTGGTTTAAAGGAGTTGCAGAAATACATCATGTTTGGGGCCAGCCCACGCGCTTCGATCAATTTGATCCTCACTGGCCGCGCGCTCGCCTTTGTGCGCGGACGAAATTACGCCTTGCCGCAGGATGTGCTCGATATGGCGCTAGATGTGATGCGGCATCGCATTGTCTTATCGTACGAAGCGCTTTCCGATAACGTAACAGGAGATGACCTGCTGAATAAAATTCTTGACCGTATTCCGATCCCTGTGGTGCCATTGCATGAGCATACCGAACTCCGCAGCAACGCCTGAGCGTATCCTTCTGCGCCTGGATTGGAACGTCATCCGGCGGTTGGATGGTTTGTTGCAGGGCGATTATCGCACGCTGTTCTATGGCTTTGGCGTGGATTTTGCCGACCTGCGCGAGTACCAGCCTGAAGATGATATTCGTTATATTGATTGGAATGTCACCGCGCGCATGGATACGCCGTATGTGCGGCAATATCACGAAGACCGCGAATTGACTGCGTGGTTCCTGCTGGACATGAGTCCGTCAGTGGATTTTGGAACTCTGCAAACGCAAATCGAGAAGCGCACAATGCTGATCGATTTTGTGACAGTGATCTCAAGGTTGTTGACTCGTCACGGGAACCGCGTCGGGGCGATGATGTTTGGGAGCAGGCTCCAGCACACGGTCCCCGCGCGCGGCGGGCGGTTGCAGGTGCTGCGTCTCGTCAACGATATGCTTAAGCAACCGCGGCTGCCCAATGCCCCGTTTACGAATCTCAAATCGTTTTTAAGTGGCGCGTTGAATTCACTCAAACGGCGTTCGCTGGTATTTGTGATTTCGGATTTTATCAGCGAGTCTGGTTGGGAGGCCTCGTTGAGTTTGCTTAACCAGCGCCATGAAGTGCTCGCCATTCGTTTGTATGATCCGCGCGAGGTGGATCTGCCGGATATTGGCATGGTGATGATGGAGGACGCCGAGACCGGCGAGCAGTTGTTTGTGGATACGCATGATAAAAAGTTTCGCAAGCGCTTTGCCGATGCCGCACGGAAACGTGAAATGGACTTGAATTTGGCATTCAAGCGCGCAGGCGTGGATGTATTATCGCTTTCCACAGAGGATGATCTGGTGCGCGCGATCGTACGTTTTGCAAAACGGAGGCAAAAGGTACGAAGATGACTTCGAAATTGGAATGTAGGGCAATCGGCCATTTGTGGAGGTCTCAAATCTTTAACCACTGAGACACGAAGCCACGGAGTTTTCTTTTTTCTCAGTGTCTTAGTGTCTCCGTGGTTTATAAAGTTTTATTATGTCATTCATCTGGTCTTCACTGCTTTATTTTTTGCTGATCGTCCCGTTGTTGCTCCTGTTGTATTTCAGGGCACAGCGCAGGCGGCGTGAATTTGCCGCGCGCTATGGAAGCCTGGGCGTTGTCAAAGACCAAACAAATCGCCGTCATATCCCCGTGCTCGTTTTCGTTGTTGCCATTACGATATTGATCGTATCCATTGCGCGCCCGCAGGCCACAGTCAGCGTGCCGAAACTCGAAGGTACGGTCATTCTCACGTTCGATGTTTCTGGCAGTATGGCGGCGGACGATCTAAAGCCCACGCGCATGGAAGCCGCCAAAGCCGCGGCGAGCGAGTTTGTAGAGAAGCAACCATCCAACATCTCCATTGGTGTCGTTGCGTTCAGCGATGGCGGGATTTCGATTCAATCTCCGACCACTGACAGGGCTGAGACTCTTGAAACCATCTATCGGCTGGTGCCGCGCCGCGGCACATCGCTTGGAAATGGGATCCTTGTTTCTTTGAACACGATCATTGTCAGCGCAGGCGATCCTCCGATCTTGAATACGAACAGCCTTTCGGATCCGTCTTCGCCGCCGGTAACTGATTCAGTGCCACAAGGCTGGTACCCATCTTCAGTGATCGTCCTGCTAAGTGACGGCGAGAATAACGAATCTCCAGACCCGATCCTTGTCGCGGATGTGGCCGCGGATTTGGGTGTGCGGGTTTACACCATCGGCATTGGAAGCACAGCAGGCGCCACTCTCGAAGTGGAGGGGTTCACCGTCTTTTCACAACTGGATGAGTCGCTATTGCAGGAGATTTCAGGCATCACCGGCGGAGTCTATTACAACGCCGCGAACGAAGAAGATCTGGTTCGCATTTATCGCGATCTTGAACCGAAATTATCCATCAAGTCTGAAGAGATCGAAGTGACATCTCTGTTTGCAGGAGCTGGCGTCCTGCTTTTTCTGGTCGCGGGCGCGTTATCGCTCCTGTGGTTTGGACGTGTACCATGAACTTTTTATGGTCAGTATTTCTTTATGGGTTGCTGCTGATCCCGTTGAGCATTGCGGTATATATTTTCCTGTTGCGCAGAAGAAGGCGTTTTGCCATCCGTTACTCAAGTTTGGCATTGGTGCGTGAGGCAATGGCGTCCCAATCATGGTTGCGAAGACATCTTCCCTTTATATTGTTCCTGGGCGCGCTGGCAAGTTTGGTGTTTGCCCTCGCGCGGCCGGTCGCGGAAGTGATCGTTCCCTCCAACCGCGCCACGATCATCCTTACCCTGGATGTATCAAGAAGCATGTGTTCGACGGATATTCCGCCGAACCGTTTGGAAGCCGCAAAACTGGCGGCGTTAGACTTCGTTCAGCGACAGGAACGCGGCAGGCGTATCGGCGTGGTCGCTTTTGCGGGTTTTGCAGAATTGGTGCAACCGCCCACGGATGATCGGGTATTGCTGGAGAATGCCATCGCCAATTTAACGACCGCGCGGCGCACCGCGATTGGAAGCGCGATCCTGCGGTCGCTGGATTCGATCGCTGAGTTTGATGGTAACGTAAAGCCAAGCGATACCGGGGCCACCTCTGAGGGCGGGTTTACGCCGGTGCCTGAAGGTGAGTATGTTCCCCACATTATTGTTCTACTGACAGATGGTGCGAGCAATGCCGGTCCGGATCCGATCAACGCGGCGCAGCAAGCCGCCGAACGCGGGGTCCGCGTGTATACGATTGGGTTTGGCACAATCAACAATTCATCGCCCATGAATTGCGGCGATCAATTTCAGGAGTTCGATCAATTTGGGGGTGGGTTTGGATCGCCGTTTGGCGGCGGGGGTGGCGGTGGAGGCGGGGGCTTTCGAAGAGAACTGGATGAACAGACATTAAAGATGATCGCCGATATAACCGGTGGATCATATTACGCCGCCACCAGCGCAGGGGAATTGGCGAACGTATTCCAGAACCTGCCGACTTATCTGGTTGTGACGCGTGAGACAACCGAGATCGGCGCATTCTTCACAGCTTTTGCAGTCCTGTTTATCGTCATTGCGTTGATGTTATCTTTTCGTTGGTATCCGTTGGCGTAAGGTTCATAAAGCACCAGCATCCCTTACCTGCATGCACAAATTCCTGTCATTGCGAGAGGGGTAGTTCGAAGCAATTACGAGCTAATGAAAACTATTTACGTTCCCCGGCCAGCTTATTATGAAATAGTTTGTTAATAATTTGGAGGAAATTAATCACATGGCTCATGTCGTCTTTGTATGAGTGCAAAAGGAGCTGAGCAAATGACTGAACCCAAAGTTACTATTTACGGCGCGTACTGGTGTCCCGATTGCCGCCGCTCAAAAAAATTTCTGGGTGAGCAATTCATTCCATTCCGCTGGGTGGATATTGAACAGGACAGGGAAGGCGAAGCGTATGTTCTACAAAGGAACAACGGCAAACGCATCATCCCAACGATTGTCTTTGAAGATGACTCATTCCTGGTTGAACCATCCAACGCGGAGCTCGCCAAAAAACTTGGATTAAAGACCGAGGCACAGAAGACGTATTACGACTTGATTATCATTGGCGGCGGACCCGCAGGTTTGACCGCCGCCATTTACGCAGCGCGCGAAGGCGCGGATTGTCTCTTGATCGAACGCTCTGGTCTTGGCGGACAGGCAGGAATCACTGTCGGCTTGGATAACTTCCCCGGCTTCCCCGAGGGCATCAGTGGACAGGAATTCTCCGAGCGCGTGGTGAAGCAGGCCAGGCGTTTTGGCGTGGAAATTTTACAGGCAGTGGCTGTTGAGAGAATGGAAATGGAGGCGGGCTATCACGAGGTCTATACTTCAGATGGCAAACATTATCACTCGCGCGTGGTGTTGATCGCCACGGGCGCATCCTACAAGCGCCTGGAAGTGCCCGGTGAGGATGATTACATCGGCGCGGGCATCCACTTCTGTGCGACCTGTGATGGTCCATTCTATAAAGGCGCAAAAGAGATCGTTGTAGTGGGCGGCGGGAACTCAGCAGTGGAGGAGAGCCTACACCTCACCAACTTTGCCGAAAAAGTGACTCTGCTCGTGCGCGGTGACCGCCTCACAGCCAGCCAGTTCGCGATTGATAAGGTGAACGAGCCGACATCTCGAATCGAAGTGAAGTACAACACGATCGTCGAAGCGATTGAAGGCCAGGATTCAAAGTTAAAGACCATCAAGTATCGCTCTAAAGATAACGATGCGATTGAAGAGCTTCATCCTGCCGCCGCGTTCATTTTTATCGGGCAAATACCCAACACAGGTTTCCTGAAGGATTATGCTGACCTGGATAAATATGGTTTTGTGTTAACCGGTCATGATATTGACCACGGCAGGGAAAAAATGGGTATGGAACCACTGCCATTCGAAGCCAGTGTTTCGGGAATCTTCGTCGCAGGTGATGTGCGGCATGGGAGTACCAAACAGGTTGCTTCTGCTGTCGGTGAAGGCGCGGCGGCTTCCATTTCGATACGTGAGTTTTTGAGGAGAAGCGGATAGCCCGCGGAACCCCGATGGGGTGAAACAATTATAGAACAAAGATCGTATTGAGTTCTAACCCCGAACGGGGTGTTATAGGTTTTCTATATCATCCCTTCGGGATTTTTTATTCTGTAGCATTTCGTAGTTATAATCCTTCCATCCCTTCGGGATTTCTAATTATGACATTTCCATTCGGGAGCAACCATCAATATGACCTCAAATAATCGAACGGTCACTGTTATCGGCGCGGGGTTGGCAGGACTTTCCGCGGCGTATGAGCTTCAGCGCGCGGGCTGGAAGGTCATTGTGCTGGAAGCGCGTGACCGTGTGGGTGGCCGCGTGTATAGCGTGCGCAGTTTCGCCCATGGTCAGGTGGCGGAAGGTGGCGGGGAGTTTATCGAGGAGAATCACATGCACATGCTGGCGCTCGCCAAACATTTCAATATCAAACTGGGACTCGCCGGAAGCTGGCAATCACAGAGCGGTGATTGGGCTTGCTTTGATGGCAAAGCGGGTCGTGTATCGGATAAGGATTTGTGGGGCTTTGATCTTGCAGGGGAGATCGAGCGCGGTTGGAAATCAATGGCCGGGCTGGGTCAAAATGTCCCGGACCCGTATCAGCCTCAGGCTGCGCGCGCAGCGGAGCGTCTTGATTCGCAATCCGCCATGGATTGGATCCAGACATTGGATGTGCATCCGATCGTGAAAAAATATTTCAGAACTCATATCCGTTCGGAATATACGTGTGAGCCCGAGCGATTGTCGTTACTGGATCTGTGCCGCAATGCGAAGATGTATTACACCACGGGATGGTTGCCGAGTTCGCGTGTGATCGGCGGCAATGATTTGATCCCACACGCGCTGGCGGACGCATTGCCGGATGTGCGTTTGAATGCAGTGGTGAAATCTGTGCATGTCGCGCTGGATGGAGTAGCTGTTACATATCAACAAGGCGATTCGTATGTGACAGTGAATTCTGATTTTGCGATCCTGGCAACACCGTTGACGACTGCACGCTTGATCGAGTTCAACCCGCCGTTACCGGCTGCGCATGAATGCATGGTCAATGAGATTTCTTATGGCGCAGTGACGAAGGTGATGATCCAATATCGAAAACGATTCTGGAATGAGATTGGCTGGAATGGACGCATAGGCTCGGATCTGCCGATTGGATATACATGGCACGCGACGAGTCACCTTGAAAGTGATGATGGTATTCTCACCGTGTATACCGGTGGCGAACCAGGCACGAAACTTTCTGGGTTATCAGATGAAGAACGGATTCGTGTGGCGGTTGGGGAGATCGAAAAAATATTCCCGGGCACATCTGATCTGATCGAACACACCACAACCGTTGCGTGGATTAATGAACCATTTACGCGCGCTTCATACATGGCGCTCGCGCCGGGTGATGTATTGAAACATTGGAAGACCTTGTTTGAGCCCGCCGGTCGTTTGTTCTTTGCGGGTGAGCACGCCACTGCGATTCAAGGATTCATGGAGGGTGCCGTGGAAAGTGGTCAGCGTGCGGCGGCAAATATAATTTCGTCCTGAGCGGAGCCGCACGTTTTTTGTGCGGCGTAGACGAAGGACAGATTTCATGTCAACATTAAGTTTCATTTGTACTCGCGCTTCGACTGTGTTCGGACGAAGAGCACGTCCTCACTCCGCTCAGCGCGATTGTTTTAGGAGTATATGAACGAACAGACAAAAAACTTTTGGGCTGGTGTGCGGGCGGAGCTTCCGCTTTTGATTGGTGTGTTTCCATTCGGCATGATCTATGGAGCGCTGGCACTGAATGCCGGCTTATCCAAACCTGCATCACAGCTGATGTCATCCATTGTGTTCGGGGGGTCATCACAATTCGTCACCACCCAAATGGTGCACGAATCAGCGCCAGGATTTGTGATCGTGCTGACGATCGCAGTTGTCAATTTGCGGCATATGTTGTATTCCGCTTCACTCGCCCCTTATCTTGCTTCACTTTCGACACGTTGGAAAATGCTGTTAGCTTATCTGCTCACCGATGAGGCGTATGCCCCCAGCATTGTGAGATATGAACAGGAAGGTGTGACACCGTATGGTCACTGGTTTTTGTTCGGCGCGGGTCTTGCACTTTGGACGAATTGGCAGATCAGCACTGCGCTGGGGATATTTCTTGGCACAGCCATTCCGGAATCATGGTCATTGGATTTTGCCCTGCCACTCACATTCATCGCCATGGTTGTCCCGGTTTTAAAGAATCGTCCCGCCATAGCAGCGGCGTTATCGGCAGGCGTTGTAGCATTGGTTGCTTATACCCTGCCATTTCGACTGGGGTTGATCCTTGCGGCGATTGTGGGGATTGTCGTTGGGACTTTACTGGAAAGGACAGGTGACAGTCACCTCTAAGATGACTGTCACTTCATGAGGCATGGAAATGAATATCTGGTTGGTGATGTTGCTTGGCGGGTTGATCACATTCGGAATGCGATTCTCCCTTATTTATTTGTTCGGCAGGCTTCACATCCCGGAAACGATGCGCAAGGCTTTGCATTACGTCCCGCCTGCGGTGCTGTCTGCTATCATCTTCCCTGAATTATTTTTGCATGATCAGGAGTTGCATATCGCGTTGGATAATTTTCGTTTACTCGCGGGGTTGGTCGCAGTGCTGGTTGCGTGGTTCAGCAAAAACACTTTGCTCACGATCATCGCGGGGATGCTGGCATTGTTCCTGTTGCAAATCCTCGGGTGAGAATAAATCATATAAAGATCGTTTCCACTTGATTGCCCCCATTACGTTTGATGGCTGAAATAAGATCTTTGGCTTTCTCGATCAACATATCCATATCCATGTTGACGGTAATGCGCATGGTCGAGATAATGCCAATACTGATGTTGATATTTACGGCGGTTCCATCCAGCAATGAGATGTTTGTGCTCCGAATCCCTTTCAATATGCGCTCGGCGATCTTTTCTGCATCCTGGCCGATGACACCTGGCAGGGGAATCAGGAACATGGCGTCTGCAAACCGTCCCACACCATCATAGGGGCGACTCTTTTCACGGATGGCTTGTGAGATGAGTACCAGCACGTCGTTCCCGATTTCCCTGCCATGCTTTTCTATTATTTCATTGAAGTTGTCAATATTGAGCGCGATCAGGCTCAAGGGGGCCTGGTTGCGGCGGGCGCGTTCGAGTTCGCCGCGTGAGAGATTGAGAAATGCCTTCTGGTTCAGCATGTTCGTGAGTGGATCGAAAATTGCCACGTTTTCGAGAGCCCCCTTGGCATGCACCAGATTATCACCCAGTGACAGAATACGTTCGCCAATATAGACGCGTGACTTCAACTCAAGCGGCACGATCGGTTTGTGCAGGTAATCGTCGGCTCCAGCGCGCGGCGTGGTCACATCGGTATCGGTCACCTTGGATGCGATCAATAAAATGTAAATGTAGTATGGAGGCTGGGCGTCGCGCAGGCGTTTGATGAATTGTTGCTCGTCAATATCGGTGGTGGCGCGGTCTGCGATCACGAACCGGATATCGCCCGCTTGCAGGAGTTGCATGGCAGTTTTACTATCCTCTGCCGGGACGATCTCATGCTTATTGTATTGTAATACCTGCTGGATGATCGTACGTTCCATCAAGTCGTTGTTGAGGACGAGGATCTTCATAAGACATACGCTCCGATTTCAATTATATCCCATACGATTTCTTTTATCCTTGTTGACAAACATATTATCCCATAGTAATATTTGCCCCGCTCTTCCCATGCCGAGGTAGCTCAGTGGTAGAGCAGGGGACTCATAAGCCCTTGGCCGGGAGTCCGAATCTCCCCCTCGGCACTAAGGAAAAACCCGCAAATTTGCGGGTTTTTCCTTTATTTTGTATTCATCAGGTAAAGGTTGAACACTGCGAGTTAGACAAGCCAGATGCGCTTAGCATATTCGTTGGGAGACAATCCCGGAATGGGTAATCCCTGATGCGGACGGTCATTGTATTCCA
>Ga0180069_1000118_pt1 | contig 16205 bp, 12 predicted proteins | sample EasRivERM_16_10D_2_FD_121793 | JGI IMG/M metagenome (GOLD analysis project Ga0180069, IMG submission 121793) | Soil microbial communities from meander-bound floodplain in the East River, Colorado, USA - East River metaG ERMLT231B'_16_10D | ecosystem: Environmental > Terrestrial > Soil >...
AACTCCTCTACGGTCCGGGGATAATCCTCCATCCGGCCAATCTACAGGTTGGGGTCTGCTGAGTCAAGGGGATATCCACTACATATCTTTCTCCTTTGAGAGAGGAATTGCTCGGGAGGGCGCAGACGAGGCCATGCGCGAGACATGACACACACTCCTCCCTTCCATTGTTCCACCAGAAGGAGGTCGTTTCAAGGAGTTTCGCTGAACCGACCCTTGCGATCCTGTAAGGCCGGATTTTCCCGGAGTTTAGGGTACAGACGAACGACCCTTCAGTCTGAATAAACCGCAGCAAAACTCTCACGCCAGCCCTGCCGCCCAAGGCTGGCGTGATTGCCTGGGGGCTTCAAAGCACCGCTGGTTCACCCCAGGGCTTGCCGTGAACTCTCTACCGATTTGGACGCAATCAGCCGTGCCACTGGGTACATAAAGTATCCAAGTACTGGGACGTGGAATCGGGAGCGCCACAGGACAACCCGTCGCGAACAGATTACGTCAAACTTAGCGGACCTGAAAGCTCCGGAAACGCTGGCACTCTAGTTGCGGATCACGGAAGTGCCCGAGCGGCGGCGGATCTCATGAACCTCGCGGAAATATTCATTCGCCGGCCCGTAATGACCACGCTGGTCATGCTGGCGATTCTGTTGTTCGGGGTGATGGGCTATCGGGCCCTGCCGGTAAGCGACCTGCCCACAGTGGACTTCCCGACGATCCAGGTTTCGGCCGGTTTACCGGGAGCAAGTCCGGAGACCATGGCCGCCGCCGTGGCCACGCCGCTCGAGCGCCAGTTCTCGACCATCGCCGGCCTGGAGTCTATGACCTCGGCAAGCGCCCTGGGCTCTACCCAAATCACGCTCCAGTTCTCCTTGGATCGCGACATCGATGCCGCCGCGCAAGACCTACAGTCGGCCATCACGGCGGCGCAGCGGCAACTGCCGCCCCAGATGCCGACGCCGCCCACCTACAGAAAGGTCAACCCGGCCGATAGCCCGGTACTGTATCTGGTGCTCAGCTCCGCCACCCTGCCACTCTCGACCGTGAATGAATACGGGGACACGTTGATGGCGCAGCGCATCTCGATGGTGAGCGGGGTTGCGCAGGTGCTCATTTTTGGTGCGCAGAAGTACGCAGTCCGTGTGCAGATCGACCCCAACGCCCTGGCCGCGCGCAACATCGGCCTCGATGAGGTACAGGCTGCGGTCCAGCAGGCCAACGTGAACCTCCCGACCGGCACGCTCTATGGCCTCCATCAGGCCTTCACCGTGCAGGCTAACGGCCAACTCTTCAGCGCCGACGCTTTCGGCCCGGTCATCGTGGCCTACCGGAATGGCTCCCCGGTTCGCCTCGGAGAACTAGGCCGTGTGATCGACAGCGTCCAAAACGACAAGATCGCCGGCTGGTACAACAAGAGCCTCTCGATCATGCTCGCCATCCAGCGCCAGCCCGGAACCAACACCGTCCAGGTAGTTGACTCGATTCGCTCGCTGCTGCCGGAATTCCGGGCGCAACTACCGGGCTCCGTGAATCTCGACATCCTCTATGATCGCTCGGAATCGATTCGTGAATCGGTCGGCGACGTTCAGTTCACGCTCTTGCTCACCGTCTGCCTGGTCATCCTGGTGATCTTCCTGTTCCTACGGAACCTCTCCGCCACCGCCATCCCCAGTCTGGCCTTGCCGATGTCGATCGTCGGGACCTTCACCGTGATGTACCTGCTCGGCTACAGCCTCGACAATCTCTCGCTAATGGCCCTGACGCTCTCGGCCGGTTTCGTCGTCGACGACGCTATCGTGATGCTCGAGAACATCGTGCGCCATATGGAAATGGGGAAGACGCCCTGGGAGGCGGCGTTGAAGGGCTCTCGGGAGATCAACTTCACGATTCTTTCGATGACGCTGTCGCTGGCTGCGGTCTTCCTCCCGGTGCTCTTTATGGCAGGCATTCTGGGCCGGCTATTTCGGGAGTTTGCGGTCACGATCAGCGCGGCCATTTTGGTTTCGGGGTTGGTGTCTCTCAGTCTGACGCCGATGCTCGCGAGCCGCTTCCTGCGCCCGCCGGCCCAGCAGAAACACGGCCGGCTCTACGTGGCCTTCGAACAGGGCTTCCGCGGGATGCTCGCCGCCTATGAAGCCACCTTGCGTCCCGTTCTAAGGCACCGGCTGGCCACCTTGCTGGTGTCCTTTGTGCTACTGGGCGTGACTGCTTACCTGTTTGTTCGGATTCCCAAGGGTTTCATCCCCAATCAGGATACCGGCCAGCTAATCGCCATGACCGAGGCGACGCAGGGCATTTCCTTTCCGGAAATGGCGCGCCAGCAGCAAGCCGCCGCCGCAGTGCTCGCCGCGGATCCCAACATTGCCGGCTTCTCGTCCAGCGTCGGGTCCGGCCCGGGGTCGGCGGGCGGAAATGCCGGCCGCCTGTTCATCCAACTCAAGCCCCGCCCGCCGCGAACCCTCACGCCAGAGCAGGTGATCGAGGAGCTGCGGCCCAAGCTGGCGGTCCTGCCCGGCATCCGGACTTACCTGCAAGTGCCGCCGCTGATCCGGATCGGCGGCCAGGTGACCCGGAGCCTCTACCAGTTCACGATGCAAAGCCCCGACCTCGCCGAGCTCTACCGTTGGGGACCTGAAATGGAGCGCAAGCTACACGAGGTCTCGGGCCTGCAAGACGTCGCTACCGATCTGCAAATTGCCAATCCTCAGGTGACGCTACAGATCGACCGGGACCGCGCCTCCGCCCTGGGACTCAGCGCGGAGCAGATCGAAAGCGCCCTCTACAGCGCCTACGGCTCCCGCCAGGTGTCGACCATCTACACCGCCACCAACCAGCACTGGGTGATCCTGGAGTTGGATCCCCGCTACCAGGGCGATCCGTCCGCGCTCTCGCTTCTTTACGTGCGCTCGGCCGCCGGCAAGCTGGTCCCCTTGAGCGCCGTTGCGCGGCTCCAGACGGGCGTCGGCCCCCTGACTGTAAATCACTTCGGCCAGTCGCCCAGCGTGACCCTGTCGTTCAACCTCCAGCCCGGGGTCTCCCTGGGCGACGCCGTGTCGCGCATCGAACAGACCGCTCGCGAAAATCTCCCCGCCGGCATCAACTACACCTTCCAGGGAGCGGCCCAAGCCTTCCAGACCTCGCTTCGCGGGATGGGCGTCCTGCTGATCATGGCGATACTAGTCATATATATGGTGCTGGGCATCTTATACGAGAGCTTCCTGCACCCGCTGACGATCCTCTCCGGATTGCCCTCGGCCGGCCTGGGAGCCTTGGCCACGCTGATGCTTTTTCGAGTAGACCTCAACATCTATTCCTTTGTCGGCATCATCATGTTGGTCGGGATCGTCAAGAAAAACGGGATCATGATGATCGACTTCGCCCTGGAAGCCGAACGTAAAGAGGGGAAAGACCCGGCTACCGCGATCTATGAGGCGTGCCGCATCCGCTTCCGGCCCATTATGATGACCACCATGGCCGCCCTGGTGGGCACCCTTCCCATCGCTCTGGGATTCGGCGCCGGCGGCGAAGCGCGCCGCCCCCTGGGCCTGGCCGTGGAGGGCGGGCTGTTGGTATCCCAGCTTCTGACCCTCTACATCACGCCCGTGTACTTCGTGTACCTCGAATCTCTGCGCCGCTGGCCGACCCGGCTCCAGGCCCGCCGGGAGGCGGAGAGAGCGCTCCGACAGCCGCTCCCTGCGCAGCCGCGTGCGGCGTAAGGATGGCCCGCCGCTTGCACTTCTCTCTGGGGAGGCTGTCATGACTGGCTCTGACAAGATGGTACCGACGCGTCAGAGGAAGTCGGTCTCGGACGTCTGCTTCGTCGTACTGTCTCTGGCACTGTGGGTTGTGTTCATCGCGATGCTGCTCGGGGGACCGTGATCGCATGGGTCCGATTACGGAGTGCCATGGGTATTGGCTTTCTCACCTCCCCCCCTTTTGGGATGGTCTCTATCGCGCACGGTAAATTAGCTTGTCAGCTGTGGCGGAGCCGGTACCTGGGTGATAACCCCCCGAAGCTGGTGCCGAACCTGCGCCGGGGCAATTCACGCAGCATTCCCGACCAAGCTGCATGTAACTGAAGTCGTCGATACCGGCCTGTGCATCCAATGCGGGAAGTGCGTGCTGGCCTGCCCCCACGCGGCGATCCGGAGTAAGGTCTACGACTCCGCGCTCCGCGCGGAGGCGCCGCCCAGCTTCAAGTCCATGCCGGCACGGTGGAAGGAGTTTCGGGACCAGAGCTATTCACTTCAGGTAGCTGTGGAGGACTGTACAGGCTGTGCTCTGTGCGTCGCGGTTTGTCCGGCCAAGAGCAAAAGCGATGCGGGGCGTAAGGCCCTGCAGATGGAACCGCAGTTGCCGCTGCGCGAGACGGAGCGGGCTAACTGGGAGTTTTTCCTCCGGCTTCCGCCGACCGACCGGCGTGTTTTGAGCTTGGGACAGGTGAAGGATGTTCAATTGCTGGAGCCCCTTTTCGAGTTCTCGGGCGCTTGCGCCGGCTGCGGTGAAACCCCTATATCAAGCTGCTGACACAGCTTTTTGGGGGCCGGGCGATTATCGCCAACGCGACGGGATGCTCGTCGATCTATGGCGGAAACCTGCCTACCACGCCGTACACCTGCAATCGGGAGGGCTGCGGACCGGCGTGGTCGAACTCGCTCTTTAAGGACAACGCTGAGTTCGGCCTGGGGATGCGGCTCAGCCTGGATAAGCAGGCCGCCTACGCCCGGGAGTTGCTGCGGGACCTTCAAGAGGGGATCGGTGAGGAGCTTGTCGACGGCCTGCTCCACGCCGACCAGTCCACCGAAGCCGGTATCATCGAGCAGCGCCGGCGGGTCAAGCGGCTCTCCGAAAAGCTCAGCTCTCTGCCCTCCGCAAAGGGCCGCCGCCTGCTGGCGGTCGCGGGAGCGTTGATCCGCAAGAGCGTGTGGATTGTTGGCGGAGATGGGTGGGCCTACGATATCGGCTACGGCGGGCTCGACCACGTGCTGGCGTCCGGCCGCAACGTGGACGTGCTGGTGCTGGATTCGGAAGTCTACTCCAATACGGGCGGACAGATGTCGAAGGCGACTCCCCCGGAGGGCGGTCGCCAAATTCCCAGCCGGCGGCAAGCCCACCGCCAAGAAGGATCTCGCGCTGCTAGCCTTGCTTTATGGCGACGTCTACGTTGGCGCGGGTGGCGATGGGCGCGAACGACACTCATACCGTAAAGGCGTTTCGAGAGGCAGAAGCCCACGTTTGGGCCGTCGCTGATCGTCGCTTACGGCCACTGTTTCGCACATGGCTACGACCTCGACAAGGGCCTCGACCAGCAGAAGGCGGCCGTGGAGAGCGGCCATTGGCCGCTGCTCCGTTACAATCCGGCATTGGCCAAGGTGGGCAAGAATCCGTTCCAGCTCGACAGCCGTTCGCCTTCGTTGCCCCTCGAAAAGTACGTCTACAACGAGGCACGCTACACGATGCTCGTGCGCAGCGATCCGGAAGCTGCCCGCAACCTGTTGGCGTTGGCCAAGCAGGACGTCCTCGAACGCTGGAAGCTGTACGAATACTTTGCTGCCATGCCTGCGGACGGGATTCCTCAGCGTTAGGATAAGCAATATCCGGTTCCTCCGCGATGGCGACTGGAGGCCGGCGTGCTGGATGAACCCGCGGAGGCTCGCCCATGTCTTACCGATGCGCGAATCCGTCCTGCGACTTCACATATGAATCGATGCGAGCGATCTGCGCCGATCCAGTTTGCCTGGAGCGCACCGTGACCGGCTGCGGCCGCTACGTTCGCATCGAGCGCGATGGCTCTGTCACGCCACTCCCGCCCGAGGCGGCGCCGCCTGAGTGTGATCCGGCCGTCGCTTGGCTTTGCTGCTATTGCGCCACGCAGTATGAGGTTGTTGCACCGGGCCGTGTCCGTCTGGCCCCAGATCCGTTCGGGTTCGTCTGGTGGTGGCAATTCGAGAACGCTGAAGCTTCGACGGCTCATGAGGTCGGGTAAGACTGCCCGGGTTGTTTGAATTGGGAAGGGCGTACAGAAACCCCTACGCCCTGATCGGCCTCGCAAGTGGCGTTACCTTCGCGGAAGATCCTGGCCTTTACGATGCGGGCATGTGGTGGCAGCACGGGTCTCCGGCGTCGTTCCAGTGCTGCTCTTGCTCCGTTAGCACCGACAAGGTTCACGAAGGGCGGCGGTTCGGGCAGCGTGGTCGCGGCTGATTGAAATCACCGATGGGTCCTCGGATACGGGCCCTCCAGTTGCGGCACCTGGAAGCGAACACCGAGGCGTGTCAAAGGGATCGCGAGACCGTTGCCGGCAAGAATCCGCTTATCGGGTCTTGCTGGACGAACCGCGTCAGGCGGTCCTGTTCGGAAGCGAGCTCCTGACCGAACTAGGGGACGAGGGGAGAGGCTTCGGATCGGGGTCCCGGCCTTCGCCTGCCTCTGGGGTTCTTGATCGAGACGGCTTATCGCTGAAATGTTGCAGTTGAGAGAGAGGGTCGGCGCAAGTTCATGTCCGAAGAACGAACAACCTCGACCCTATTTACCGCATTGACGGCTCCGTCGTGTGAACTGCGGAGACGGCGGAAGCCCAACGCTTGGAGACTCAGATCAACGTGTCGTCGGCCCTAGTGGTCGAGCGGTTCGTCCAGGACTGGAAGATCGAATCAATCAGTCAACATCGGAACCCTCGCCTCCCAGGGATCCAAAGCCTCAGGAACGGCACCGCGCCGGTGAAGTCTCGGGAGTGTGCAAGAAAATGTGCAGAAAATCGATTCCAGCGCCATCTGCGGTGGGCGGAAGCAGACGCCCTGAATCCGTGTAACCTATAGAAAACACCCACAAAGCATGGAACAGGTGTAGACTGGTCATTTGCTTGGGGTGCAAGAGGTCCGTCACCGTCGAGCCGCAATCGAGCAAGGAAAGTTGCATTCCCAAAACCACAGCAGATGGGGAGGTTTGATGACTGCGGACGATGTGTCCGGCAGGATCTACCTGCTGACGTGTCGTCGCATGCCGACTGGAATTTTCGGAGCGGACAGAGGTTGGCCGGCTCTTCGTTTCGAGCGTTTGGCCTGGGAGGCAGGGATTCGAACTCCGATTAGGTTCGGGTAGCCTGCGGTAGTGGCGGCGACGATGTCCGAGGCGATGCTCGGATAGTCCTCGCAGGGAACAAAGAACTGTGCAGCAGCCTGTCGCACAATTCCACATTTGGTTTCAACAACCTTAGCTCAGAGGCAAGTTTCTGCTGGAACCCTATGTGCTGAGGACACAGGGAAGCATTCCTCGATGATCGGCGTCTCTACGGCAGGTCCGCTCGTCCGGTCTCCTGATCCGCTGGCGACCAAAACAGCAGGTCCGTCGGTAAGGAATCAGAAAGTGGTTCGCCGACGTGCACCCTAAAGAAAGACTTGCGTTCGGCCACGGCCGGCATCAATGTCAGCTACGGCGCTTCGTGGTCACTTGCGGCCGCCCCCCAGGCCGGCAGATCACCCGGCAGTTCGAGCTTCCGGCGAAAAGCCTTGAATTGGGGGTCGTCGCGGAGGAAGGCCAATTCCGGGAACACCGTGTACAGCGCAGCGCGCGGTTCCTTGATGTCCGCCATCTGCCCCAGCGCCTCCAGGGTATGGTCTTTGTCCCCAAGGCCGGCATAGATGATCGCCCGGCGAAACGGATAATTCGCGTTCCGGGCGGCGAGGGCTTTGGCCTCCGCGCGGCGACCGGCCACGGCATAGGCGTATCCGAGGTAATGCGTATAGGCGTCGCCTTTCTCCTGTACCTGTCTCTCGAGTATCGGAATGGCCTCGGCCAATCTGCCTTTCTGCACAAGCGCGCGAGGACCTGCTCGGCGAGATAGAAAGGCGGGTCCTGAGCCAGGAGAGGGCGGCAATTCTCGATGGCCTCATCGAAGCGGCCTGCGCCCATCAGAATAAGGGCTCGATCGTGGGAAACGGCGGGGGACAAGGGATCGACTCTGCCCGCGCGGTCGATCTCCCGAAGCGCTTCGTCGATTCTGCCGGCCGGGAAAAACACCCGCGCTGCCCGGTCGAGGTAGGCGTCGGTCAGGGATGGATCGAGATCGATCGCCCGCTGGAGAGATCTTTCCGCCGCGGCCCAGTCCCTGTCCAGGCCATAGATTATCCCCATAGCAGCATGTGCCTCGGCCAGCAGCGGATCCAGTTGGAGCGCCTTCTCCGCCGAGCGCATCGACTTGTACCTTTCGGCGGCTTGGACAGGGCCGCCCAAGCCGAATAACACATGCGCGCGCGCCAGGCCTGCGTAAGCGGGCGCAAACGCTGGATCCTTCCGGATCACCTGATTGAACAGCTCGACAGTTGGCCTCGCCATGCGCTTGATCAGGAGTGAGCGAGCCTTCAAGTGCAGATCGTAGGTTTCGAGATAAGCGCCCTACTCCTGGCGCACACCGGCGCCGACGCGGCTGTGCAGGACAAGAAGGCAAGACCGGTGGGAGAGCGCTTATGAAGGTCACTTGGTAATGAGCCAGCTGATCGAACAGCACTTGACCGACCCACGGGGGATAAACGCCTGGCCACTTCGATCGGGGCTCTGGCAGGGTAGCGCTTGCAGTCAGGCTGGCTGGTCCTAAGAGCAAACGACATGTTGGGCCTACCGCGGCGCGCCTAACCGTTGGCACAGGGCTTGTGTGGAACGCGTGATTGGCACTTGGACCATGTGACCGTCTTCAACGAAGCCTCGCTGTATCGCCATGCGAAGTCGTTCGTCGCGTCTATCACCACTCCGGGACGCACCTCGCCCTGGACAAGGACGCGCCGGAACCGCGGCCCGTCCAGGCAGCGGAAGCCGGCTGGATCGCTTCCCTCCCGCAAGTCGGCGGCCTTCACCACCACTACGAACGTCGAGCGGCCTGAGATCACCGCCCGAACACGAAAGTCCGCACTGGTCAGTTGCCCCTCGCTGAATCGCAGCATCGACGCCGCAACTCGCTCCAATGCGCCCACGCCGGTGCCTGATCTCGGTCGCGGTGCCACGGACCGCACGAGTTCAAGCTTGCTCAACGAGGGAGATTCCAGTGGCGCGACGAGGCGAGCCGAAATCGAATTTGCGGGGATTTACAGATCCGGCCCACACCCGGATTCTCCGCGAGATGCGCGACAGGTTGGGACGGCGCATACGTGCCACCAACGAATCAGGCTTTGACCTGGATGTCGTGAGAGGGCGGCGGCACGCACTCCTGTGCTGGAGCGCACCGGTCGGCACCGCGCAGCCACATCCTCTTTATCGAGCCCCCCCGTGGAACGCCGTCGAGGCGCCGGGCTCGAAGAGGGCGAAGACGTACAAGGCGCCGCCGGACCGGTAGTTCTTCATCCACGGAGCCCCGGCGCCGGTGTAGCCTCCCACCGCACCTCCCATGCCGGCAGGTATGGCGATGTACTGCTTGCCGTCCAATCGATAGGTAATCGGAGCAGATCGTAGGCCGGACCCGGTCTGGTAGGACCACAGGAGCTGGCCGTTGTCTGCGTCGTAGGCGGCGAAGTTGCCTTCGGCGTCCCCGGTGAAGACCAGCCCGCCCGCGGTGGCCAGCATGCCGCCGCCCATCGGCGTCCGTGTCTTGACTTCCCAGACGACCTCGCCGGTATCCGGCTGGATGGCCATCACCTTGCCGTAGGCCTCATTCGGCAGGTAGCGGAAGCCGCTGGGACCCGGAGGCAACTTCTCGCCCCTGGCTTTAACACCGTAATTGTAGAACTTCGCGCAGTTCTCGATCACCGGCAGGTACACCAGTCGCGTCAGCGGGCTGTAAGACATCGGCATCCATTCCTTGCCCCCCGCCGCTCCCGGACACACCGTGACGCCTTCATAGGTCGGGATGGCCGCCGGATCTATGATCGGCCGGCCGTTGCCGTCGAAGCCCTTCGTCCAGTTCACCCGGACGAACGGCTTGGCGTAGAGGAACTTCCCGTTGGTACGGTCGAGCGCGTAGAAATGCCCGTTGCGGTCGGCGTGAACCAGGGCTTTCACGCGCCGGCCCTGCCAGTTGAGATCGATCAGGACCAGCTCATTGACGCCGTCCCAGTCCCAGACGTCGTGCGGAGTATACTGGTAGTACCATTGCAGCTTGCCGGTGTCGGCGTCGAGGGCGACGACCGAATCCGCATAGAGGTTGTCGCCCTTGCGGGCGTCGGTGTCGTAGTCCGGGTAGGGATTGCCGGTGCCCCAATAGATCAGGTTCAGCTCCGGGTCGTACGATCCGCCCATCCAGGTGGCCGCGCCGCCGATCTGGTAGGACTTGCCGCTCCAGGTCTCCACGCCCTTCTCGCCTTCACCGGGGATGGTGTAGAAACGCCAGAGCCGTTTGCCCGTCTCGGCATGGTAGGCGTCGACGAAGCCGCGGCTAGGCGAATCCCCGCCTGCGATGCCGACGACGACCTTATCGCCGACGATCAGGGGAGGTTGCTTGGCGTTCTGGTTCTCCTCTACCTTGCCCATCTCGACGTCCCAGCGCGCACGGCCGGTCTGCGCATCGAGCGCAACGAGGTGAGCGTCGAGGGTAGTCATGTAAAGAGTCCCATTGACGATCGAGACGCCCCGATTCGGCGGCCCGCAGCAAAAGCTCAGCTTCTGGGGAAGGCGTCGCTTGTGTCGCCACAACTCGGCGCCGGTGCGCGCGTCAATGGCGAACACGTGATTCCAGGCGGCGGTCAGGTAGATTACGCCGTCCACAATCAGCGGCGTCGCCTCCAGGCCGTCCGGCACGCCGGTCTGAAACCCCCACACCGGCGCCAGGTTCTTCACGTTGCTCCTATTGATTTGCTTCAACGAGCTGAAGCTGTGGCTCGCGTAATTGCCGCCCCACATGAGCCAGTTGTCCGAGTCCCGGCCGGCGCTTAGCAAGCGTTCGGCGCCCACTTTGACCTTCGGCGCTTTTGCGCTGGTAGTAGGCTGGAGCGCTTGGTTTCCGAGCGACCGCATGTGCCGCACCACCGACCGCTGGGCGTCGTCGTCCAGCCGGTCACCGAATCCCGGCATTGCCGTGCCTCGAACCCCCTCGCGGAGGATCCGTGCCAGGTCGGCGTCCGTGACGCTCGCCTGCCACCCCGGGTTCGTCAGGTCCGGCGCGGACCCTCCGTCCCCCAAGGCTCCATGGCAGACTGCGCAGTGCTCAGTGAACAGCGTCTGGCCTGGGTCTGGTTTCTGTTGCGCAGCGGCCGGGACGAGAAAAAGGCAGATGAGTAACCGTTTGCTGACATCCATAGCTTCATGTTCTCCCGAATTCCGAAGCTCTTGTAAAGCGAGAAGTCCAGGTTCCTCTGCCCCGGGGACTCCAGATGTTGTGTCCGGGGTTCCCGTAATGGCAGAGGTCCAGCCGACCCGGGATATTGCAGGTGGCCGGACGGAAGGCCGTCGGATCAAACCACCGCGTCCGGGTGGCTGCATCGAACAGGCGCCCGTCGGCGAGACGATCGGGGTGGATCTCGACGAACATGGTGGAAGTGGTTTGGGCCGGGAGTGAAACGCCAAACAGCCCTAGCGCCTGCCGCCCGCCAAGACAGACAGCCCGTATTGCTGCCCGCCATGCTCCAGTCTGCTCAATGGGCGTGAGCATTGGGGTGGCAGTCCCAACAGGGGCGTTGGATCACGTCGCCTAAGCCCCAGTGGTTCTCGAAGCGCAGACGGGCGTCCCCGACGCCGTGGCAGCGCTGGCTGGGAATAGCGCTGGGAGGACTGAACCAGCAGCGAATATTCCCAGCCTTTGCGCACGAGTTTGGGCCGGGCATCCACGAAGGCCAAGGCCAAGTCCTCGCCAGGCAGGAACGAACACCCGGCATCACCTTTTCCTGTGACGGGGAAGGGATGGTTTCCCACTCCACGAAGGCGGAGTACTTGTGGAGCATGTAGCAGTCCAGGTAGTCGGTGTTCAGTTTCACCAAGCTGGTCTCCAGTTGTTTCAGAAACCCTTCCTTGGTGATCTTGGTGGACTTGGAGGAGGTGAACAGTTGGTCCCGGCGGTGCTTGGGAAGGATCCGTCCGACGCGCACTTCGGAGTCCTTGTACGCGGAGCGTATGCGGAGGCATGACGCCTCCTTTCCCCCGAAGCTCCCCACTTCCTAAGCTTCGAGCCTACTGATCTGATTATGTGGGCGCAAGATAGGCAAGTCAAGCGAGAACTGCCTTATCAAGATATACCGGAGCATCAAGACATTTTGGGGTCCGATAAGGCTTTTGTATTTCTGCCAGTACGCCGTCTGGCACCGGGCGCGCCTCGATGACCCGGTCTGCATCCGCCACCGCCGCGTGACCTGGGGAGAGACCCACGGCCGCCGCCTTCTCCAGGCGGTTACGGGCGCGAGCGAGCAGTTCTGGCCTGAGGGGACTCAGCGTTAGGTAGACGCCCGGCGCCTTGCCGTCCAGCGCGTAGACGGCCAGAGCGAGTTGCTCGGGATCGTCAAAGTAGCCTGAGATCGTGCCGTCGCGGCCCGCCTTCGGAGCCCTGACCTCAATGACGTCACCGGGCCGGTATAGCACTGCGATGGCCCTGCGAATTTCCGACAGGTCTGCTTTGGCTGGCGGCGTCACAGTGACATCCCCTCCACTGGAACCCGCCCTTGATGGACGGCGCGGCGAGATCTGGTCTCGGCTTCACCGGTGCACCTCCTGCGGGGAGCGCTCGCACAAGAGCCAACATAATCACGCGAGGCGGCGAATCACCCACTGGCTCTACCGTTGCCATCCTTGCGTTTATGAGGCATGACGGAAAAATCCTACGGTCCGATGCGGTCGTGAAGACATCCAAAACCCGGGGCCCGAGGTACCGCCTCCCGTTCCGGCCCCTGGGCTAGTCCAAGGACGCGGAGATCGCGGCGGTGCTTGTGGGCGTGACCACAGAGTGCCAGTGGTCGCACGGAAAGGGGCGCGTCCAGCTCATTGTCCGCGATAGTCCGCGATGAGTTCCGACCCCGGCTATTCCTCAATCAGGTTGCTCGCCACCATTGTCGGCTCCCCTTCACCGGCAGGCTCAGGCCAGGCCAAGATGTCTTCCCCGGCCGACCTTCTTAAACCGGACATTTCTACTTTTGTCCGGAAGCGGATATTTTTACTCTACTTTGCCGGACAATAATGTCGAATAATGCAGTTATTGATGGAAAAAGAGGTCGGAATGTTATATACTCGTCTCGGTTCGACATCCCGTCAGGGAACTAAGTGGCCCTAAGAGACCTGGCGGCTTTTTTCGCAGGCTGGAAGGAGTAATCTCATGGCCAAGGACGAGTTGAAGCGACGCGATTTATTGATCGGAGGTGCGCTCGTCATGGGCACCCTCGCCGGAGGCTCCACACCAGTTCAAACTAAGGGTCGTGCGAGCCCGAGCAAGGCTCCATCGCGGAGAAGTATCCTCAATTACAACGAGAACATGGAATACCGCAGGCTGGGCAAAACCGGCCTGATGGTTTCCGCCGTCTGCCTCGGGGGGCACTGGAAGCGCATCGAGACGATGGTGGGGAAGGACAAGGTCCCCGCGCGTTACTGGGATAACGACTGGTCTTACCTCCAACTACCTGCGCTCTTTGAGAATCGCCGCGAGGTCCTGGATCGCTGTATCGAAGTAGGTATCAACTATCTGGATGCCATGGCCCCACCGGAGGTCGTGGCTTACGGCCGGGTGCTGAAGGGACGCCGGGACAAGATCTACTTCGGGTACGATTGGTGGGCCAAGGGGCCGATTTTCGCAGAATGGCGTAGCGCGAAGCGGCTTATACAGGGGCTCGATGAAAACCTCAAGCAGGCGGGACTCGATTACGTAGACATCTGGCGGATCACCCTGCCGCAGGAAGGAATCCCCGACCTGGGCGAACTCCAGCGAGCGGAAGAGGCTACGGTGGGGGCTCTGGAAATCGCCAAGAAGCAGGGCAAGGCAAGGTTCACCGGCATATCCACACACAACCGCACCTGGCTTAAGTCTTTCATCGAGACGTACCCGGACCAGATTCAAGTCGCTCTTTTCCCTTATACCGCCAACAGCAAGCAGCTTCCGACCGACAGCGTGTTCGATGCCATCAAGGAGTACGACGTCGGCGTATTCGGCATCAAGCCATTCGCCGATAACAAGCTTTTCCTGGGGGATGGCTCCCAGAACGGCCCGCACGCCCAGGAGGACGACCGGCGGGCGCGCCTCGCCATTCGCTACATCCTTAGCAACCCCGCAATCACCGCGCCGATTCCCGGCTTGATCAACGCTCACCAGGTGGACAATGCAGCTCTCGCCGTGCGCGAACGCCGGCAGTTGGATCCGCAAGAGAAATCGGAACTCGAAGAGGCCGGTCGCCAGATGTGGGCGCGGCTCGAGCCCAACTACCGCTGGCTCAAGAACTGGGAATACGTGTAGCGACCAGCGGCGTGGACGCGATCCTACGCTGACACCCGGTTTCCGGCACAGGGAGTCGAGGAGGTAACTGGCTGATGGCAGAGGAGAGCGGACCTACCCGGCGCCATTTTGTGAAAGCCGCCAGCGCGACTGCGATGAGCTTTTCAGCTCCAGCCGAGCGGAAAGCGCAGGCGGCAGACAATCCGGTGCCGTACGGCGTCGTCGGGACGGGCGAGCGCGGTACGTACCTGCTGCGACACCTGGCCCGTCTGAACGGCGGGCGCTGCGTCGCCGTCTGCGACTTGGACGCAGCCAACTTGAAGAAAGGCATTGGCGCAGCCGGCACGAACCCCGCGGTTTGCCAAGACTACCGGCAACTGCTGGAGCGCAAAGACATCGAAGCCGTCATCATCGCCACCCCGCAGCACACTCATTTCCCGATTGTCCGGGAGGCCCTGCTGACCGGGAAGCACGTTTTCTGCGAGAGCACTCTGGTCTTCAAGCCCGAGGAAGTTCACGCCCTGCGCGCGCTCGCCGAGGAGAGGTCGAGCCAAGTGCTCCAGGTCGGGCTGGAGCGGCGCTACAGCGCCTACTACCAGGCGGCCAAGATGATGGTCTCCAAGGGCCTGATTGGCAACGTCACGCACATCATCGCCCAATGGCACCGCAACCCCGGGTGGCAGATGCGGCCCTACGTCGCGCGCCAGAAGGAAGCCAACTGGCGGTTATACCGCGAATATTCCGGCGGGTTGGCGGCGGAATTGCTGTGCCACCAGATCGATGTCGCCAGTTGGATGTTCGGCGCGCAGCCGGAGTTCGTGCTGGGCATCGGCGGCCAGGAGTTCATTCGCGACGGGCGGGACGTCTACGACAACATCCAACTGATGTACAAGTATCCCCGCGGGCAGAAATTCATCTGCACCGCGATCAGCACCAACCAGCACCTGCCCTTGTTCGGTGAAACCCGGACCGAGTTCGGAGAAAGGATCCTGGGCACGAACGGCACCATTGAGATCACGCTGGGGACCGATGATGAGCCGGCCATTGCCCTCTGGTACTTCGAGCCCAGGCCGACGGTGGCCAAGGTGACCAGGAGCAAGTATGAGGAAGGGACCATTGCGACCGCCACGCTGGGGAGCTACGGCTACGGCACCAAGGGGTATCCCATCCTGCTCTCCAGGGATCAGTTCCGTGGGGACGAATCGTTCCTCGCCAGGGAAGTGAAACACGCTCGGCGCTGGCTCTATGCCAAGGGCGTGATGGTGCCGCAGGAAGACCGGCACCCGGTGGAGGTGCAGATGGAGAACTTCTTTGAGTGCTGCCGCACGGGCGCCCGCCCCAAGGCGGACGTGCGAATCGGGCTCGCCAACTCCACCGCTGTAATCCTCTCCAACCTGGCGATGGACAAAGAACGCCGGGTCTACTTCAGAGAAATGGAAACGATGGGCCACGGCAAGGCTCCAGGGGGAACCCCATCATGAGAACACATAGAGCTTTGTTGGCGCTTGTGTTCCCGGCACTATTCGCTGCTGTTGCCGCGGGCGCCGACATCACCGGGGAATGGAAGGCGCAGTTCAAGACGAATTACGGCACCGATTTGCAGGGAAACCCCTTGCCTCGGGAGAACGGGGAGACCACGTTCACCTTCAAGCAGAACGGAGAAGAACTGACCGGCACCGTCAGCAGCACCGCGTTCAGCGAAACCCAGATTCGAGAAGGCAAAGTGAGCGGGGACAACATCTCTTTTGTCGTGATCCGCACCTTCGGACGCAGAGAACGCAGAATGACCTATACCGGCACGCGCGCCGGCAGCGAGATCAAATTCCAGACTCTGATTGACGGTTTCGGCCGCGGAGTGCAGATGATAGCGAAGAAAGTGCCTTAG
>Ga0180069_1000119_pt1 | contig 16161 bp, 9 predicted proteins | sample EasRivERM_16_10D_2_FD_121793 | JGI IMG/M metagenome (GOLD analysis project Ga0180069, IMG submission 121793) | Soil microbial communities from meander-bound floodplain in the East River, Colorado, USA - East River metaG ERMLT231B'_16_10D | ecosystem: Environmental > Terrestrial > Soil >...
AAATGCCCAATACAGGAATTAAAGGAAAAGTAACCAACGAGAATAACGTGGGGCTGGGCGGCCTGAGTGTTCAAGTCTTCGACGTTGACTTCCTGGATATGGAAGATCAAATTGGCTCGACAAAAACGCTCTCTACTGGAGAATTTGCTATCGCGTACGCTCCAAGTGCATATGGGTGGCTTGAAACCAAGCCAGATCTTATTGTGCGAATTTCCGATCCCGTAGGGCGGTTGCTTTTCGAATCAGAGGAGTATCCTAACATAACAGACACCACGCTCGACATCGGACAGATTATTATTCCGGCGGATGTAGCTCGTGGGTGGCGCGTCACCCTTCGTCAGGGATATCCTGTCGCCTCAGCTCCTGGACCGTCTGCAAACCCATATCCATTGCTCACTCAGAAAAATCTCGTTAAGCTGTTCGTGGACAATGAAGCTGCCTGGAAAGAGCTGACCCAGGCAGTGCAGATCTCCACTCAGTTTGTCCACCTGATTCAGCTTTGGTTTAATATGGGTCGTTTGTTTACTGTTTTCGCCCCTCCGACGCCGCTTATCGGCAGCGCAACAACCGGCACCAGGCTTGAGGAAGTGCTGCTCGAAAGAAATCGAACCCATGGAGTAGAGGTGTGCATTCTGTTAAACGATATCATGCTGGATCCTGGACTCTTGGATTCGGTCAGCACCGTCAAGAAATATCTCGCTCAGGCACAAAAAACGGCATCCCATACTGTGAAGATGCGCAATTTCCCAAGGCCATATAATGATCCGTTGCATGGCAAGATTGCGGTAATTGATGGTAAGAAGGCATACATCGTGGGCTCCCCTCTTATCCAGGGCTACTTTGACGGCCAAACCCATCGAATAGACGAGCCACGACGCGGGATCAAGTCATTCTCCGAACATACCGACGCTTCCCCATTGCACGATGTGTCGGCTTCCATTGAGGGGCCAGCAGTCGAGGCAATCGATAACACCTTTCTTGCCCTCTGGAATCATATCGGGTCAGCTGCCGCATCGGTTCCCCACCAGCCGCCTGCATCAACAAATGCAACTGTCCAAATTGTGCGAACAATTCCGGGGAACCTGCTCTCGGCAATCCCAAAAGGAGAGACCGGGATTCTCGAGGCGTATCTGCGGGCCTTCCGTGAAGCGCAAGATTTCATCTATTTGGACAACCAGTACTTCACAGAACCGATGATCGGCAATGCCTTGGCCGCAGCGCTCAATAACAATGCTAGCTTACAAGTAATTATGGTTGTCAATCCCAGGGTCGACATTCCATTGTATAACACTTTCCAGCCAAACCTGATTAATCACATGTTGGGATCGCTGACCCCATCTGCCCGTTCGCGGATTGGTCTTTTTACCCTATGGAGTCATGAGACAGCGCCGGCCCCACAAAGAATACTCCGAATTTACACGCATGCCAAAGTTGGCATTGTAGATGACAAATGGGCCACAATCGGTAGTGCCAATTTGGACGGCGTATCTCTCCGCTTGAGCCAGCATGTAATTCCTCCCGTGACTGCCCGCGACATACTAGAGGAACGTGGCATCGAGTTTAACGCTTTGATCTTTAACAGTGTGGACGGTTTGCCTAACAGCCCCGTACCTAGACAACTACGGCGCGCCGAATGGGCGGAGCACCTTGGATACACTAACGTGAACCATCCTGATCTTCAGAACCCACCGCCAGGAGGTTGGTTGGCGTTATGGCAAAACAGGGCGGCGGCTAAGCTGGCTGGGCTGAAGGCCACACCCCCCACCGGGTATCCGGCTCGTGTTCTCGAATGGCGGTCTGAAGCCGAACCAGCGAAGCAGTTGCTGGCCTTGGGTCTTACAATGGCGAACGTGAAAAAACTCGTTGTCGAGACCTCAGGGCGCTCATTCAATTTCAAAACCGGTCAGTGGGAATGATCTACCGATTTGGTTTCAACTGGAAAGAGGTAACGGAGATGAGATACCAAATGGAGAGCGAAGCAATTGTGCTCGAGCGAGCAGGGTCTGACGTGCTTCTACCACTACCGGTTGCAGTGACTCTTAGCATGGGAGATCTGCCATGAACCAGCTTGTCATGCATCATACTTACATCGATGGTAGCACCTTCGACGTCTCAGGCAAGGGCAATCACGGAATACCGGTCGACGTAGTGCCCGGCTCAGGTCCGGCGAATGGGAGCTATGAGTTTTCGCAGCCGACAAGCGGCATCATGGTTCCTCCCTCACCAACGCTTGAGAACCTAACCGCCATTCGGATTCGCATGAAAATCCGCACGGAGCCCTGGCTGCCGGACAGGACGCTCAAACCAAGGAGTAGACGACGGAACCTAAACGAGCGCAGGAACCTGATGGAGGGTTTTGTTAGTTTCGCATTATTCCTGGATAATGTGGGCAAGCTCCAGGCTACTATTGTTGATACCAACGGGCAGTGGTTAGGTTTAACCGATAATGGCGCTGTCACTCCAAACGCCTGGCACGAGATCGAGCTGAGCCATGATGGCATCAGCCGAATGCAGCTGAAAGTTAACGGCCAAGTGGTGGCAGCACGGGCTGATGTGCGTGGCCCCGTTCGGTCAGTGGGTCCACTCGGTATCGCAATCGGGCGCTGGCCAGACGCCAATCAGTATGTCTTCAAGGGAAACATCGGTGAGCTGCAACTCTGGCGATACGATCCCATCAAAACCGTCACGGACTTGCTCAACAGCTGCTGCGGCAATGATCGGTCGGCGTTGGACGCCCTCATGGCTGAGCTGCGTGAGAAGGGCATTGGGTGGAGGGACATGATCGGGATCGCTCGAGATGGTTCGGAAGTGTCGCGAGACCTCATGTGGGCTCTTCGACAGGCAGGTGAGACAGCGACATTGGAACTCGACCGTATCGTTGCAGGTTCCGAGTTGGCGCTTCTCCAACGTGATCGAAGCCGTTTAGGAGCATTTCAGCGGCGCATGAGGGCACTCATCGACTCCGCCATCGGTAGAGAGGCTTATCAGCAATACGAACAGCAGATGAGGACAATCGCCGCACAAATTGGGCTGAGCTCTTCCCAGGCGAATGCCGTACTTCGGGCATTGTGCCTTGACTTCTTGATACCTCCCCAGGGTGATGATTCCAAGCCTGATGGGCGACCCTCGCCACTCGCTGAGGGCGGACCGTGGGATGATGTGCGGACGCCTGAGCCGTTTCCTGAACAGAAAGGAGAACCGGACTAATCATGCCTACTGCTACCACTGATAACCTTCGTAAGCTGAGCTACCGCTACCAACCCGTGTTGGCCTTCAGCGCGGGTGAACGGGTATTTCCCGCGTTGGTCGAATCATATCTCTCGCACGTATCTTTGGCTGCCTGGAACCAAATTGGAGATGCAGGGGTGCCAGGGGAGCCGATCAATGGGCCCAACCATCGCGGTACCGCAATCATGAATGGTGCGCCACCCGGCATGAAGCTTGCCGGTGCTCCGAACTCTGTGGGACAGCCTTTGCGTCTCGATTGGTACGGGATTGGCAACTCTGCCTACCGGCCCGGTAATGCGCCAGAGACCCTATTCCTCACCTTTGGTGGCTGGAGTGATGCTACTTACACCCGGGGCTCGCGCGACTACCTTTTAGCGGCCTTCTCAGAGTTATCGGCAGCACTCGATTCAGCGAACACCTGGCAGGAGTTCGAATCCCTCCCAAACCGCCCGCACCTCTGGGTGGACCAGCCGACAACACCGACAGTATACGCAGAGGCCGAGTGGTCCGGCATGTATTGGAAGGTGGATCAAGCACGCGGCGTCCCGAACGGCGACTTCGCGCAGACTGACCGTGAGGCACTTCAGAAGGTACTAGCCCTGACCTACTACATCTTTTTTCCTCTTCGCGAGCCTAACAATCCAGAAGTACTCGTGTGTGATGGTTTCTGCGAGGGGCAGTGGGAAGCTGTAACCATCTTCTTCCCCGGCGTGCAGGGAGCGTCGAGGGGTCCAAGCGCGCCGCCCGAGTTCGAATATCAGGAGCCACCGCTGGCTGTCGCGTTGAGCCGAAGTCGTCATGTGACTAATTCTTTGTCTTCATGCCGACCATGGGACTGGCCACCGGGGGTGCCAGCGTGGATCCGGCCTCCAGTGCAACGAGATGGCCTGCATCCTCGCTTGTACGTGTCCCTAGGCCGGCATGAACTTCTTTTCGCTCCTCCCGCGGATCAAGCCGGAAACTACGAGCAGGGAGGGTCGCCTGGCGGCGCCTCGCGGGAGTCAAGCCTTGACGAGTCGGACCCAGGCCAAGAGGACTTCCCGGGCTTCGAGCCCCTGCTTCTAGGATTAATACTCCCATTTCCGCTCAATCTGTTCGCGTTAATCGCGTGGCTCTTTACCGTGTTTGCTGGTCTGAACAATGATGCATACGAAGGTGCGCACGGGCCACCGGATGACATATCGACTCCCGAGGGTGACGGCCGAGGGCCCGTGGCTGCTCCCGCGGATGGCAGCGTCCCACCAGGAACCGTCCTCGCCGACGGCACGCGAATCGACGATCCTGCCATCACACTTTTGCGTTTTATCGATAATTTTCGCCTCGATCCACAGCGTACCCCCTGGCCGTCCGATAAGGATCCCGGGGCGCCGCCGTGGGAGCTTGAATACCCATACTGGTGGGATTTCGCGGGCCGCTGGGGTGTGGATATCGCCTCTGGGGGTACTGAATGGGCCCCTGGCACGCGCAGAATCGACCGGTTCGGTCGGTCGTTGGGATACTGGAATGCTGTTGAGCTTACGCGGGCATGGGCCAACGGCGAGGTCACTCGGCCCAGTTGACTCATCTGGAAGCGTATCGATCTGGAGGTCGCTATGTGGAAGAAACTGCTTACAAGCCTCGCAAATCTATTGTCCAAAATCGGCCAATCCGTATTTCCCTTTTATGCGGAGACATGGGTGGGTACAAGCCAACTACTGTTCTCACTCCTTCCGGTCGTGTGGAACTATCTCGATATTGACGGAGATAAAAATGCTGACTTACGAATCAGGCTCGTGCCCACGCTTGCGTTACCACCGGATGGTGTCATTGTTACAATCGAGCGCTGGGGAACAACGGTGCTAACCGATGTTTCAGCAATCGTCTTTATCGGCATCAAGGATATCCCACCCGCAGATATGCAACTCGCCTTCTTCGGCTACCTGGGCGAGCAAGGAAAGATTGCTCCTGAAAAGCTGAACATATTTCTTGAGCAGAAGTCAGTTAGCACCAATACAGTCGTGACCGCACGGCTTGGAGTCACCAATGCCCAAGATCTGGTTCGCGTCCGCGCCGGGTTCATGACCTCTTCAGTCAGCCCCCATTCTGCGATCGATCCAAGATCGAATACACCTATCCAGATTCGTACGGGCGATCTAACTACCGCGCCTGAAAAGGTGGACGTGACGTTGTCCGTAAGTATCCCTTCGGGAGTCTCGAGTGATCCCCTACTTGAGGTGAAAGTGACCGCCCCGACGATCGGATCCGGTACTCTCCAGGCCACATACAGCGCGCCTCAGGTCCTCAAGCTAGCCGCGTACGCGACGACTAAGAGCCAGGGTAAAGAGAGCCACATGTTCCTACGCACAAACCGGATGCCCTCTTCTCTCACCCTGACTCTTACTGATATAGATGCCGTGATCCAGCCAAATGAGGCGCTAACTATAGATGTCGGCGGGATCGGTTTGCCGCTCCCGCCTGAGTTGGGCTTCACGAGCGCACGCGCGCAAGTTGAGCTTCCAGGTCTGCCGATGCGCGTGGCTTGGAAACCGCCGCCACTAGTGTTTGAGGTCGGCCCCACGCCTGACACTAAGGGTCAGTTTAAAATGAGGCTGAATGCACGCCTCCTTCCAGGGCAGCAAAGTATCGCATCCCTCGATCCGCTTCCACAACCGCTGCAGGCACTCGTGGCCGAGTACCTTGAGGGGCAGCAACTCTGGGCTGCCATCGATGGGCTCGAGGGTGCCCGCGTCACAATGGAGAAAGCGGGCACATCGACCCATGTCACTGTTAGCCTCACGATGACTGATCCCCTCACAAACTTATCGCCGCGCTCTGTGCGGCTCTTCGCGTCCATGACAGACTCAGCTGATCCTGAACCTAAGCGATTGAACTATGACGTGCGCGCCTCGGAATTCTTGGCCGACAGCGCGAGGGGTTCCGGCACGATCTCCGGGGATGTGCGCCTCGTCACCGCTCTGGGAGACCCCAAAAAAGTCATATTGGTGAACGCCACAGTCGTGGGCCCTCTGCGTCATCTGCGCGCCTTGTATGAAGGAAGTGGCTCTCGAATCGAGGCATGGATACCGCTTACCTCTCCCCAGCTTGATTTGACCTATGGTGATGAAATAGAACCGATGAGCATGACCTTTCGCCCGTCAGCAGTAATGGCCATTGGAGCCGACTACAGAGCTGTCGGCGAGGATACACTACTGGGACCCTATGCCCGAGTATTCGCACGGCTGCTATTCGATGGTGTAATCAACGCCCATTATGGGATGGTACCTCGCCAACCTGAGATTCGCGGCACAGCAGCTGACGGATCAACCCCTTTCCTACTGATAGATGCGCAGACAACAGCATTCCCGCCAGAGGTGGTTGGAATGAGCTTGCGCTATGAAGGTGGAACAAACCAGGGCCAAACCCGGACCATCAGGGCTGTTGGAATGGGTAGACTCGAAACATCCGAACCGTTCCCGAATCCTCCCAGCGCCAGTGATCCATTTGTTGTCGTCGCTACTGACCTGTTATTCGATGTGATGCAACCACTCCATGAGCCCTCGCCTCGACAAGGCCTCTCGGCGGCTGTGAGCCTTGGCGGAATTGCTGACGTGCGCCTAGCAACGCGGATGAACCCGCAAGTGCGGCAGGTGTCCAGCCACACATGGGTACCAAGTGTGGCTAATCTTGGCCCTGGAGTGCCACGAGCCGATGCGGCGCGGATCGTGGGCTTACGGAGGGTGCAATTACACCCGCCAGTGGCAGCCGGACAAGGCTGGCTGCGCGCCGATATCGAACTGGATCCGGGTCGCGCTGCACGGAGCCTCCGTTTTGCCCAGGACCAGCGATGGTTTCTGCCGGATGCCATTCGAGAAAGCATTGAAACGGGGACTCCATCGACGGTCCGCCGACGTCCGGTCACCCGCGTGCTGCTCGCGGATGCGCCCGATCTTATAAGCATTCAGGGACCCACGCCCTTGTTGTTGACGCGAGTCGGTGGAGCAAAACCACGCGTCGTCCCTGAGGAAAAACAGGGATGGGTCTGGATGGAGTTGCTGCAGCAGCGCCGAACAGGTGCGTTGGCCGGGTTGGGTATACTTTCGCTCGACCTTGCGGCAATCCCAGAGCAGTTGAGCGTAATCATCGGCAAGGACCTGTCCGAGGCCAAGCGCACAACGATCCCTATCGGAGCCACAACCGGGGATGTGATGCCAACGCCCGCTTCGTGGCTCATCTCCTCGCAAGCGGTCACGGTGAGTAAAGATCTGCATATCGAACGTGTCGTATTCGCCAGCTTCTGGCCGGGCGGGGCACCGCTCTCCCCATTGGTGTCGGCGATATGGAGCGGGGACGATACAAGCTACCCAACAATACACAGGGATGAGTGGAGCCTGATCACTGTGCCGTTCGTCCATCTGCATGATGCAGGCGCGGCGAATCAACGATTCACAGTGTGGCAGCTGGAGGAGAAGAAATTTGGCGACCCGGATCGCGGTGCCGGAATTGGGTTCGAAGCAAGCGGGCTAAGCGCTGACCTTGATCTCGATAGGTATCGGGCCCTTCTGACGCGAGGACTTCAGGGTTACTGGAACATCCCTTGGGAAAAAAAGGTCGAGATTCAATTACAGGCATATACCGGGGCATGGCTACTTGATGGAATATCCTCCACACCCACATATAATGCCGTGGAGATGGGTTTCTGGTTTCTCCGTGCGATCGACAAGATTCGCGGCATAGGCGATGCTTACTTCGGCAACACCGCTGGCACAATCAATGGACGCACCCGGCCTTGGGGTCCGTAGCTGAGCACGCCACCGAGACGGCCTTTGCGTGCTGTCGCTCATCCACTGTTGCTCTTTTACTCTTGAATTGAGCTATCTGCTTTATCAGTTGGAGATAAGCAAATGAAGCTTCCTTTTCTAGGCGCCTACAAGTTCCCAATCTACTCCTATAGTGATCTGGCGATTCAAAACCCGCCAGATGATCTTCCGCGATGCCTCTACATTAAGACGCGTACTCAAGCCATTTGGCGGTTGTATTACTTCGCTCTGCGAGGTGGACGCATCTGGTTCAAGCCAAATGAAGAAACGACTGGCGTGAATGAGGCATGGTCACTTTTTCCGCCAATTGGTTTGCCTACTAACGATAGCGGCGATATTAGCTTTGTAGAGCCTGAATGCATCCTTGAGATCACTGCCGATGCCGATGAGTTGATCGTCCGGTCTTCATGGAACCATTTCTACTTAATCCGATTCGAGAATCAGGACCTGTTTGTTGACGATTTTTGGCGTGATGGCGGCGGTGTTCCGCCTGGGCGACTCTCGCTCCCATCTCGCCAGCACAAACACCGCGGATACGCATTGGGCCGTCGGAATAAGGATGTTCTCTATTGGGAAGACCCGGCTGGCAATCCTCACCACTGGGGCTCAGACGGGATCTCAACATTATATGTTCTCTCTGAAAACGGACGCGAGATCAACATCTTTGATACTGGACTCCCATACGACTTCAGCCGGCAGTTTGGGGGTCCCCAGAGAGGCCGTTTTATAGCTGAAAGTATTAGTGCCAGTGCATCCACTATGTTTGTCATTGATAAGCATGGCAACATGTATACCCGCCTGGCCGATTTTGATACGATGGATACCAATCCCATGTTCTTTACGTACGCCTATTATGACACTTTCCGTTTGCAGGATCGGGGGGAAGATCCCAAAAGCATTTTTAAGCCAATGGATTTGCCGAGCGAAGATTGGCGAAAACAGCCACGCATTCCATTAAAAGGACAGGCACATATCTCACGGGATATCACAATTCTCCAGACTGGGCGCGGTAACACCGCCCGCGAGCTCCGCGTTGCTGGTACAGATGCCGAGGGAAATACCGGATATTACTGGAAGCCTATCTTTGCCGAGGATTGGAACTTCCGCAAAACGGGTGAAAGATTGGATACATCACGCCTGCTAGACCAGGCAGACTTATCCAAGAATGAGGAAAATCTGGGACCAGATCAAGATCTTAACTTTGCCGGTAAAATCATCTTGGGGGGACGATCTTATCCGGTCCAGCTACCAGAATTCAACCTGTTTTGTAACCCATCTCAAATGAGGATTCACGTGGGGGAGAAGCACTTCGATCTTACTTTGTATTCGGTCGATATGTGGACCTGGACGACGCGCGATGATCCTGGTAGAGATGGGACGCCTAAAATTTACCTCGCTGCTATTAAGATTCCCGAATTGGTACTACAAACTCAAGATAGAGAGATTAAGAAATTTGTTGACCACCATTTCCTTAAGCAGAATTTGGAACCAGATGCGTTTGTGATTCGCGCTTCCACTAACTACTTTGAGATGTATGCCAGGCACTCCAATGACGGGCCTTTTCTATCTTGCGTGCGCGTCGGATCCAGTTATGCCACGCCGGATGATGCTCGAGCGGGTGAAAAGCGAATGTTCAATGGTTTCATGGCTCAAGCAAATGATAGGAGTCTAGTCATCGACAATCTTGATGACTTGGGTGAGGAAGCAGGTCATATCGAATACTTAAGACAGAAGATCAGATTGAATGCCTTCACTTTGAAGCGCCTTTCATCGATTATGAAGGTGCGCCGGAATCATGTTCGCTTGCAAAAGTCATTTGCTGCCACTATCTTCGTGGCTAATGTCATTGCCAAAATTACTTTGATTACATTAATTCCTAAAGTGCGCCTTCTTTCCCGAATCGCACCTGCCTTGGTTCACGCCTATGCCAACAGCAGCAGATTACTGCTAGATGCAGCTGAGCAGGAGCACCGTGCCGCCGGGAAGGTCTTGTTAGATCGGCTCGCTGCTTATCAATCGAAACTGAAGTCTTAAGGAGGACCGAATGGGCAATATTAACCCGAATAAGCCGGGATTTAAGTTCCGTGGTAGCCTGCCTAAATTTGTTATGAAAAATCTAATTTCATTGGTGTTAGCGCTAATCATTTTGCCTGTACTGGAAGCATGTGGCGCGAACCCGCCTACACCCACACCGCCCACGAGTCCTAAGAATCTCGTAGCGACTTTCGTTGGGGGCAACCAGGTGAACCTTACCTGGACTGCCAGTATTGACGATGTCGGAGTCGCCGGGTATCGAATCTTCCGAAATAATGCGAGTTGGACAATGATTGGGACATCACCGACCACCTCCTATTCAGACCTAAGTGCTCCGCAAAATGCTATATTTGGCTATTATGTTGAGGCATTCGATGCAGAGGGGAATTCTTCATTTCGATCGAATGTGGCGTGGGTGTTCGTTCCACATGCTACTCCTACTCCTGCGCCCTCATCACCCATCTTCACGGCGACCTGTCCTAACATCCCTGCCATGCACGACTATGGGCTACCTGCCCCGCGTCAAGATAAATACAGCGTTTACTTCGACCTCAGCGGTCCCTATATGCAGTCCAAGATAAAGGATGCAATGGAAACGCCAAAAATTGACGCGAATAATGATGGTCAATTGGATAAGGAAAATGGTGTCGATGTGAACGGTGTGAAATTATATGAAAAGACGATTGATGGGGAAGTTTTCAACCTAATCGACGTTCGTCTCAAAGCTTGGATCCGAGGGTCAAAGATGAATACTATACCCCTCGGACCCCTTTACACTTTGAGTCTCAAGATCGTTCCCCATATCCAATCCGACGATGTACTGCTCACTTTCGAGTTTTATAAATTTCTCGAGGCGGGCCGCTATCCAGATGAAGTTGTGGACTGCAAAAAATTTGTCCAAGATAATCTCAGTGATTTCTTAACAGCTAAAGTCCTACAAGGAATCTATGACGGACTTGCAACGCAAAGGCCGGTCACAATTCCAGGAAAGCCCTTCGAGGACATGGTAAGTGGACTCGTTTGTGATCCCAATGCTACCGATTGTGCTGCAAAGTTACAAGGGATAAACATCGGTTCAAAGGAGTCTTTGAGAATTGGCTTCTTGATGGATCAGGGCTCCCCAAAGCCTTTCTCTTCGGAGGAATTTGCGAAGGGATCAGATACAGACTGGGGGATTACACTAGACACAGACTTGATCAAGAGTGCAATTGAAAAGAAGGTCATCGCAGAAGTTGCGAAAAAGGAACCCACTGCCACGGTGCGCACCCCTGTGAATATTGCATTCAACGAAGGTGGGTTGGACATTAATTTCGAGGCGGATCTTGGATATTGTTTCGGCGCTCGATTCTATTCCTCACTGCAAGTAACTCCTCAGGTTATCAAGAATGCGGAAGGGCAGTCTGTTCTCGTGGCAACTTCGAGTGCGCAAAATACGGATGTGTGTTGCTCATGGGCGCAAAAGGGATGCCTTCTCGTTGATGCTATCTTTTGGGATAGTATTACCGGCATCATTAAATCCATTACAGCTCCATTTGGGTGGACCGAGGTGACAATAAATGGCCGATGTTCATTGATGGGCTCAGCCGATTTTGGGGATGAAAGTGGTACTGAGAGATTCTATGGAACCGCCGTTGATACTTGGGGTACCTTCAAAATTTTCGGGCGCAATACTTATATGGATACTCTCAAAAATAGATCACCCGCCACTTTCGTGTCGGATTGTTAATGCTGCTAGAGGCTAAAGATGCCAACTACAAGTCCCAATCGATTCGTTGGGGGACAGCCGCTCATCCGCAAATTTACTGTGAATGGAGCGCATTCGGTACTAATTCACTCCAGCGACTCGATCAAACTGACATGGGAAGTCGAGGGTGCAGACTCCGTCACCATCAGTACTCGTACAGCACCAAGCAGCCCCTGGCCCGCCCATCTCCCAGACGTCGCCGTGGCCCCGAATCCTGTGAAAGGGACGGCTGGACCATTCCTGGTAGTATGGGAAGGGATTGATGACTGGGATGGTGAATACGTTCTTTCTGCGACCAACGAGCGCGCCACCGTGAGCGCCGTTGTTCGCATTGAGATGCGTGAGCATCCACCGCTGCTTGGTATCGCCGATACCCATGTGCACTTCGTCTCCCATCTTGCGTTCGGCAGCTATGGACCTTGGGGCCGGCCTCACGCCTCTGATCCAGCATTGACCGGCGATGATGCATTAGCTGATGCGCTCCCATGGTGTGATGGGCCCCATCTGTTTTCTTCGTCAAGTCCTCCTTTTGCCGAAGGAGAAACATCTTGTCAATTCATCTTGAAAAAAAAGACTTGATCAACGCTCAACAAATGGAAGTCGCGGTGAATGGCCCGGATGGTGCCACCCACTTGATCCTCTGCACTGGTGTAGCAAACTTAGGCCCTGTTAGCCACGAAACTTATACTTTCTTGGTAGGACCTCAAATTTCCCGGCGTCAGTTTGTGGCAGCCATTGCCTCAGGCGCGCTGTCAACAATTCAGGCCTATGATAAAAATCCTACTCGGGATAATCCTAATGTAGAACTAGGAACCAATCTCGTTTTGATAGATGCGGACTATGATGATGATTCTGGTCAAGTGAAGGTTAGAGCCGAAATTTCGTCCAGTATTTTCATGACGAAACTATCTATCAGCTATAACGTGAGCATCCTGGCGGAATTGCCAAGTTATTGAATCTCATCTGCCATATTAAATCATCAGGCCAAGAATCGGTTGCGAAGACAACGGCCTGACCGTAATTGTACGTATATATCTATTAAAAATTGAAGATTGAGGAGAGAAAGCTCGATAGTTGGACAGCTCGCTAAATGATTATTAGAACTCGCTCAACGCGTAATCCACTGCCTGCTCAAGTGTCATCGCGCGTCCCTCCGTCCACGCTTGCGCGAACGCGGTTTCATCGAGTTGTGAACGTACCGCCGCGAGGTAATGATCAAAGTCTTTGCGATCTGCCGGACGTCCAATGCTTTCGAGCAAAAATTTCACCGCACCGAACAGCCGCGCCGCCTGTTCAGGCTTGCTGGTCATTCCCAGAACACCTGCGAATCCCGCGATACAAAGCGTTATCACTGACTTGTTGCTATCCTCAATGGACAGTTTTAAGCTGTCCTCAAACAAGGTTTTGGCTTTACGATAATCACCTTTACGAAGTGACACCCACGCCAGACCAAGGAAAGGCCACGCCAGAGTAAAGCGGCCGCCTAGTTCTCGATAAATTTCCAGATTTTGCTCATAGAATTTGCCTGCTCGCTGATAATCACCTAGAAACCGCGTCAACTCTCCCAACCCAATCAGTACATACGCCACGCTGAACCTATCACCGAGTTCTTGAAATTTGGCGAGGCCTTTCATGAATTGTTCCTCCGCCCGGGCATAATGACCTTGAACAAAGGCCAAACTCCCTAAGTCTGATATTGCCCAAGCCATTCCCCGCTGGTCTCTGTACCTTTGATATAGCTCGAAGCTCTGTTCAAAAGAAGATTGCGCCGTCTTAATGTCTGCTTCATGAAAAAGTGCGATGTTGCCCACGCATTCCAGAGCCTCAGCCAATCCTCGCTCCCCATTAGCTCCTAACTTTAGCCAGATTACCTTGCTTTCTTCCAAAACAGATTGTGCATGACGAAAATTGCCCGAAAGCCAGCTCTCTCGGCCTATATAATTGAGCAGCCTGGCGTAAAGTACGGGATAATCATTGACATTTGGCAGGGTGCGTATTTTATCGAACCGACTACATGTCTCGCTAAAATGCCCTCGCAAACCCCAGGTCCAGCTCAGCATGCCAAGCACGCGCAGGGCAGATTCGGTATTTTGCTCGGACATACACCAATCGAGCGCACCTCGAAAGTTGTCAATTTCCTTTTCCAAGCGATCCATCCATTCAGTCTGGTTCGGCCCGTGGATTTCTTTGTCTGCTTGCTCAGCGAGATCCGTGAAAAATGCTAGATGCCTGTTTTGCAGTGGCGCGACCTCAGTAGTTTCAAATAGCTTCTCGCGTCCAAATTGGCGGATGGAGTCGAGCCTGCGATACCGAAGCGGTCCCTGTGTGAGATAACGAGTTTCGGTGTCGCTCGGGGTTTCAATCGTTACCAGTGACTTATTGACCAATTGTGAAAGCAAATCCAGGATATCGCTTGATTCGATGCCACCGCCGGCACATACTTCCTCTGCAGCTTCCACTGTCCAGCCACCCACAAAAACCGCCAGCCGATTGAATAGGATACGCTCTTTTTCGAGCAGCAGTTCGTAACTCCACTCTATTGTGGCACGCAGGGTTTGATGACGCGGCAAGGCCGTGCGTAAACCACCTGTCAACAGTTTAAAGCGATCATTGAGCCGCTTCAAGATTTGCTCAACTGTCAGCATACGGGAGCGCCCTGCCGCCAATTCAATTGCCAGTGGAATGCCATCCAGCCGTTGACAGATTTGAGCAATAATTAGCGCATTCTGCTGGCCTAGTGCAAATCCTGGCGAGACGGCCTCCGCGCGTTCCATAAACAGCTTAACCGAATCATTGTTGGCAAGAGCATTCATCGCGGCTTCAACATTCGACTTGGGAATATCAAGCGAAGGCACCCGGTAAGGAATCTCGCCCGAAATCCGCAATGCTTCGCGGCTTGTCGCAAGAATAAACAGGTGCTCGCACGACACCAAAAGCGAATTCCCTAGCTGGGCGCAGGATTCAATCAAGTGTTCACAATTATCGAAAATGACAAGTGCAGTTCGAGCACGGAAGTAATTGATCAACAGGCCGGTGTCTGCTAAATTCTTATCTCCGGGTTCGCGCAGTCCAAGCAGGCGCCTGAGTGTTGTTGGCACGAGCGTCGGATCGCTGAGAGGTGCAAGGTCAAGGTACCAAACTCCATCTGGAAATAGTTCCAGCACATCGGCAACAACTTGAATACCTAGACGAGTCTTGCCTACGCCCCCCGATCCCGTCAAAGTGACCATGCGAGATTTTGACAACAGGCTGGCTACTTCTTTCAGTTCTTTCTGGCGGCCAATGAAACTGGTCAGCGGCACGGGAATGTTCAACGAAGAAGTCCGCTTAAAAGCCAGAGAGCGCGTTTGCTCGGAGGGTTCAAGATCCATTTCACGTAACGCCTTCACACACCGTTCATAGGTCGAAGCCACCTTGGCACGATCTCCCAACGCATCGTAAGCAATCATCAGTGCGCGGTACGCAATCTCAGGTGTTTGTCCAAATGAAATGCAACGCTCAGCCCAATCCAGAATCTCTTGCCAGCGCTTTTCGTTTTCGAGCAATTCCAATAGCCGCGCTAGCTCCTTCTCATATGCGGCTTGCAAATATTCGCGCTCAGAAACAACCCAATCTTCGTAAAAGCCGGGCAGAAGTTCACCTTGATAGAGTGAGAGCTCAGTTGCCAGATCATCTGCTGCAGCTTTGTTACTTACGTTTTTAAGCACGGCAACATCCAGCCCGTAATCAGCACAGGAGTCGAATGAGATGTTCATGTCATCCGAAAATATATAGCCATTCTCTGGCGTATCATGCAGGGATTTGCGAATACGCCAGAGCTCATGGCGTAGATAAGCGCGCGCCTTTTCTTCCGACGAATCGGGCCAGAACATTCCCGCCAGTTTTTCACGCCGGTGTAAAGTTCCTGCGGTCAGGATCAAATAAGCAAAAAGTGATTGAGCGATACGCGAAGAAATTGTGATGGGTTTGCCACCATAATTTATGTCAAATTTCCCAATAAGCCTTACTTCAAGCATCCCTATCCTTTGAATAGGAGGGAAGAGATCTATAGACTGGTTATCTTACAGCTAACACGCTTGTTGATCCCCCTGTGCCCGAATAGACGCCATCCCTAGGAAATACTCTTCCGATCATCGATTATGTTGTTTATCAAATAAGAGGAGTTATATCCAAATTATAGGCTGTTTCTGGAGATTGTCAATTAGTTACCTGAACAACAGATTTATTTCTACAAAAGTGTTCCAGAAATCAGGAAGCATACCAAGCTGGACGCTCGGCAATCACAATTTCATAAATTGGACAGTCGGGCATATGCGCGCCGGGCAGATACCCGGTGCTCATCAAGAATTCGTTGACAAT
>Ga0180069_1000120_pt1 | contig 16125 bp, 16 predicted proteins | sample EasRivERM_16_10D_2_FD_121793 | JGI IMG/M metagenome (GOLD analysis project Ga0180069, IMG submission 121793) | Soil microbial communities from meander-bound floodplain in the East River, Colorado, USA - East River metaG ERMLT231B'_16_10D | ecosystem: Environmental > Terrestrial > Soil >...
AATGTTATCTATGTCATTGCGAGCGCTCTTTGCGAAGCAATCTCTACCATCGCGAGGAGATTGCTTCGTCGGGCTAACGCCCTCCTCGCCGCGACATGTACTTTCTTATCCAGCCAACTTAATTGGCGTATCCGCGTCCTGCCAGGTGATTCCAGATTTCGTGCCTGCGCGAATCTGATCGAGGTCGCCCTGGAATTCATCCCAATATTTCTGCCAGTTGATTCCGAGTTTCTCAAGGAATGGACGCCAGTCGGTGGAATGCCAGTGGAATTGGACAACACGGAAGGGATGCGCGCCCATAGCCAGCGCAGCAACTTGTGCGTCAGACAAAACGGGGACACCTACTTTTCGGTCGTGTGCCTTTGCCGCGAATTGACTTTTATCCAAGGTCGTTACACATCCAGTATCGTGGGTGACTGTCAGATCGGGGTTGGCTTCATTGATCATCGTTTCAATTTTGCGGAGCACTGCGTATGAACGGGTGAAGTCGCGCTGCACGAGTACGTGACGGAAACCAAATCCACAGCAATCGAACCACGTCGAGTAATCTGCGACATTGATGCCGAGTTTTTCAAGCAAAGCGGTGACGACAGCCGTGCGTTGTCCGCCATAGATTTCGGGGTCGTAGATAGCGTCTTCAGCGACAATCTTATAGTAGTGACAGGCTGGGTGCACTGTGGCAGTGATGGGACTCATGTCCACGAGTTGGCGTTCTTTAAATCTATCGCGCATGGCGTAAACCCATTCGCTGTAATGGACAATTTCTTCGGGGATCACCAGCGGCTTGCCCATCTTATCGAGAATGCGGCGGACCTCATCGCGCAGTTCCTTGTGATGCACAAGTTGTGCGCGGATTTCCTTGTAATGTCCGAAACTGGTGCCGCAATGTATCATGGGGAAATATCCCGTTTCATAGGCGGCGGCAAAGTTGCGCGACATGACTGCGGCTTGCCCCACCGCGTTGGATGCACCCGAGGCATAATAGTTCCAGCCCGTGCAGGAAGTTTGGTCTGTGGGATCGTGGTAATCCAAATTGAATTGGCGATGAAGCCAGAGAATGGAGGAAGCGTAGCCGGGGATGTGTCCGCAGTGCCCGCAGGATTTATGATGCCAGGTGTGTTCGATGGGAATCTTTTTCATGCGCCCGTATTTGGTGGGGAACTCAACATAATCGCCTTTGATTCTTTGCAGAACAATTTCGCCCCTGGCTTCGAGTTCCAATAGTTGATCGTGCATATCATCCGTTGGCGCCATTGATGCGTCGCGCACAACGGGATGCGATTTTCGTTCAAGGATTTGTTCAACAGTGGTTAAGTTTTCGGTCATGGCAAATCTCCATTTTCAGCATAGAACCAGTAAAGGTTAAAAGTCGCAGGTCAAAGGTCAGGGATGAAACGTTTTCTTTCGTCTTTCTTCTTTTCATCCTTCATAATTTATCCTTCATCCTTTCCCCTTATCCTTCTTCCAATTCTTCCTGCATGACTTCGGTCAACAAATCGTATAAACTTTCATCCAGCTCCTTGATGATGTCCATGTTGCCAGACTCGAACCAGATGGTATAAAGCTCAAGCAGTGTTTTGCGGTCGGTGCGCCAGGCGACATCGGTGAGCCCGCGAATTGAATCCATGGGAATGGCTTTGCGCCAGACGTGCATATTTTCGCTGAAGTTTTGTACCCAGGGACCCCAGTCGGGAAAGAAATCGGGTTGGAGCATATCAGGTGAGACCTGGTTGCCCTTGAGCATCACTTTATAGATCACGCGGCTATAACCTTGCAAGGCATCTTTTGATTCCTGTAATCCGTTTTTTAACGAGACTTCGCGCAGGATCGTGACCAGGCCTCCGGGGTTATTTTGCCGTGGACAGCGCACGCATGAGAAGCATTGCGCGCAGTTCCAAATATCCTCGGTGATGATGTCATAGATGCGTTCAACATCTTCACGCGCGATTGCCTGTGCAATGACACGCGGGCTGAAATCATAAAAGCGCGCCGAGGGACAGGCAGATACGCAAATGCCGCACTCGTAACAGCCATAGATGAAGTCCTTGTAGCGCACGTCATTTTTGACTTCGAGAAAGAGACGCTCCTTATCTTCATAAGTCGCCTCGGGATGACGGTTTTCTGCCTTGCCCGGATTCCAGTTTTCTAAAGTGGTCGGCATGGTGCCTCCTGATTATCTGTTGGTCGAGTAGAGCAAGTGGCTTTCTCGCTCGCACACTTGCACCAGCACGCAAGTGCAGGTGTCGAGACCAACGAGTTACAACCAAACAAAATGTGTCTTGAAAACGCGGTGGTCTCGACTGCTTGCGTCTCGACCACCGTTGTAAACTAGAATGCAATCACTGCATCGGCATCGCAAGCCATGTCATTGAACGCCGCGCCGCCGATCATTTCGACGCCTTCGATCATATCGTCCATGGTATAGCCGTGCAGGTCAAGTGAAGGTTGGCAGACAAGCAGTCGTACGCCCATATCCACTGCTTGATCAATAAAATACTTTAATTCCTTCCCATTGCCACCCTTGCGTGGAATGATGATCTTGTCGCCATTGCCTTTTGCAAGACATTGCGGTCCATTCATGGTGAAATAAATACAGACCTCGTTATCCATTGCCACCCCCGCGGTGGCAAGGAAGAATGGCGTTGCGGTACGCTCTGGATCTTTTTCCCCATGAGTCTGAACATACAGGATTTTCTTTGTATCAGGGTCGTTCGTCTTCCACAACATAACTGCCCACTCCTACTATTTTTGAAGCGGCTAAAAACCTGCCGCCGCTTCTTCACTTGTCGAAAACCACTTGAACATCTGCATCATACCGACCGTTCGAAGAATCACTTCGATGGGCTCAGAAACGGAGGCCAGATGAACATCCCCGCCGGAATTTCGAGCATCCTTGAGTGCCTTGACCATCGCCCGCAAACCAGCAGAGGAAAGAAATTCCACACCCTGCAAATTTAGAACAATTTTATTCCTGTTATCTTCCAGCAGCTTTGATAACGCAGTATCGAGATCAGGAGCCGTATCTGAATCGACACGACCCGTAACCTTTATTACAGAAATATTTTGTGTGTTATCGGTCTCAATTGATAGCGTTGACATAGTTAACCGCCTCCTAAATGAACAATTGCACATCGGCGTCCGCCGCGTATTCAAGGAAGGTCGCCGCCCCGCCGATCTCGCATTCCTTGATAAAGTCCTCACGCTTGAAGCCGAAGACATCCATGGTCATCTGACAGCCGATCATGCGCACATCCAGTTCAACACACATATCTCGCAATTCATCAATGGATGCAACGCCTTTATTCTTAAAGGTCTGCTTCATTAAACCTGTTGCCACACTTTCAAACCCGGGTACATTTGCCATCAGTATATTGGGCATGGGCCAGTTAATATTTTGGAATCCTTCGGGACCAAAGGGCATTTTCATCGGCATGGCAGGATTCCCTAAAGGTGAAACAGAAGCCGTCAGGTCGCTTTTGAGAAGCGTAAGACCGTAGAAGGTAAAGAAAATGCCTACCTCCCAACCCATCGCGCCAGCCGCACTGGCGAGAATGAACGGGGGATAAGCCCAGTCAAGTGTTCCCTTGCTTGAGATCAAGGCAAGTCGTCTCGGGGCATTTGGATCAGATTTCGACATTAAGGTCCTCCGTTTTTATTATATGAACAAATAGAACTTATTTCTTTCGCAAAAAGAAGATAAACTTACCATCTTCGGTCATTGAACGAAGCATTTCATTGCCTGTCTGCCTGCTCCACGCTTCCATATCTGGCGGGGCGCCCGGGTCAGTGGCAACCATTTTCAAGATCTGTCCGGATTGAAGTTCCTTCATAGCCTTGGACGTCTTCACGACTGGTAAGGGACAAAGCATGCCTGAGCAATCCAGTACTTGGTCTTCCTTGATCACATCTGTCATAGGTGCCTCCTTTAGGTTGGGTGAATAATAATAAATTGGCGGTCAAATCACCATCCCGCGCACAGGGGAACTTTATCTCCCCCGCGCGGGGGATGCAGGAATTTTCCCAAACACAATTCGGATATAATCATTTTATAACCTTTATGTTTACAAAGCTAGTGACTTTCATCCACCCAAACCGTGTGTTTTCGTTTCTCGTGGCTTTTCGCTGGGCATCCTTGATTCCCGCGCTACTAACGCTGAGCGCCGAGAACCAGCTTCATCAATTGCCTCCCCCGGTTCTGGTGTTTGGTATCGCGCTCCTCGCCAACCTTATTGTCTCTCTGGCCAATCGTCAACTTAACCAGCTGGTCATTGATCACCCGGTACTCATTAGCATCGACCTTCTGTTTTCCGCAGGCATTCTTGCACTTAGTGGCGGCTCCCATAGTCCTTATTATTTGTATGCGCTAAGCCCATTGCTGGCGGGAGCATTTTTCTTTCAGATGCGCGGGGCTTTGATCACATCCATCATTTTCACGCCTCTGTACTTAATTGGGAGTTACCTGAACTCACAAACCACTTTGGCACAAACCAACCTCATCGCATTGACAACTCAACTTGCCGGTATATGGTTAATACCAATCCTTTTTGCTTATCCATCCAATTTATTAAAGGATATCAATCAGGCACGTGAGGAACTTACCAGGGCGCGTGATGAGCTTGCCCAGAAACACGAAAACCTTGCAACTGCACATCGCCAGTTGGAAATCATTCACGACCTCACCGTGTTATTACAAGCCGCACCCGATCTGATCTCTGTACAGGAACGCGTGTTGGGCGCAGTCACCACCGATCTGGGTTTTTCAAAAGCCGTTGTTGCATTGGTTGACCCCGCGCGCGAAGAACTCGGCGGCTGGCTTGTGTATCCTGCCGAAGATTTATTTCCCATCACACCACCGCTACCACTAAAATCAGAAAACGGGGAAGTCTTCAAAGCTTTGCTCAATCGCAACAGCTTCACGACAAATCACGAGAGCCTCGTTCAAAACCCTGAACTTGACACCTGGCTCAATCAAAATAAGTGGTTCGTGGTTCCACTCTATTTGCGGGAACATCCCGTTGGCGTTTTATTGGTCGAAGAATCCGGACTCACCAGCGAGCGACAAAATACGCTGATGACGGTTGCGAATCAAGCCGCCCTTGCGCTTGGTACGACCATCCTATGCATCGACCGCGCCCGACGCCTCGCGGTTGAGACCGAGCGCAATCGCATTGCGCGCGATATTCACGACACAGTCGCACAATCACTCTTTGGCATTGTCTACTCCCTCGATGCCTGTATCACCATGCTTCCCCAAAAGGCCGAGGATGTAAAACAGGAACTGATCGAATTGCGTTCCCTTGCCAACAGCGCACATGATGAAGTGCGTCGCTCCATTTTTGACCTGTGGCCGTCAGCGCTCACGATGGAATTGTTCATGGCTGACCTGACAAATTACATCAGCGGCTGCTGTCGTCCACGTTCTTTCAGCATTATCTTTAGCAACAATGGAGATTTCAACTCACTATCAGCGGGCATGCGCAGAACAGTTTACCGCATGGCCCAGGAGGCGTTGGCAAATTCTGCGCGCCATTCAGGGGCACAATCCGCGCGGTTATGCCTGACCGTTACAGACGATGAAGTCTATCTTGTTGTTTCCGATGACGGCAAAGGTTTTGATCCAGCCATCGCGCTGTCGCGCAGTCAAAACCGCGAACATTTTGGCTTGCATGGGATTCTGGAGCGCGCCCGCGCGCTGGGCGGCGATTGTGAGATCATGTCCCGACCCGATGCGGGCGCACGCATGATGATAAACCTGCCCATTATGGGAAATCATCACCATGCCTGATTCCATTCGGCTTCTGATCGTAGATGATCATGCCGTAGTCCGCAAAGGGTTGGCAATGGTTCTTCGTCTGGAACCAGATATCGAGGTCGTAGGCGAAGCGGAAAATGGACGAGTCGGTTTGGAAGCCGCGAAAAATCTCAATCCAGATATCGTCCTCGTTGATCTGGTCATGCCAGAGATGGATGGCCAGGAGATGGCGCTTGCCCTGCGGAAGTCGCATCCAAAAATAAAGATTATGATGCTGACTGGGACGGAGGCGGATGACCGTGTATTCGAGCTCGTCGCGACCGGCATTGAAGGTTATGTATTAAAGAATATTGAACCTGGGGAATTGGTGCGCGCAATTCATGCCATAATGCATGGTGAGGCATACCTGCACCCGGACGTGATGCGAAAAATTGTTGGTCAAATGCAATTACCGCACCCAACGTCAGTTCCATTAACTCCACGCGAATTGGAAGTGCTCGAATGGATGGCAACCCCGAACACATATAAACAGATCGCAGTTCAGCTAAGCGTGAGCGAGGAAACGATTCGGAGTCATGCAAAAAATATTCTTGAAAAAACAAAACAACCCAATCGCGCACAGGCTGTACTCGCTGCAATGAGATCGGGATTAATCAAAGTCCTGTAGACGTGAACCGTCTTTGTTGATAAGGCAAGATACTCAAGAAAAATACGTTCAAGTTTGTGTACCCATTCCTCACATCAAAAAATCCGATATTACCTACCCGCTGGACAGCTGCTGTCGATTTCGTGCGCGGATAAGCTGAACTGGAACCAACTCAAGTTATGACAACAAATTCCTCCGCATCCATCCTCAAAGAGACTTTCGGCTACGATACTTTTCGTCCGCTTCAACAGGAAGTGATCGAGAATGTGCTGGCGCGTCACGATACGCTCGCCGTCATGCCCACAGGCGGCGGCAAGTCGTTGTGTTATCAAATCCCCTCGCTTTTGTTTGATGGACTCACCGTTGTTGTCTCGCCGCTCATTGCGTTGATGAAAGACCAGGTGGAGCAATTGCGCGCCTTCGGTGTCCCTGCCCTGTTCCTCAATAGCTCGCTTGCGCCGCAGGAATATCAGGAGAATATGGATTATGTCAAACGCGGCGAAGTGAAACTGTTATATGTCGCGCCAGAGACTCTTCTCACACCGCGCATTCTTGCACTTCTTGCTTCAATCCAGGTTGATTGCCTGACGATTGACGAAGCCCACTGCATCTCTGAATGGGGTCACGACTTCCGTCCTGAGTATCGTCAAATTGTTGAAGTGCGAAAGAAATTTCCCAACGCGGTTTGCCTTGCGCTCACAGCCACCGCCACTTCACGCGTTCGGCAGGATATTCGTACCACGCTTAAGTTTTCCACCACGAACGAATTTGTCGCCAGTTTCAACCGCGAGAATCTATATATCGAAGTCGCTCAAAAACGCGAACCCTTCTCTCAAACCATCGAAATGCTCGACCGCTACAAAGACCAGTCGGGCATCATCTACTGTTTCTCGCGCAAGCAAGTGGATGAACTCGCCGCATATCTCGCGTCGAAGGGTTATTCCGCCCGACCATATCATGCAGGTCTCGAAGATTCAGACCGCCGTAAAAATCAGGATGCCTTCATCCGCGATGACGCCCAGATCATCGTTGCCACGATTGCGTTCGGCATGGGCATCAACAAACCCAACGTGCGCTTCGTCATTCACTTCGACTTGCCCAAAAGCATCGAAGGGTATTATCAGGAAATCGGACGCGCCGGACGTGATGGCTTGCCTGCGCATTGCCTGCTTCTTTATAGTTATGCAGATGTCGGCAAACAAAACTATTTCATTGGTCAAAAGGAAGGCGATGAAAAACGAGTCGCCATTCAACATCTAAATGCCATCGTCAGTTATGCAGAAGACGAACGGATCTGCCGACGCAAGCCGCTCCTCAATTACTTCGGCGAATCATACTCAGCCGACAACTGCTCCAACTGCGACAACTGCACCTCCGCCCCCACACCGCTGACAGACATCACGGTTTTCGCGCAGAAATTCCTCTCCTGCGTCAAACGCGCGGACGAGAAGTTTGGTGCGGGTCACATCACGGATATTCTGCTTGGCTCAAAAAATGAAAAGGTCCTGCGCTGGGGACATGACAAACTATCCACGTATGGCATCGGCACGGAATTAAGCAAGAAACAATGGATGCATATCGCCCGTCAATTGTTGACGATGGGCTACCTCAAACAGGAAGGCGAATACCACACCCTGAGTCTCACGGTTAAGGCGTTGGAGTCGCTCAAGAAAAGAGAAACAATTTTCGGCGTCGTACAGGAAGCGGAGCGCGTCAAGAAAAAAGGTGGGAAGCAAGAGGAAGTCGAATACAACAGCGCGTTGTTTGCATTGCTTCGTCAAAAAAGAAAAGCAATGGCAGATGAGGCAGGCGTCCCACCGTATGTTATTTTTTCAGATAGAACGCTGACAGAAATGTCCGCGTATTACCCGCAATCAAACGAAAGCTTGTTGAACATTTCCGGTGTGGGGCAGGTGAAGGCACGTCAATATGGCGATGCGTTTTTGGAAGTGTTGAAGGCATATTGTGAAAAGCATGGCTTGAAAGAAATCCAGCATCCCCGTTCCTCACCCACCAACCCTTTCACCAAAGTGAGGGGCGAGTCTTCGCCGGGTGAACTCGGCGAACGCACACGCATGATCGCTGAGGCATTCAACGAAGGCACGACGATCCAAACTTTGATGGAACGTCATCAAGTCACAAAGGGCACCATTCTTGAGCATCTGACAAAATATATTTTGGCGGGCAACAAACTGCGCAACGGCGCAGACTTGCAAGCGCTCACATCGGCAACCACCGATCAACAAGAAGCCGCCTTCGCCGCGTTCGCTGAACTCAGCCCAACGTATCTCAAACCTGTGTTTGATAAGTTGAATGGGACGTTGAATTATGATGAATTAAAAATTCTGCGGATGTTGTATTTGGTTTCTCGTTAGTACAAATAATTAATGGAACGGGAAGATATTTATTTACGTTATACTTTTACCCTATGAACAAAAGACTCCTCTCAACTTTTCTGCTCATCACACTCACATTGACTTCGTGCGTTACCCTCTCACAAGAGACGACACCCACGAAAGCCTCGCCTCTTTTTGTGACCTCGACCCTGCCTCCCACCAAACCAGGCTTAACCGTGCCGACAGCGATTCCGCCCACTCTCACACTGACGCCTGATCCATTGACCCCAAGCGCCACCTCAGCAACCAGCAACTGCAACGACAACGCCATTCTGGTCGAAGATGTAAATTATCCCGACAATACCGTTGTGCCTGCAAATGAGAAATTCACCAAGACGTGGAAATTGCAAAATGCAGGCAGATGCACATGGACGGGTTACACGATCGCTTTCGTCTCCGGCGACCGCATGTCAGCACCTGATTCCGCTCCCGTGCCTGAAACCGAACCCGGCAAACTTGTGGATGTCTCTATCGAACTCGTCGCGCCATCATCAGACGGAACCTATTTGGGAAACTTCGAATTGCAGAACGCTGATGGCAAAACAATTCCCATCGGCACGGAGGTAAGTTTCTGGGTCAAGATCATTGTTGGAGCAGGTGGAGCGCCCAATATTCAGGGTACGCCGATCGTCTCACAAATTGGTAATTGCACGTATACAACCAATGATGGCTATATCCAAACCTTGATCGGACTCATCAATCAAGCCCGCGCAGACGTTAGCCGCGCGCCGCTCACGGTCAACCAGCAATTGATGAATGCCGCGCAAAGTCACAGCCTGGATATGGCTTGCAACAACTTTCTTAACCACAGCGGATCAGACGGTTCATGGGTTGGTGACCGTTTGGTGGAAGCGGGTTATCCCAATTCCTATTATCTTGAAGTCCTCGCCATCGGTCTGCCGCAGGATGCGATGTATCAATGGCGTGTTGACAAAGACCACTGGGACGAGGTGCTCAACTCGCGCGTCACCGAGATTGGCGTGGGTTATGTCTATTCGAAGTTCAGTTCGTATGGTGGCTATTGGACTGTGAATATGGGCGGGCCATAAATTAGATCTCTTGTGAAAGTCTTTTTTGCCACAGACTGCGCAAGCGCGCAGAGAGAAAAAGAGTTTAAGAGCTTTTCTCAAAGGTCTCTGTGCGCTCTGTGGCTTTATTGCACATGCTTATGCAAGAGGTCAATTATTTTCCCCATCTTGGCTGCCAATCAGAAATGGAATTATTCGTCAAACGCGTCACACCCGTCCCATCGGGATGGACGATGTAAATCTCGTTGTTACCATCGCGGAAGGATGTGAACGCGATCCAGTTCCCATCCGGTGACCAGCTGGGGCCGAGGTTATCGCCTCCATCTGTAAGTTGCACCAACCCGGTTCCATCCGTGTTGATAACATAAATATTGTGATCGCCAGCAGGTCCGCGATAAAAGGCAAGTTTTGTTCCATCAGATGACCACGTACTGCGCCCACCCATATTATTTAGATCTGTCACCTGTTGGATATTGGAACCATCCGCATTCATTACATACAGCTGTCTCGCTCCTGTACGGGAGGAAGCAAAAGCGATTCGCGAACCGTCTGGTGACCAGGTTGGGTCAATATCATCCTTATTCGTGATCGGATGCGGATTCCTGCCATCCGATCTCATTACCCACAGTCCGTTGCCATTATTGGTGAAGACGATCCGCTCCCCGTCCGGGGAAAGTTCCGGGGCATACAAACTGCCTATCCCATTCGTCAGGCGCTGCAAGTCAGCGCCGTTGATCGAGATCGAATAAATTTCATAATTTCCATTCTGGCGGGATGAAAAATAAACCGTGTTCCCATCCGGCGCAAGAGATGGATAAAAAGCGGTGGCTTGAAAATCGGTAAGTTGCTCGCGCCCTGTGCCATCCGCGTTCACAATGCAGATCTGGTCGATCTGGTTCACGTAACAGGCTAATGCAATTTTGCCCGAAGGAGGCGTCCCATCGAAGACAAGCGGGATGGGTGATGGAATCGGCGCAGGCAAAAATTCTCCATCCAATGTTGGTGGAACCGTTGAAAAGGACGTCGCTACAGAATCAGGGATCTGTACAATTGGAGTAGCAGTTGGGAAATCAACGTTCGAGACCTGTGTAGCATTTAAACGTGGCACAGGCAAACTGTTCATGATGTAATAAATCCATCCACCCAGAACACATAGAACAACCACCCCACATCCCAAGCCGCCAAGCAGGAATTTGTCCAATGGTGAGATAAGCTTATTCTTGGATTCCATATTGTGATGAATTTTACCGCTTGTCACATTAATTTATTAAACGTTTTGGAATAAATTGCAGACTAAATTCCCGTTCCTTGTCAACTGGTATACGACAAAAAAATCTGTGGCGAGTCTTTCACCTCGCCACAGATCAATTAACTTCGTCTTTCGAGCGCAAAGTCAGCCTTTACGCGTAAGCAGGCTCCAGTTCCAGTCTAGTCTTGACATTCTGGAGCATGGCATCTATTTCATGCTCATTCTCCTGGATGACAATCTCTTCCTTCATGCGGTTTCGCAGGGAGGCTGGAATCTCATATTCGATTCTTAACAGCAGTTGCGTTTCATGCGCGCCCGGCCTGAACCTCCAGGTGATGGTGCTTTCCAATGCCTTGTTGCTGTTGGTGACCAGGTGTTCATAGGGGATGTATTCGACCGTCTCGGATTTGCCTTCAAAACGCATGCCTGACATTTTGTAAGCCCAGTTAAAATTGAACCCATCGTTGGATTTTGACTTCTTCACGTTCTTGACCTCAATGATGTTGGGCCAAACCTCAGGCAGGTTGTTAGGGTCGACAAGAAAATCGAACACCCTGTCGACAGGTGCCTTAACCAATATGTCACGTATGATGGTCTGCATAACAGACTCCTCTCTGTTTCTAAAAACTGTTCATGCGAACTCAAATTTCCGGCTGAGTAACGGGTGCGCTATCCCATCTCGTTGCCTAATGTTTGATTGTAAAGTTTGTCGCGCGCGGACCACCACCTTTCCTGAATGGTTTGGCAGAGCAGGAAACTCAAACCTGCCGTTTTGAAAATACTCAAACGGAATACACTGAAATATGGAGTTGTGGGGATGAATGAGGGTTTGATGGAAGGCGAAATAATTTGCCGACAAGGATTGAACCGTTGCAGGTGATTACACTATACAACAATCAAACAGGAGATTCAACCCTTTTGGGGAAGGTCTAAAGTCTTTCTAATCTACATTAATTTTTTCCTTGAATATACCTCTCATCCTGGCTTCGTAATTTGGAAATATTTCATTTGTCGCGGCGTTATTCAGCCGCTTCACCAATACCTCAGATAACACATCACGATAATCGGTCGTGACCGCCAGGTCGCCTGGTCCAATCAATTGACCTTCTCCCAGCCCGGGCCACTCGCCATGCACCTTGCCGCCATGCACATTCCCACCCATCACCATCATCATACTGCCATGACCATGATCTGTACCCAGGCTTCCATTCTCAGAAGCACGCCGTCCAAATTCAGACATGGTGACCGTGGTCAATCGTTTCATGTGATCCTGCATATCAGCATGGAATGCCGCGAGTCCATCAGCTAAATCTTTCATCAAGTTTGGCATCAAACCATTAACCGAGCCTTGTGCGAAGTGTGTGTCCCAGCCACCAACATCTATCGCAGAGACTTCGAGTCCTACTTCCGCTTTGATAAGCATGGCAGTTTGTTTGAGAGCGAGACCAAATTCGGTATCAGGGTAATTTGCAGAATGAGATGCAGAATATGTCAGCGGGTCAAGTTCTTGCAGGGTATCAATGAGAGACAGGGTATCCTGTCCCAGCACATCATCTTCATAGACCATATTCAACGCCAGGCGCATTTGTTGCAAGGCACGTTGATCGCCACCGAGATGAAAATCCGCGATCGAGCGCAAGGCTGAGACTGGTACTGTTCCACTTAAGCTTCTTTGCGGACGAGTGCCCATCCCCACCGCGCGCAAGGGAGATGAGTTGCCCGTATTCAACGTGGCGAGATGCCTGCCGATCCAACCTGAGGCAGGGCCGCGTTCATCGTCCACGCCGCGCTCCATGAGTTCCATCGCTTTGAAGTGACTGCGCGATTCATCCGGCGCGCCACAGGCATGGATGATGGCGAGTTGTTCACTTTGCCATGCATCAAGCAACGCGTACATGGAGGGATGAAAGCCGAAGAAGCCGTCGAGGTCAATGGCGCGTTCGGTTTGTTTCGCGGACGAGTCATCGGGGCGCGGAATGCCAAGTGATGGACGTAATTGATAATAGGCGTCTTCGCCATGCGGCACGACCATGTTGAGAATATCCGCTGCGCCGCGCAGAAAGACGACAACCAATGTATCGCCACGCGGGGCAACATTATGCGGCGCGAACGCAAGGCGTGGCATCCATGCAGGCATTGTTTGGGTGAGAGTGGATAACATTATTTAGCTCCAAAACTTAAATGTCGTTGCGAGGCGGGCGCCAGCCCGACGAAGCAATCTCCCTGAACATGTTGGGGATTGCTTCGGGCGAAAGAGCACCGCCCTCGCAATGACATGATCATCTCCATTGAAACGCGGGGGAGGCGAGAATGCCAGCGGCGACGACCTGCAGAGTCTCCTCGTCGGTGGCTCCGGCTGATCGGACGGAATCAATTAATTTATCACGCATGATGCGTTCAAAAGGAGCGCCTAAAAATAAAGATGTAAGCGCATCCACATCGTCGTGTAAACCGTCTATAGACGAGACATCCAAAAGAGTGTTGGAGTTATTTTTTGTACCGTTGATCTCATTCCGAATTAACTCGAAGGCGAATTGCCAGCGCGGCATGAGATTGTTTTGCCAGGGCTGGCTGTGATCGGGGTAACCATCGGGCGTGGGCCAGTTGAAATAAAGCTGACCCATGCGCAGAAGATAATCGTGGATCGCAACAGCATCGGTTTCAGCATTGGTGAGGCGCAGCGCCGATGTGACAAAATTTGCAGGGCGTTTGTATTTGGGTTGCGCGAGCGCGAGACCATCAAGCAGGATGACACGCAACACAGATTTAATATCACCATTCGTATCTAGAAAAGTTTGCGCAGCTTTTTCGATGATGACTTGTGGCGGATCATCGGCGATGAAGCGTCGGGTTAATTTTGTAGCGATGAAGCGCGCCGTGTTTGGATGTGTAACCAGCAGGTCAATAACTTGCTCCGCTTCTTTCTGACCCGACGACTGAATCATCCGACCCAATACTTTTTTCTCGCCTGTATCATGGAGGTCATCCTTGAAGACGAAATCGCCCAGCCAGAAATGTTCCTTGACGTTCCAGCCCGTGAGGCAACGCGCCAGTTCCATTACATCCTGCTGGGTATAACCGCCGTCCACGCCGAGGGTGTGGAGCTCCATCAGTTCACGCGCATAATTTTCATTGGGATGGCTTTTTTCGTTGGCTTGATTATCGAGATAGATCATCATCGCAGGTGAATGTGCGGATGCCCACACAAGATCACGGAATGAACCCAGTGCATGTTTGCGGATTACCTCGCGGTCGTCAACAGTTTTGAGATAGAAACAATTGCCTTTTTCAATGAAGATGTTGAAGTGGTCACTCCAAAATTCGACCATGAGCTCATAGAGTTGACGCTTGCTATAGATCTGGCGAAGCAACGTTGCCTGCAGTAGCTCATTGGCAGGTCTTTCACGGTCATAGCCTTCGAAGAGTTGATTGGTCACACCTTCGATTTCGTTGGCATCCATGCGCAAGGTTTTATATGGGCGGAGCAATATCTCGCAATCAAAATCATGGATGGATTCAAAGTCGAGTTGTTCTTCGATGTATGCCTGCAAACCGATCTCAGCGAAGCGGGTGCGCTCTTCCAGGCGCGGACCGAAGGTGAGGCGGTTGAGAGTGAGGAAGTCTTGCGTGCTCATCGCTGTCCACTGCATGGAGGGCAGGTCACCTGCGAGTCTGCGGTACGCGTACGCCGGCGCACAGGACGATAAAGCCGCGCTGGCAGTGACGAGGGCGGAGAGTTTGAGGAAGTCGCGTCGGGAGATCATAGTAAGTGGTAATTTGTAATTGGTAGTTGATACAAGAAACTGGAGATTAGAGGATTGGAGATTTAAGCATGAGAGGGTGAAGCCGTTACAGAGGAAATTTGAGTCTTCTCACGCGGCATCCAATTGAGTAATGCGAAGCCTGTCGCACCGAAGGCAGTGATGAGGGCAACGGGCCAGATAAAGAACCAGCCAAGGATTGGGAAGAATGCAGCAAGTTCAAAGATAACCGCACCGCGGAGGAATGCACTCAAAGGCGTGTAATTGTTGCCCATTTGTTTCATGCGGTCACCCAAATGCATAGCAATGCCTGCGGAGCCAATCGAGGAAAATGCGAGGGCAACCGCGAGCAGAATCCAGCCGAGGAATTTGGCAGGTCCGAATGGCAGTGCCATCAAAACGACAATCGGTATCGTGACCACAATGACGATGACCAATCCCAACCAAAAGGCTCGGGCGAGGGTCTTTTCGACGCGCGTCTGGGCGCGGGCAATAAGGGCTGGAAATAACAGCCACCACGCGGCGAGCATGGATGGGAAGGCAATGCTGATGACGAGCAGGATGAAGAAGATGGCGGAAATGTCAGCCATGAGGGAATGTCCTTTCTTTTGTTTGATATAAGGGATACAGATATGAAGCGGGAAAAGTTGCAAAGAATTTTCACCGCGAAAGCTCACTAAGGAGCACAAAGGGTTTAAAAGGAAAAGACGCGTGGGGTGCGCGTCTCTTTGTAGAAAACCTGACAGGTCTTATTCGCCGCGTTGGAAGAATCCCAGGATCATTGCGCCGAATCCGGTGAGGGCAATATAAGGAAAAAGCAGGAACCAACCAACAAAAGGCAAAGCACAGGCGAAGGATGAAATCACTGTGCCCGCTATACTTCGCCTTAATCCATTGAGGTCTGGAAAGATTCTTTCACCCAGGACATACACCATACCCGCGATACCCAAACTTAAGATCGCAGTCAACAATGCAGTAAGAGCAAGGGTTGGGATCAACAGAATGATACGCACCACTGAGTTGACTCTGTTGGCATTTCCATCGGTTATGGTAAATAGCACGATCAGGATCACTCCAAAGAACATGAAGTTGATAAATCCCAAGCCTAAGGAACGTCCCGGCATTTGGTTGAAAGTGCGTTGCACCCTAGTCACGCGGTTTGGAAATAAGGCGCTGATGACGAGAAAATATGCGCTCAGGCTGATAGTCAGCAAGAGGAGGATAAGTAGCAAGCGAAGGATATCGGTCATGTGTGGTCTCCTGATTTATTTTGTAGGGGCGAGGTTCTCTCGC
>Ga0180069_1000121_pt1 | contig 16039 bp, 12 predicted proteins | sample EasRivERM_16_10D_2_FD_121793 | JGI IMG/M metagenome (GOLD analysis project Ga0180069, IMG submission 121793) | Soil microbial communities from meander-bound floodplain in the East River, Colorado, USA - East River metaG ERMLT231B'_16_10D | ecosystem: Environmental > Terrestrial > Soil >...
CAAGATCAAGCGTATTGACACTGCTGTGATTTCGCCGGAACGGCAACTGGAAGTTGACGTAATAACAAAGGAATTCATTACTCGCGTGATTCCAAAACAAAATTATTGAGTAGTATTTTTCCGGCTCAAGCAATAGCAAAAGCCGGTTGGTACGCCATGAATAATTCTGGATCATCCAATCCTTGTCTTTGAAATGCCAGCGGCGTTTATCGCTGTCTTTTCCATCCAAATAACCTTCGGGAGCAATACATTCTGTTCCAGGTAATAGCGCCAGCACAATTTCTTCAGGGGTATCTTTCACAGCAATTGTAGTTTGAGCATGCCAAACGCGTTCCCGATAAATTCCCCTCCACGAAATAACATCACCGGGTTTCCACATTTTTATCCTTCTCCGAGTTTCGATGAACTTTGTAGAATATATCCGGGTCAGCGAGAAATGCACCCAGGCAGGATTCGGTACAGAGTAGAATCGTCCGCCCTCGATATTCGGCGCGCGGATAATAGGCAGGGTCGGCGTCGCGAAATATCCGCCCACAGAGTGTGACGAATTTACGCGAGCTTGTCTTCTTTTGAGCAATTGAGGCGGGCACGATTTGATTACTTCACTTCCGCAATAAAAACTTCGAACGCGCCAATATGCAGTTTTTTGAGGTTTGGGGCAATACTTGATCGGACCGCACTGGAAAACAGAACGTTCAGGGTATGATCTTTGATCTCTTTAGTGCGTGAAAAATCTATTTCCAATTTGCTCTCTGAAAAATTCAATATAACCAATACTGTCTGTCCTTCGGACACCCGCAGGAAGGCGAAATAATCTTTGGCAGTGTTGTGAAGCGGAATATATTCACCTTCGATCAGAGCTGGTGTATTCTTGCGGACCCGCAATAGATGTTTGTAATAATTGAGCAGTGAATTCAGATTGTGCCGTTGGTCTTTGACGTTGATGCCATCCTTAAAGTTTGGATTCACGGGCAACCATGGTTCTACATCAAAAGGGGAAAAACCACCATTCGGATTATTTGACCATTGCATGGGCGTGCGGTTCTTATCGCGGGACATCTCCCCGGCCCGCCGCGCGGCTTCAACCGGAGCGACTTTGAGATCGTTGACCATTCTATGGTAATACCATGAAGCCATGGTGTCGCGTAGTTTCTGTGGGTCGGTGATGAAAAGGTCGGTCATGCCAATTTCCTCGCCGTTGTACATGAACGGTGTTCCGCGCAGGGTCAGCACCAGGGCAGCGTTCAGACGGGCCAGTTCTGCATCATGGACCTTGTCACCGAATTGAGTATAGAGGCGTGAGCGATCATGATTGCCAAGCGTGTTGCAAGCCCAACCGCCCCTGGGGAGTTTATTCAAGCGGGTAATGCGTTCCTTCTGGTTGCGCCGGATATGCTGTGGTGTGATTCGATTTGTGTTTGCAAGCGGGAAGTTGAAGACCAGGTGCAATTCATCATTGCCATCGCCCTGAAAATCGATATTGTCATCCTCACCCACCAACATGCGGTCACCATCGTATTCATCCAGAACAGTGCGCAGTTCCTTCATCAACTTGTGCAGCGGCGGATCATACCTCTGGTAGCGAAACATCTCAAACCAGTATTTCTCTTTGAGTTTGATCTCCTCTGGGGTCCTGGCAATATCAGCGTAGTTGCGCAGTTCAGCCAGATTCATTGGCACATTGTGCGGGGTGAGATCGGGATCCTCGAAGATGTTGCCGATGGCATCCAACCGGAAGCCATCCACGCCGATGTCGAGCCAGAAGCGTACCGCATCCCACATGGCTTTTTTGACTTCGGGATTGTCCCAGTTCAAGTCGGGCTGTTGCTTCATGTAGTAGTGATAATAATATTGATCGCGTTCCGGGGCGTAGGTCCACGCATCACCATCGAAACAGGATTGCCAGTTGTTCGGAGGCGTATCCATCCACACATACCAATCCGCTTTAGGATTATTGCGGCTGGATTTTGACTCAAGGAACCACGGATGCTCATCGGATGTATGATTCAGAACCAGGTCCAGAATGACTCGGATACTCCGTTTATGTGATTCTGTCAGAAAAGTTTTAAAATTTTCCAGCGTTCCATACTCCGGCGCGACATCGCAGTAATCAGAAATATCGTAACCACAGTCCCAATTCGGGGATGGAAAATGCGGCGAGAGCCAGAGCGCATCCACGCCAAGGTCTTTAAGATAGTCAAGCTTTTCAGTGATGCCTTTGAAGTCACCGATGCCATCGCCATTACCGTCCGCAAATGAGCGCGGGTAGATTTGATAAAAAACTGCAGTTTGCCACCATTTGAGTTTTGGCATATTGCCTCTATAAAGTTTGAAGTTTACCAACTGCTTTCACACAAGGTCTGGTGAAAACGTCAGCCTGATGCGGCGCGTCGGGAAGTTCACTGGTCAGGTCCTGTCCGGGGAAGTGCAAATTCTCGTGCAAGTCCAGGCGCCATTTTGGGCAATCGGTGACGTCGTAGACGATGCCATTGAAGGCAATAAATTTACGTGAACCGCGCTCACCGGTATTGCGACGAAGTTCGAGTTCGGTGACGGTGCGATCCGGGATCGGCATATGTCGAATTATACAAGGTAATGGATTAAACGAAAAAGCAGGGCACACTTTGATAGTATGCCCTGCTTTGATTGAATTTATGCATTACCAAACTCGAATCACCTGTCCAACATAAATCAGGTTGGCGTTCGTGATGCCCGGGTTGAGCGCCAGCAATGCATCCACGGTTGTTCCATACCGATTGGCAATGATCCGAAGCGTATCACCAGACTGGACGAGGTGGGTCGAGAGCCCTGCAGGGAGGGTAATCGCCTGTCCAACATAGATCAAGTTCCGGTTGGTAATGTTCGTGTTGACCTGGAGAATCGCGTCAACGGTTGTGTTGAACTTTGCGGCGATCTTGCGCAGGGTATCACCACTTTGAACATAGTAGGTTTGACCACCGGGCGCAGGCGGGGGTGTGGTAGGGGGAGGCGGGGTGGTTGTCACTACGTAGATCGTCAGCCGCTGACCTTCATAGATCAGATTGACGTTCGTAATGGCCGGGTTCGACGCAAGAATGGAATCCACGGTTGAACCAAAACGAGTCGCCAAAGACTTCACAGTATCTCCGCGTGCCACAACGTAAATGAGATATCCGCCATCCGTGCCTAGAATTGCACCGGGCAGGAGCAAAGCTTGACCCGGGTAGATCAGGTTGCCATTTCCAACCTCAGGATTTGCCAGCTTGAGGGCAGAAACTGTCGTGCCACAGCGGTCAGCGATCTTGCGCAGCGTATCGCCGCTGACAACGGTCACACCGGTGCCGCATCCGGCAGCAAAGGCAGATGTGGTGGTTGCAAAGGCGGCCACCAACACAATGACCAGCATAAATAATTGAAAAACTTTTTTAGTGTTCATAGAAACCTCCATTTCTAATTCATGTGCATGATGAATTTCGAATAGAAAAAGTTCCCAACAATCCCCCTATCCGTATCCTATTTTGCCTACTTTCACTGCCTTGCAATTGTTTTGCAATGCGGAATGAATAATAAAAAACGATGCGAGAACCTGTTGTTCTCGCATCGTCCACTCATCTAACGCTTTTTGCCTTTTGACTTGGGCTTATACACCGTCTTCTTTATTACCTTTTTTACTTCAACGGGTACTGACGCATTATTTTCTATAATCGCATATGCCTCACGCAAATTGACAGGTTGCATTGCACGTTTGCGCAAACGCAAATTCAGCAGCTCCACGCCTATGGAAAAAGCCATCGCAAAATAGATATAACCCTTCGGGATGTGTTGATGTAAACCTTCCACGATCAACGTAAAACCGATCAGCAGCAAAAATGACAAAGCCAGCATTTTGATCGTGGGATGTTCCTCGACAAACGAACTGATCGGTCCGGCGGTAAACACCATGACGATCGCCGCCACGATCACGGCCGCAATCATAATAGGAAGTTCATCCACCATGCCTACCGCTGTGATCACAGAATCGAGTGAAAAGACAATATCCAGCAGCATGATCTGGATGATCACACTCGAAAACGAGCCAGCCACTTTTGCGGAAGCATGCCCCTCCACGCCTTCCAGCTTTTGATGGATCTCGTGTGTACTTTTCCACAATAGGAATAAACCACCGGCAATTAATATCAGGTCATGCCCTGATATACCGAGGTTGAGCAAAGGCAGATTAAAGAGCGGCTCATCCAAACTGATGATCCATGATAGTGAAAGCAACAAAAGGATTCTGGTGATAACAGCCAGCGCGATCCCGGTCGAGCGGGCACGGCTTTGCTGATCTTTCGGCAGTTTACCAGCAAGGATCGAAATAAAGATTACATTATCAACGCCCAGCACAAGTTCAAGCACTACCAGAGTGGTGAACGCGATCCAGGTTTCAGGTTGTGTAAGCCATTCCATAGATGATCTCCTTCAAAATGATGTCGAAGTATAACTTAATTTTGCTCGAAGCCTTGCGGAACTTTCGAATAAACGCCACGCATTGCCTCTGGCAGAGCCTGGGCTAGCGTGAACATCAAAAGATCTGTCAATGCGAGTGGGATTTCATCCATTTTCATGAATTGCGCAAACAACATACTTGCAATAACGATCAACGCGCGGCGTTGAGCTGTGTCAGCAAAGTAAAATTTCTTTTTATCTCAGGGAATCAAGTTCAAGCATAGAAAGAGGCGCTGAGTCCATATTCAAAGCATGTCACCGAAAGTGGATTATACTTGTAAAAAAATCATCAGTTCGCGAAATGGGGTATTCGCAACACTGGTAAAAACACATGGAGAATTAAATGGACACGATCATCGAAAGTATTTCAGCATTGGAAATTCTTGATTCGCGCGGCAATCCCACGGTTGAAGTGGAAGTGACGCTCGCAGATGGCTCATGGGGACGCGCGGCGGTACCTTCGGGTGCATCCACAGGCGAGCATGAAGCGCTCGAAATGCGCGACGGCGACAAGAAACGCTATCTTGGAAAAGGCGTTTCAAAAGCAGTCGCCAATATCAACGGAGTCATTTCGGATGATTTGTTTGGCTGGGACGCGGCGGAACAAAAAGCAATTGACACTGAACTGCTCACGCTGGATGGCACGCCGAATAAATCAAAGCTGGGCGCAAATGCAATTCTCGGTGTGAGTCTCGCGGTGGCAAAAGCCGCGGCGAATTCTTTTGGTTTGCCATTGTATCGTTATCTCGGCGGCGTGTATGCCCATGTTCTACCCGTACCGATGATGAACATCTTGAACGGCGGCGCGCATACTGCGTGGCAATCCACTGACATGCAGGAATTCATGGTGATGCCATTCGGTGCGCCGTCGTTTTCTGAAGGTGTGCGTTGGGGCGCTGAAATTTATCACGCATTAAAATCTGTGTTGAAGGAAAAAGGGTATGCAACTCTCGTCGGCGATGAAGGTGGATATGCTCCGGCGTTGAAAGCCAACAACGAAGCGATTGAAGTGATTCTCGCCGCAATCGAAAAAGCCGGCTTCAAAGCCGGGCGCGGACAGGAAGTTGCCATCGCGCTCGACCCTGCTGCATCTGAACTTTATGAAGAAGATACAAAGACCTATAACCTGCGCAAAGAAGGCAAGAAACTCACCGGCGAACAGATGGTTGAATTCTGGGCAAAGTGGGTCAAGGACTATCCCATCGTTTCCATCGAAGATGGTCTCGCGCAGGATGATTGGGAATCATGGAAGTTGATGGTCAACACCATGGGCGATAAAGTTCAACTGGTCGGCGATGATCTGCTTGTAACGAATCCTGAACGTGTACGCCGCGCCATCAAAGAGAACGCCGCGAATGCATTGCTTGTAAAAGTGAACCAAATCGGCTCGCTCACCGAAACCATCGAAGCCGTGGAAACTTGTCATCGTGCTGGGTGGCGTGCAGTGACTTCACACCGTTCGGGCGAAACCGAAGATGCAACCATCGCTGATCTTGCCGTTGCACTTAACACGGGTCAAATAAAAACGGGAGCGCCCGCGCGTTCAGATCGGGTTGCGAAATACAATCAACTGCTCCGCATCGAAGCAGAGTTGGGTGATACAGCCAAGTACGCAGGCTGGGGTGCACTGAAATAAAACAGTCTTGTCATTGCGAGGAGCGAAGCGACGTGGCAATCTCAAGTAACATCCAAGTACGAGATTGCTTCGGGCTATCGCCCTCGCAATGACATAGGTTATATGGGAGGGAACATGTCAACTCAAGAAGATATAAAAAGACACCTTGCCAACCGGCAAAAAGAAATCGATGGGGCGGCATTATATCAAGTACTGGCAGATACAGAAAAACAACCTCAAATGGCACAGGTCTATCGTAAGTTGGCGGCAAGCGAAGAGAAACACGCTGCGACCTGGGAAAAGAAATTGGATGAACTCAAAGTAAATATTCCACCACGTAAGCCAACCTGGCGCGCCGCGACCATGATCTGGCTTGCAAGAAGATTCGGTCCGCAGTTTGTTTTACCCACCATTACTAGCAACGAAAAAGCGGACAGCCAGGCATACGACGGTCAGCCTGATTCTGAGGCGAGTGAATTTTCACTGGAGGAAAAATCGCATGCGCGTTTGCTTTCCGTGGCGTCACAATCCACAGGAGGCATGTCTGGTGGAACCGTTGCACAACTCGAGGGGCGTCATAAAGCGGGTGGAGGAAACGCCTTGCGCGCGGCAGTGCTCGGCGCTAACGATGGACTCGTATCCATTCTGAGTCTCACGATGGGTGTGGCAGGCGCGACCAATTCAAGACCCGATATTTTGATCGCAGGTCTCGCTGGCGTCCTTGCAGGTGCAGGTTCCATGGCGTTGGGCGAATGGCTCTCCGTGCAAAGTTCACGCGAACTGTATGAACACCAGATCAAAATCGAAGCCGAAGAGATCGCGGAAAACCCTGAAGAAGAACAGGAAGAACTGGCATTGATCTATCAATCCAAGGGTTTGCCGGAAGATCGTGCCAAAGAGATGGCGTCACATATGATGGCTGACAAGGCAAATATTCTCGATACGCTCGCCCGCGAAGAATTGGGCATTGACCCCGAGGAACTCGGCGGCTCGGCATATGAAGCCGCGTTCACATCGTTCTTCCTGTTTGCATTCGGCGCACTCTTCCCTATGATCTCCTATTTCTTCTGGAGCGGAACACAAGCCATCATCCTCAGTCTGGTCATCAGTGCTGTTGGCTTGTTCATCATCGGTGCAGCAATCACCTTGATGACCGGCAAAAGCATTTGGTTCTCCGGCACACGTCAGGTGTTGGTCGGCATCGCTGCTGCTACACTCACCTATGGCATTGGTAAATTGATCGGTGTATCTCTCGGATAAAAAACGTCCCGAAGGTTTTGAACCTTCGGGGTGTCCCTCTAAATCTTATTTGCATATTTATCCGCGAACAACGCGGGTTGTCCACCGGTGTGCCAGAACAGTACCGTTTCATCCTTCTTAAAAAATCCCTTACGGATTAGATCGATCATCCCTGCCGCGGCGCGTCCCGTATAGACTGGGTCAAGCAGAAGACCTTCATACTTTGCAAACAGATTGACCGCTTCGCGCTCCGCGTCGGTCAACACGCCATAGCCTGCCGCGCAATAATCGGCATTTGCGGACACGTCAGCCGGAGTGAACTCAATCCGCTCTCCAAGTTTTTCACTCGAATCAGAAGCCAACGCTGAGACATGACTCTTCAACCACTCTTCCGATTCGTCAATGCTAATTCCCAACACCTTGCCTTTGAATCCAAACACGCGTTGACCCAAAACCAAGCCTGCATGGGTTCCGCCCGAGGATGTGCCGAATACTATCCAGTCCAGACTTCCGAAGTCTCGAAGACTTCGGAAGTCTTTTATTTGTGCCATCAACTCTTCCACTGCAAATGCATAACTCAAAGCACCCGTCGGACTCGATCCACCATATGGAACGAGATATGGTTTCCTTCCATCGGCAACGGCCTTATCATACGTCTCCTGCAGAACGCGGTCACGTTCCTTACGGTCGGGGATCGTAACGATCTCCGCGCCAAACAATTGATCGAGCAACAAATTTGCAGATGGCTGTTCAGGCATCACCCCATTCAATACAAGGATGCAATCGAATCCAAAGCGCGCCGCCGCCGCCGCTGTCTGACGGCAATGATTCGATTGCAACGCGCCGCCTGAGATCAAAGTATGCGCGCCTTGTTCCTGCGCTTCAGCGAGGAGAAATTCCAATTTACGAGTCTTGTTGCCGCCAAAGGCGAGTCCGGTTTGGTCGTCGCGCTTGATCAGGATGCGCGGCCCGCCCAAAGTCTCAGAAAGACGCGGAAGTTCTTCAATCGGCGTTGGGAGATGTGCGAAGTGAAGTCGAGGGATAGTGGTCATATTTTCTCTTTTCAGAAATATTCGGTGGTCGAGTAGGGCGAAGCCCATATCGAGACTACCACTAAGCAAAAGTACTTCTGTTACTTGTTGGTTTCGATACGGCGGACGAACACCGCCTACTCAACCAACGGCATATTTATGAAACTACGATCCCAGATTCTGTTTCGTTTTCGCTTTCCCACGCGAGCGCATCACATCCAGCACACGCGGGATGACCTCTGAATACATCCTGTACCAAAGCGGACTGGGCGCAAAGTCCCAGGCGCCGAGCGTGCGCACAACTTTTCCGCCGAGTCCTTCTTTGAACCGATACACACCCCACATCGAGTCGCTTTTATCGAACACTTCGGGCGCGCCCCAAAGATCATACACCGTACATCCATTTGCCTTTGCGCGCTTCATTGCTTCCCATTGTAGGAAATGCGTAGGCATCTTTTCGCGATGCACGTTGCGCGACATGCCATAGACATAATACGCGCGCCCTGCAAAATAAAAGACAAAGATCGCGGCGACGGGTTCACCATCCACCTCGGCAATTATTGGTTCACAGGCTGGCTGACCGTTGACCGCTGACCGCAGAAAAGTTCCCCACATTGTTTTGTAATAACCTTCGTCACGAATTACAAATCCATCACGCACGGAAGTTTCAGCGTACATTTTGTAAAGCATGGGAAAATCATTACCTGTGCCTATACGCAGATTAACGCCTTTCTTTTCAGCGAGACGAACGTTATAACGGGTCTTCGGTTTCATGCGCGCGAGAATTTCATCCTCGGTCGACTCCAAATCAATGACGACTGTATTCTTAAACTGGATTTGATCGGACGCATATTCCCATCCCTTCCGCTTCAACTCCGACATCACAGCCTGCCCATTGTTTTCAAGGGCATCTTCCCCGCTGGCAGGGACTCCCGTTCCAAGCACAACGTCAGGATCCATTTTCAGGAAGATCGTGCCTTGTTGCTTCGCGAAGGCTTGCAGATCGTTGAGTACGCGCTCGCGTAATGGTTCATTCGCCCAATCAAGCAGAGGTCCTTTCGACGAATAAAAGATTGATAACCGTGCGGCGAATCCGTTTCGAATGATTTGGCGTTTTAGAATCATCGCAGCGGCGATGCAGTCGTCTGTATCCAATGGCAAGTTATCAGTCTCATTGAGTACTAAGAATTTCCCGTCCGCAGTCCACACTGCGTAAAAAGGACTCCAGCCATATTTCGCCTTCACCTGCCCCAATTCGTAGGTTTGGAGGAAGTGAGGGTTCGGGAGTTTCGAGATTAGAGAATTCCAAAAATTATTTTCCATTTTCTTATGTTTCTTATGCCTTGTTCCCAATAAACCGCAAATACCCCCAATACAATAATGGATTATAAACGCGATCCAGCGCTTGCGCGGCACGTTTGACGCGTAGCGCCCCACCGAAGCCGCGCTTGAAGCGATAGACTCCCCACAAGCCATCGTGGCGTGTTTCGAAATTGGCTTCCAGAGTCACCTCGTTTTCGTCAGGGACACCCCAGAGATCATATTCTTCACAACCGCGCGCTTTTGCCCATTTCATGGCTTCCCATTGCAGGAGGTAAGTCGGCATGCGATTTCTCTCTTCTTCCGTGGATGCGCCATAAAGATAATAAGCACGATTTCCATTTCTAGCGACAAATAAAGCGGCTAATGGTTTTCCTTCATATTCAGCAACCAGGATTTCACCCAGGCCTTTGGGATGAAGAAGTCCATGGGCACGTTGGTAGTATTCCAAAGAATGAATCCCGAATCCATCACGGCCGCCTGTGACAAGCATCATTTTGTGAAAGGATTCGATGTCATTCCATGCACGGACAGTCACACCTTTTTTTTCGGCGAGACGGGTATTGTAACGCGTCTTCGGTTTCATTCTTGCTAATATTTCATCTTCGCTTCCGCGAATGTCAATAATGATCGTACGAGGAGGTTGGATGTTGTGTCGAGAGAATTTCCAACCATTATTAAGAAGCAATCCAACAATAACCAGTTTGGGAGGCTGAATGTTTTTCTTCGAGCCTGTCCAATTCTCAATATCCCATATATCAGGTTCAAGTTTACAGAATATAGCCCGATGTTTTCGACACACTTCGTCAATCTCTTTCCAGAACTGGTCACTGACCAATTGATCACTGATTACCGGCTTTGGAATATACCCAACTGTAAAACCTAAAGGCAATTTACGGAATAAGATTTGCACACCAACATTCTCGCTGACAATACGCACCGGCTTCCACCCAAACGCGGACTTCAACTCACCCCACTCCCCTGTTTGCAGGAGATGAGCATTGGGATGTTGGGACAGGAAGTGGTTCCAGTCGGTGAGGGAGATGATGGGCATAGTTTGATTTTGTCATGCTGAGGATCGTTCTTTGCGACGAAGCATCTCTACCACGTGGAGGAGACTCTTCGCTCCGCTCAGAGTGACATATCTAAATGATTGACGTTATATCAAGGTGTGACGCTTCACGGATGGATGAACCGGGAATCAATTCGTCCAGCTGGTTGATGATCGCTTCGGCTTCGGCGGAGTGGCTGAGGCGTGAAAGAAAGTCAATGGCTTGATTCAAATTCAGGCTTGGTAAGGAAGCGTCGTTTTCGAGTCGAAAAATATCCGGATGCAGGGTCTTCGCGAGCGGAGTCCCCTGATCCCAAAGCTCCTCTGTGAGTTTTTCACCTGGGCGAATACCAGTGTATGAAATTTCGATATCGCGCTGAGGCTCGAATCCGGAGAGCCGAATGAGGTCTTCGGCAAGATCGAGAATGCGGACAGGCTCACCCATGTTGAGCACGAAGGTCTCGCCGCCATTTTCCATGGACGCAGCCTGAAGGACAAGATAGACCGCTTCGGGGATGGTCATGAAAAAGCGATACATATCGGGGTGCGTAACCGTGACAGGACCGCCATTCGCAATTTGTTGTTTGAAGATGGGAATGATGGAACCGCGACTGCCGAGCACATTGCCAAAGCGGACAACTGTGAAAGCGCGTTGGGTTTTTCGGGCAGTGTCGAGGACGATCATTTCGGCGAGTCGTTTTGTGGCGCCATAAATGGATGAGGGGCGCACCGCTTTATCGGTTGAGATCAAAACAAACCGTTCGATGTTGTGATCAAGCGCGGCTTGCACAGCATTGCGCGTGCCAAGCACATTATTCGTAATGGCTTCAACAACATTCGCCTCCATCAATGGGACATGTTTATGCGCGGCGGCATGGAACACAACTTGAGGTTGGTGTTGTTTGAAGATTTGCGTGAGGCGTTCCGAATTGCGAATATCTGCAATGACTGGTGAAAGCAAAAGATTGGGATAATCCTGTTGCAATTCAAGCAGGATCTCAAAAATACTGTTCTCGCCATGACCGAGCAGAACCAATTCAGCAGGATTACGGCGTGCGATCTGACGACATAACTCTCGCCCAATCGAACCACCCGCGCCTGTGACCAGCACGCGCCGGCCTTCGAGGGTTGCACCAACAGCTTCATCATTGACACGCACCGGCTCGCGACGCAGGAGGTCGGTGATATCCACTTCACGCAAACGGCTGACGTTTACCTTGCCGCCGATCAATTCATAAATGCCCGGCATGGTGCGGGACACGACTCCTTTGACGCGGCAAACGTCATTGACCATGCGGACTAATCTGCCTGGCGCTGAGGGAATGGCAATGATGACTTCATCAACATGATGCAAGTCAATTGAAGTAGGCAGATCGCTAACTGTACCAATCACGGTAACCCCATAAATTGCATGTTTTTGTTTGGCGGGGTTATCGTCCAGAAAGCCAACGGGGGTTAAATTGAGTTGCGATGATTTTTGTAATTCACGCACTACCAACGCGCCCGCGTCACCTGCGCCAATGATAATGGCACGCTTGCTTTTCCCGCTTGTGCGGGATGTCATGGATTGTTCAGCGAGGATGCGTAATGCAAAGCGCGAGCCGCCGATCAACACGAGCGATAATAACCAATCAATTCCCAATGCAGAGCGCGGCATGCCACGATACACGTTACCAGTTACTATCAATATCGCCATTACTCCTGAGGTCAGCACTGAAGCAGCAGTTACCGCGACGGTGATCAAGCGCAATTCGCCGGTGCTGGCATAAATCCACAAACGACGATAGAGACTAAAAAAATAATAAACGGGAATTTTTATAGCCAGCGCCACCGCGCTCATCAACACAACAGATGGAAAATAATATGGCAGTTCACCCACATCGAGTCGCAAAGCAAAACTGCCTAGCACCGAAATGATGATAAGCGCGATATCGCCAATGAACACGAAGCGATTGCGGATGTGAGGGCGGGAGGGATTCATGGGGAGATTGGTAATTAGAGACTAGAGATTAGAGAATTGGCAATTGGAGAATTAATGGGCGCGCATCCAATCAACGGTTTCCTTTAAGCCGTCGATTAATGATACTTGCGCGTGAAAGTCCATCACATCTTTTGCCTTTTGCGGGCTTCCAACGGATCGATATATATCGCCAGCGCGCGGCGCGGCAAATTCGGTCTGCGGTGCATTCGGGAATAATTCGTACAGCACATCAAGCAGATCCAATAAACGCGTTTCAACGCCTGTGCAGACATTGAAAACTTTCCCCGCCGCGTTCGGGTGTTCGGACGCAACCAAATTCGCACGCACTATATCATGCACATTGATCAAGTCACGCGTCTGTCCGCCGTCACCGAACACCGTGATCGGTTTGCCGTCCAACAAACGCCGCGCAAAGATCGGCACGGCCGCGGCATACATTGAGTCGGGTCGTTGGCGTGGTCCATATACATTGAAATAACGTAATGCCACCACTTCAAAATTAAATGAATTCGTGAACAGCTCCGCATACATTTCGTTGACGCGTTTGGAAACCGCATACGGCGACTTCGGTTGAAGCGGCGTCTCTTCGACGAGTGGCAACGCTTCGGACTCCCCGTAGACTGCCGCGCTCGAAGCCACCACCGCGCGTCTGACACCTGCGCGTCGCGCCGCATCGAACAAGAGCGATGTGCCGGTGAGATTTACATCGAAACATGCCTGAGGCTCGTCCATGGATTGCGGGACGGAGACAAAAGCCGCCTCGTGGAAAATGACCTCGACACCGCGCACAGCCTCCCCGACGCGTGAAGCGTCCCGCACGTCTCCTTCTAGGACTTCAAATTGATTCCCTTTGAATCGCTGAGTCAACTCTGCAATGTTTTCACGTTTGCCTGTACTGAAATTATCCAGCACACGGACCGATTCGCCGTGTTCAAGCAACGTCCGTGTAATATGCGAGCCGATGAAGCCTGCACCGCCGGTGATCAAATATTTCATTGATTATCTCCCAGTTCCTTTGAATACTGTGCCAATCGTGCGCAAAATGATCTGGATATCCATCGAAAGCGTGCGATGTTTGATGTAGTATAGATCGTACTCGAGTTTAAACGATGTCTCGTATACGCTGGCCACGTAGCCGTAATTGATCTGCGCCCAACCTGTCAGCCCGGGTTTTACCAATAAGCGCGCCCGATAAAATGGAATCTGCTTTTGATATTCGAGGACCAGGTCAGGCACTTCGGCACGTGGACCCACCAGACTCATATCGCCACGCAAAACATTCCAAAATTGTGGAAGTTCATCCAGCCGTATTTTCCGCAAAAAGTTTCCCACACGCGTTACGCGCGGATCGTTTTCCAGGGTCGTGTGTGTCTCGCCATCGATTCCTGTTTTCTGATACATGGAACGGTATTTATAAATCCTAAAAACAGAGCCCCCGCGCCCAAGCCGGAGTTGTGAATAAAAAACCGGGAAGCCACTATCCAAAGCGACTGCCAACGACAGGAACGGAAAAGAAATCGCGAGGATCAGCATGCCAGCGATCCCACCCAGAATATCCACGAGACGTTTGAAAAGTTCATAGAAGCCGCTGACACGCACTTCGTCCACAAAGGAACGAATGATCCAATCGGACTCGAGGTGGTGGATCGGGACTCGCCCGGTCATTTCTTCGTACAAGATCGGCATGCGGGTTACATCCACGCCGCGTTCCTGCGCATCCAAAATGGATTGAAAAGTGGCACCTTTGATCTCACCATTAATGGCAACCACGAGATCTGAAACGCGATACACATCGATCAAGTTAAGCAAACGGCCGCTGGAACCCAATACAGGCAATCCTTGAAAAGATTTCCCCACCTTCTGCTCATCATCATCAACGTAACCGACAAGATAGAACGAACGCGTACCCAGGGACTGATAAAGTTCCGCGAGGGTTTGCCCGGCATTGCCTGCGCCGATCAATATAACCCGGCGGCGCTGCCCGGTGGATTTATAAATACGAATGAAGACCATGCGCCAGACTAACGTTAGCAGAGCTGCAAAAAACAGGAACGCCCCTACACCAATACGGGGCAGGTTGGTTGGATCCTGTCGTATTATAAAGACCAGTGAATAAGCCGCCAGCCCCAGGAACGCCGCAATGGCAATACCGCGGGTAGTTTTCCTGCCGCTGGCTGCAACATGCGGCTCGTATAATTCGACCAGCAACAACATCCAAATGATCGGTAGAAGATAGAACCAAAATGGAACCTTTAAACTAGCTGTTTGTGCAACAATTTGCTCTGCTCTGGCAAGAGAAAGACCTTTCGCGACCTGCTTGGCAATTTCGGCAGAGATATTGAAACGCCGCCATGTTTCAATTGCTGCAAAAACAGACGCGATCGACATAAGCAGGTCGCCAACAAACAGGATCGTGCGATGCTCACTGGGTCGCAAGCGTAGAGGCGCAGTACGAATATTATCAGCCATGCTTTTGTTTACTCAAAACGAGGATACTCCATAAAAAACCGCCACCCCAGGTGATATGCATAACAGGGATCGTCAGCGGCAAGCCGAACAACAAATATGCTTTTTTCTGATAGTATGCCGCGGATAACCCTGCCAGGATCATAATGAAAAAATATAAAGCCAGTTCACCGAGTAGTGCAAAGCGCGCAACTGGGACAAATAACGAAAAAAGGCTCAAGCCTATCAAGCTCAATACAAACAACGGAGGCAGAGCCTGCCTCCAGCGAAGTGTAGCGGGGTAACGATTAAGCATGCGCCACTTCCAGAATCCATAACGCCAATATTGCCGCGCAAGTTCCAGCAAGGTTGGACGCGCAAAATAGATCGAGCGAATGGATGGGTCAAGCCAGATTCTACCACCCGCCTTTCGCACCCGCGCATTGAACTCATAATCCTCATTCGTAAGTAGCGACTCATCGAAGTTACCAACGCGCTCAATCAACTCGCGTTTGAACGAACCAAACGGAACCGTATCCACCTCTGCGGCATGTTTGGCATGGCGATACAACGCATCCCCCACCCCAAGCGGATGTGCCGCCGCAGCCGCGATGGATTTCGCGATCCACGTATCTGCACCGGGATGAATTTCCCATACGCCACCAACATTATCGCCGCGTTTTTCTGCATGAGCCTTGATGCAATTCGCTACATAATCAGGATATGGTTTCGAGTGCGCATCGAGGCGCACAAGGATATCGCCACGCGCTGACTCAATGGCGCGGTTAACAGCCGAAGGGATGGAACGATTCGTATTGTCCACCACGCGCACAGCCAGATCAGGAAAATCCTTTTGGAATGCGGCGATCGCATCACGCGTGCCGTCGGTTGAA
>Ga0180069_1000122_pt1 | contig 15919 bp, 21 predicted proteins | sample EasRivERM_16_10D_2_FD_121793 | JGI IMG/M metagenome (GOLD analysis project Ga0180069, IMG submission 121793) | Soil microbial communities from meander-bound floodplain in the East River, Colorado, USA - East River metaG ERMLT231B'_16_10D | ecosystem: Environmental > Terrestrial > Soil >...
AGCACGATTCCGAACTGGTTGCGGCGGAGCTTGTCCTTCTTGGCCCGCTCCCGCCCGGGCGCCAGCTCGAAGTTCAAAAAGTAATCCTCGGCGTCGAACTTGTCGTTGCGGAGAAACTCGAACAGCGTCCCGTGCAGATCGTTGGTGCCGCTCTTCATGGTCATGCTGACCACGGCGCCGCCGCCGAACCCGTACTCCGCCGAGTAGGCGTTGGTCTGGATCTTGAATTCCTCGAGCGCCTCCACCGAGGGCACAAAGTTGGTGATGTGGATGCGGGGATCCTTGGCATCGACACCGTCGAGGCTGACCACCTGGTGGGTCTCGCGCTGCCCGTTGGCGCTGACCGAGAAGCCCTGGCCGGGGATGGGGAAGCCCCCCAGTCCGTCGCCGCGCCCGGTGCGCTCACCGAACTGGACGCCGGGAACGAGGACCGCCAGGCTGACCACGTTGCGGCCATTCAGCGGCAGCTCGATGATGCGCTTGTTCTCAATCACGCCGCCCACGGTGGCGTTCTCGGTGCTCAGCAGAACCGCGGAAGCGGAAACTTCCACCGTCTCGGTGACCTGCCCCACCTCGAGACCGAAGTTGTGCCGCACCTGCGCCGCTGTTTCCACGCGCTGCCCGTGCAGCGTTTGCGTCTTGAAACCCTGCATCTCGCACCGGATGTCGTAATTGCCGACCGGGATCAGTTGGATCGTGTAGTTCCCCGTGTCGTTGGTGGTGGCCGACATGGATACCCCGGTAGCCGTGTTCGTGATGGTCACCCTCGCGCCGGGTACGACGGCGCCGCTGGTGTCGGTTACCAGTCCTTGAATCGACTGGTTGGTGGACTGCGCCGGAAGCACCACGGCCGCGATCGCGGCGAACAAGAGCACGCCGAGTAAGCGAAAACGCTGTGTCATAAAAGCCCCTCCATCCAAAGACCTGAACAAGTGTACCGCGCCCCAGGGGGGCGGAGTCAAGGAAAAGTCAGTCCACGTAGGCGATACAGTCAATCTGTAACAACTGCCCCTTGCGGCGAAACCCCGTCGCGCCGAAGTACGAACGGACCGGCTTGTTCTTCGGGAAATAAGTGTCGTACACCTGGTTCATCGGCTCCCAGTTGTTCTCTGGATCTACCAGCGCCACCTGAACCTTCAGGACGTTTTCCAGGGACGATCCGGCCTTCTCCAGGGAAGCCTTCATGATATTGAGCGCATCGGCCGTCTGCTCCTTGACGTCGCCGGCCTTGGGGCGGCGCTCCGGATACCAGCCTCCGATTCCGCCCAGGAACAGCAAATGCCCGGAGCGCATCGGCCCGCCGGTGCTCTGTTTCTTGGGCGTCCAGGAGCCCCCGGTCTGCGCCTGCGCCACTCCGGCAACGCCCAAAGCCGCTGCCAGCATCTTCCGTCGCGATCCCTTCATAGTGCCTCCCGAATCCTCTGGCCCATCTCGACCGTTGTTAGTGTACCGCCCAAATCCGGCGTCCGCACGGCCGGATCGGCAAAAACTCGCTCCACCGCCCCTCGCACCATCGCCGCCCCCCGGGTTTCGCCCAGCCACTCCAGCATCATGGCCACCGAGAGCACGGTAGCCGTGGGATTGGCAATGCCTTTCCCGGCAATGTCCGGGGCGGAGCCGTGGGACGGCTGGAACACCGCCCAGCGGTCGCCGATGTCGCCCGAGGGCGCCATGCCCATGCCCCCCACCAATCCGGCCGCCAGATCCGACAGGATGTCGCCAAACATGTTCTCCGTCACGATCACGTCGAACGCCTGCGGCCGCTGCACCAAGTAGAGGCTCATGGCGTCAACATAGACCTTTTCCGCCTGTACGGCCGGGAACTCCTCCGCGACCTCCTCAAAGATCCTCCGGAAGAAGGCCATCGACGGCAGCACATTGGACTTGTAAAAGTACCGTGGTGCAAATCTGCACCACGCTCGACTCAACAGAATCAACAACTTGCTCTGTACGGCAGGTGTCCGCGCGGATCAGATTCTCACCATCGCGGACCTGTTCGGTTGAACGCAACCCAACATCCCGCTAGTCGATTCGGCCGCGTTTAAGAAGGCCCACAAGGAAGCCGAAAGCCGAGAGCAGGACCAGCTTCCGGGTCCAATGCACTTTTTGGGCACTACCGGCGGACGCCATCCGGCCGCCGGATAGGCTATAATTAGAATTCTGAGGAAGCTGCTCGCAGTGGAGGCCGACAATGAAAGACCTGATCGAGCAGATCGCCAAAGCTCTGGTCGATAGTCCGGATGAGGTCTCGGTCCGGCCGATTGAAGGGCAACAAGTAACCGTCCTGGAGTTGCGCGTAGCTCCAACGGATTTAGGCAAGGTGATCGGCAAACAAGGCCGCACGGCGCGATCGATTCGAACGATCCTGGGCGCCGCGGGCATGAAGCTGAAAAAGCGGTTCACCTTGGAAATCCTGGAGTAGTGCAGTTCCTGACCGTAGCCCGGCTGGTTCGGACCCACGGTACCCGTGGGGAGTTGGCCGCCGAGCTCGAGACGGACGACCTTAGCCCGTTCGACCCGGGCGCCGAAGTCGAGTTGTGGGACGGAGCCGGTGTGCGCCGACCCGCTCGCATACGCGAGACCCGGCCGCACGGCGACCGGTTGCTGGTGCAGTTCGAGGGGATCGACAGCCTTTCCGAGGCCGAGTTGGTGGCCGGTTGGAGCGTTCAGATCCCGGCGGCGGCGCGGGCTCCGGCGGCTCCGGGGCACTATTACGTCGCCGATCTGGCCGGCTGCCAGGTGGTGGACGCCGAATCGGGGCGCGTGCTGGGCCAAGTCGAGGGTTGGATGGAGACCGGGGCGGTTCCCGTGCTGGAAGTTCGAAACGGAGAGCGGGAGATTCTGATCCCCTTTGCCGCTTCTATTTGTGTAGAGATTGATCCGGCTAACCGGACCATCCGGGTCCGGCTGCCGGAAGGATTGGAGAGTCTGCCCTAGCCGTGGTTTTTCACTTGGTCACCATTTTTCCCGGCTTCTTCACCGGTCCGTTGGACCACGGCGTGGTCGCCCGCGCCCGCGAGAGCGGACACCTTTCGATCCGGCTTTGGGACCTCCGCGAGTTCACCTTCGACCGCCACCGTTCGGTGGATGACCGGCCCTTTGGCGGCGGCGAAGGGATGCTCATGAAAGTCGAGCCGATCTACCTGGCTCTGGAGCGCATTCGGGCCGAGTCCGCCTCGCGGCCTTACGTGGTGTTGCTGTCGGCCCAGGGACGCCTGTTCGACCAGGCGGTGGCCCGCCGCTTGAGCGGCGCGCGTGAGATCGTGCTGCTGTGTGGCCGCTATGAGGGCGTGGACGAGCGCGTGGCCGAACACTTGGCCGACGAAGAGCTTTCGATCGGCAGCTTTGTATTGAGCGGCGGCGAGTTGGCCGCCCTGCTGGTTCTGGATACCGTGGCCCGCCTCCAGCCCGGCGTGCTGGGCAACGAGGCCAGCGCCCAGGTGGAGTCGTTCGGGCCCCTGGGCCTCCTGGATTGCCCCCAATACACCCGCCCTGCCGAATTTCAGGGCTGGCGCGCCCCCGAGGTGCTGCTGGGGGGCAATCACGACCAGGTTCGCCGCTGGCGCCGTCGCGCCGCCTTGGAAAAAACCCTGCGCCACCGCCCCGACCTGCTGGAAGATGCTTCCCTTTCCGGCGAAGATCGCGCCATACTGGAAGAGTTAAAATTGACCGGAGTCTCCCATGATTAACCGATCGCTACAGACCGTCCTGGACCGCCACAAGCGCTCCGACATACCCGAGATGCAGCCCGGCGACACGATCCGGGTCCACGTGAAGATCAAGGAAGGGGACAAGGAGCGCCTCCAGGCCTTCGAAGGAACCCTCATCGCCCGCAAGAACACCGGGCTGGGCGAGACCATCACGGTTCGCAAGATCAGCTTCGGCCAAGGAGTGGAGCGCATCTTTCCGCTGCACTCCCAGGTGGTCGACCATATCGAGCGCGTCCGCACCGGCCGCGTCCGCCGCTCCAAGCTTTACTACCTGCGCGAGTTGAAGGGCAAGGCCGCCCGGCTCCGCGAGCGCGAGCGCATCAAGTAGGGGAAACTTTCTGCGTTGCGGGAGCCAGTTCGAGCGCCGGGCGTGGCGGGAAGGCTACCGCCGCGTGGCCGGCGTCGATGAAGTCGGCCGCGGGTCGTTGTTTGGACCGGTGGTCGCCGCGGCCGTCATCCTGGACCCCGACCGCCGCATCCGTGGCCTCAACGACAGCAAGCAGCTCGACCCGGACGAGCGCGAGCGCCTGGCCCTCAAGATCCGCCAGACTGCGCTGGCCATTTCCGTGGCCGCCGTGGACGCCGCCCGCATTGACCAGATCAACATCTACCAGGCCTCCCGTCTGGCCATGCGCCGGGCCGTCGAGAACCTGCCCGCGCCCGCCGACTATCTCCTGATCGACGCCCTCCGGATCGATCTCCCCCTGCCCCAGCAGCCCCTGATCCACGGCGATGCCCGCTGTATGTCCATTGCCGCCGCCTCCATCCTGGCTAAGGTGGAACGCGACCGCTGGATGCAGCTCTGGGATCCCATCTTTCCCGGCTACCACCTGCGTGGCCACAAGGGCTACTGCACCCCCGAGCACCTGGAGGCCCTGAACCGCGACGGTCCGTGTCCCCTGCACCGCCGCAGCTTTGCGCCCGTCGCCGAGCGGTCGCTCTACCCCGACGATCACCCGCCGGAGAACCTGGAGCTGTTCCCGGAATGACCAGCCCCGCCCCGCCTCCCCCCCGTCAGGGCCGGCTCTGGCGCCGCATCCAGACCATCCTGTTCATCGTCTTTTGCCTGGAGATGGGTTTGGTATTGGTACTCTTCCCCTGGTCCAATCTCTGGGACCGCAACTATTTCTTCTCCTTGGCCCCCCAATGGACGGTGGTGTTTGCGAGCAGCTATGTGCGGGGGGCGGTGAGCGGTGTCGGGCTCATCAACGTGTGGATCGCCCTGTCGGAAGCGTGGCGCCTCCGTTCGCTCTAGATTGAGGAGCACTGGACCGGAGCATTACCCGCAGACTCACCCAGGTGGCCGCAAACGCCACCCCCAACGATATGACCCCCGCCACCCCCAGACCCGCCATCATCACCACATCTTCCACGGTCGTCTCTCCTTAGCCACGCCCCCTCCGGATAGCACGCCTGGTGCCAGATGGCTTTTCATTGGTTTCTTGGGGTCGTCGGAAAGAAACCCCGTGATTCGGCCGGGAACTTCTTACGCGCCAGACTCGTAAAAGAGGCCATGCGCGCTCTAGTGGTATTAGGTCTGCTGACTCTGGTCGCCTGCGATTGGGACGAAGTGGTACTCAGCTCCCGCGCCCACTTCGACCGCACCGTAGCGTTCGAGCCGACCGGAACCTTCCGGCTCGAGAACGTCAATGGCAAGGTTCGGATCGAGCCCTGGGACCGGCCGGAGGTGCGAATCGAGGCTGAGAAGTCCGCCAGCAACGAAGAGTATCTGGAGGCGATCCAGATCGAAGTGATCGCCGAGCGAGACCGGGTGGAGGTGCGGACCCGGTATCCACGGAGGGGACTGTTTCTGGGCGGCCACGGCATGGTCCAGTACCACATTTATCTGCCCGCCCAGGCGCGTGTGGAGGTGAAGACGGTCAATGGCGGCGTGGAGGTGGACGGCTTGGCCGGGACGGTGAAGGCGTCCACTGTGAATGGGTCGGTGCGGGTGATGGAAGCGAGCGGGGCGGTGGACGCCTCGACCGTCAACGGGAGCATCCGGGCCGAATACCGGAAGGTGGCGGGCGAAGGACAGCACCATTTCTCGACGACCAACGGCTCGGTGACCCTGTATCTGCCGTCGGACGCGGGCGGCGACGTGGAGGCCACCACGGTGAACGGAAGCATCAACACCGACTTCCCGCTGACGGTAGGCGGCAAATTCGGCAACCGGCGGATGCAGGGACGGCTGGGCGACGGGCGAACGAGTTTCCGGATACGGACAGTGAACGGGTCGGTGAAGCTGTTGCGGGGGAGCGGGGAGAAGGTGGTGTAGAACAGGCCTCCGGCCTGTCCCATTAAGTAGGCGGCGTGGGAGAATGAGGTCTACGGTCGCGGCTCGGTGCGGGCCGGGCCGAGGTTCTCGTACCACTTGAGATTACTGGTGGCGCCGCCGATCAGCACCATGTCGAGCCGGCCGTCGCCGTTGATATCCGCGACCGCACAGCCGGAGCCGGACATGCCTAGGGGATCGACGGTCTGGTGCTGCCAGTTGGCGCCGTTGCCCACGTCGAGGGAGCGGCTCTGGTTGGCGCCGCGCTTCAGGTATCCCTTGGTGCAAAGCGTGGTGAGGTGCTTGTGGACGGTGGCCAGCGAGGCCAGTTCCATGCCTGCAGCGATCTCTTCGTAGCTGGGGCTGTAGCCTTGGCGGCCGATGAACTCGGCCACGAAGTCCAGGACCTTGCGTTGGCGCAGGGTGAGGGCCATAAGCGTCTCCCTTCACCGTCAGCGTAGGCGAAGAAAAGGGGAAAATAAAGAGAAAGTTCCCTGGTGAAATTTCGCAGTACGGGCACCCGTGCGTATTGTGGTTGGGGCACGCATCCAACCTCGGCTGGCGCGATCAGGGGCGGGGCCATCGATCTCAGGAGTTTCGCCAGTTGGAGTAGTTGACTCCGGGCCCAGGAGTGTTAACATGTTAAACATGGATAACCAGGTAATCGAAAGTCATGGACTGCTGTTGGCGGATGAATGCTGGCTGGGGTTGGCGCTGCTGCATCGAGCCTATCCGCAGCGAACCTCTTTTACGGCGCGGGAGATTGTGGACTGCTTGAAGCGTGAGAAGGCTCATCCGGAGTTGCGTGCGGGGGTCCAGGCCCACATCTACCAGCACAATGTGGCCAACGTGGAGCCGAGTTCAGCGCGATATCGGATGTTCTACCGGCTTGCCGACGGGACTTACCGCTTGTTCCGGCCGGGGGACACTACGGATACGGCGAGGAAGGGGAAGACTATGCCGGAGAGGTCGGATCTGCCGATGCGCTACCACGAGATCTTGGACTGGTATCAGAAGGAATACTGCGGACGCGCCAAACCGCAGAATTTCGACGACGACCCGGTGCTGCAGATGCGAGGCATCGGAAAGGAGCTTTGGGAGCGCCTCGGAGGGGGAGACGCCTTCGTAGCCAGAGAGCGGGCGGGATGGGACCACGACTCGGACAGCGTTGGGGCGAGCCCGCCAGAACCTACACTCCAGGTTTGGAGTCGGATTGTCGCACATCAGGATGAGCAATTTCGGACTGTGACCGATCTGCCCTTCACTTACCGCGTGGAGGGGGAGAACGGGATGTGGTTTTATCGTGACGGTAAGCGGATCAACCAGCGGCTGGCGCGAGGAGAAATCGACAAGGCGGTGGAGCGTTGCCCGCTGCAGAAGACAACGGACATCAGCGACCTCCGCGACTACGCATATCTGTTCGCACTGCTGAACGACAAGAGGATCCGCGGCACCGACTGGTAGCCGCGCGATGTCCTCCGAGGCGGTCTTTTTGGCGAAGATATTCTGGGACACCAATCTATTTATTTACCTGTTTGAGGAGTATCCGGCGTTCGTCGGGCGGGTCGATGAATTGAGGCGAAGGATGCTGGTGCGAGGGGATCGTCTCTACACCAGCGCGTTGACGGTGGGGGAAATCCTGGTGGGGGTGGAGGGGGCGGAGGCGGCGCAGCGGTACCAGGCGTTTTTCCAGAGCCCGGCTGTGACCGTGGTGCCGTTTGATCTCCGGGCGGCGTCGCACTATGGCCGGATCCGGCAGGACCGAGGGATAGCGCGTCCGGACGCGATCCAACTCGCTTGCGCGGCGGCGGCGGAGATGAATCTGTTTGTGACCAACGATGACAGGCTCAGCCGGAAGGTAGTGGGAGGAATCGATTTCATTACGAGTCTGGAAATGGCGCCGGGCTAGTTTAAGCTAGCGGGCCGGACCGAGGTTTTCGTACCACTTCAGGTTGCTGGTGGCGCCGCCGATCAGAACCATGTCCAGCCGCCCGTCGCCGTTTATGTCGGCGACCGAGCAGCCGGAGCCGGACATGCCCAGAGGATCGATGGTCTGGTGCTGCCAGTTGGCGCCTTTGTCGTCCTGGGCGTAGAAGACGTGGACGGAGCCCGGTTTGCCTCGGGCGCGGTCGCCGGCGACGATGTCGTCACGGGCACAAGCTGGAACGATTACGGTTCTGCCGCGACTTTGTTTAGCGCCCTCGCTAGAGGAAGAAAGTCCTTGATGTTTGTCGTCAGAATGACGGAATCGCGCGGCGCCATTATCACAAACACGGCATCACCGAGGCCTCGGCACATGCTGTCGGAAAACGGCTTCTTCGGAGTACGAAACACGTGCCGGAGTGCCTTATGGCGCTTGTCGTTCTCAGACTTCTGCGGCTGAGCTTTGATTGTTTCCATCAGTTGTCCGACGTCTGCTCGCCGTCGTGAGAGTTCATTGAGCACCCCGCAACTCGAATCGTCCGGGCAACTGAACCGGTCAAATGAAAGTCTTCCAGCACCGTCCACTTTCAGCACGCCCTCAACGAAACATGTCAACGGCATTGATACCTCACTCGCTAGCGTTCGTCGTCGGTTCCATGCTTGAGTGATTCTACGCCGCAGGTAAAAACGATACCGATCGGCAAGCGCCCTGTCGAGCCGGATGTCGCTCTGTTGGCCCTGCAAGCCAAGGGATTCTGCAAAGGCAGCTTTATCCGCTTGCGCAGCCTGCTCTAATGCCTGCCGCCCTGAGGCGGCGAAGTTGCGATGGAGCGTTGCGGAGATCGCGTTGATCGCAGATAGGGTGTCTGCGAAAGAGTGCGTTTCATTGAACTTGTTGTGGCACCAGATCCACCCACGCAGGGGGCCGGCCTTGAACTCCTTTATCGCGTACTCTGGCATTTCAGAATATGACAAGCGCTGTATCGCCTCCAGGGCCTTCCTGCCAGTTTCATCGCTTCTAAGCAGGGCGTTAGCAACGACCGTCGTGTCTAGATACCCCCTAGACGGTAAGCCAGTCGGCAAGTTGCTCGAATCCTGGAGGTTGCGTTGAGAATCCGACAAGTTCGACGTCCTCAATTATCTTCATGGCGTTTGCGAAGGATAGAAACGGCTCCTCCCGCAACTTCACCAATGCATTTCGCAGTGCCTGTAACTGCACGGTCTCAAGCGGCCGACCCCGATTATTTTCAAGAGCGCTGATCAACGCATCGACTATCGCGCCGAAGCCATCTCCGATAGCACGGCACATGAAGAGCTTGCGCAATAAAGGGCGCAGCGCCTGAAGATGGAGATCTGAGCCGACCGGGTCAGCCTCAGCCGCCGCGCGGATACCGTCGAGCATGCAAGTAATACCTTGCCCGAGGAGCTTCAGGGCCCGGTACACGGCTGGAGATATCAGTTCGACCTCGTGGTACAAGTCGACTGCAGAGATCCTCGATAAGTTTAGATCGTCCTCCGGCTCGAGATTGACAGTGCCCCTAGAAAGCCCACCAAACTGGGCGGGGCGGGTTTCGCGAAACGCAGTATCGGTGTGTATGCGGCCAACCACGCGAACAATGTCTCCGTCGCGGCCGCGCTCAGAATAAAATCCTTGAGCAGCCATCTCTCACCTCGCAAGATAGCGATCAGCATCGCGGCGGATCGCGTGGACGATTTGTGCTAGCCAATCCTTCACTTCTAAGGCGCCGATGGGCATCGGCGCTCGGGTGTACCAGTCCAGGTCGAACGTGACCCGCTGTTCCTTTCGTGGCTCCACCACATTCCCTCTCCATTGTGGACGCGGGTCAAACTCGTACTTCACTTCTTGAACCAAGATTCTCAGAACGTATCCGAACTTCTCGCTCTCACGGCGGACAGCATATTCTGGATATGTATGTAGCGCATCAACATTAAACTGCTTGCCTTCGGGCGCGTACACGATGCCGGTGGAGAGTAGACTAACTCCCGCCTCCTCTTTTGTCGCAAAATTCTTGGCGAACGACGGACGGAATCCCACCCGGTTCAGCTCAGAAATGCCAAGGTTATGAACCGTGATATCGAGACAATCCTCACACAGTTGATAGAAATCCTCAAAGTGGGATGCCTCCGGTTGATGTTCCAGTACAACCAGCCGATCCAGTTGCCAGGTCAGTTCTTGACTGCCGCAGCTGAACGCAACCTTTGCAGGCTCGGCGCTCGCAAGGCGAGAAACAGGGTAGCGAGCCTTCAAGTCCTGTGCGACTTGTCCGGCGTTGTCCCACAACAAGTAGGCCTCCGGATAACGAACCTCGAAGGCGAGTCCGACAGGGGTGAAGTCAGAAAACGTTAAGGGCATGTCTGGCCGTGTTCGTGCGTTACAAAACCCAATGATATCATATCGTTATCCGGCGCCAGCGGAACACCAATAGCCTGCGGGGCTGGTCGGCAAATCGGACAAGTGCCAAGCTCCCCTGCAGACGGCGTTCTGGGAAGAAGGACGGGCCAAATCGCGGAGGCCGTGATTCTGGGCCATTTGTCACCGCCTCGGAAACAATCTGGGATCCGAAACGCATTAGCGGGCCGGACCGAGGTTCTCGTACCACTTTAGGTTGCTGGTGGCGCCGCCGATGAGGACCATGTCCAGCCGGCCGTCGCCGTTTATGTCGGCGACCGAGCAGCCGGAGCCGGACATGCCCAGAGGATCGATGGTCTGGTGCTGCCAGTTGGCGCCATTGTCGTCCTGGGCGTAGAAGACGTGGACGCTGCCCGGCTTGCCGCGCGCCCGGTCGCCGGCGACGATGTCGTCGCGGCGGTCACCGTTGAAATCACCGACACAAACTTCGTGGCCCTCCACCAGCTCGGTGAACAGAACCTTGCGCTGCCAGCGATGGGAGGCGTCCTCGGTGTAGAACACCACTTCGTTACCGTGCCAGGGCTCGACGGAGGCCAGGAAACGGCGCCGGGGCAGGCGGCCCAGCCGGACGTCGCTGGCGCCGGCGCGGGGGGCCGCTTCTTCGTGGCCTTTCGAGAGAAGCTGGTTTTCCCAGCGGATCTTGTCGCCGCTGCCCCGGGCCTGATGGAGCTTGATGCCGTCAAAGCTGGCGGTGAGGAGCTGCTCGCGCTTGCCGGGCTCCCATTGCACCGTGCGCAGGCGGTGGAGTACGCCGTGAATCTGGTCGTCGATGACGCGGCGCTTCCAGTCGGTGGCGTGGTAGTAGACCAAGGGAACCAGATCCTGGTCGTAGGTGGGGGCGAGACCCTTGGGGCCGATGAGGGGGGCGTTGATGAGCTCTCTTTTGCCGTCGCCGTCGATGTCGGCCCAGCCGATGTGGTGGGAGGTGATGAGGGCGTCGATCTTGCGGGGCTTCCAGGGTTGGCGGGGATCGCCCTGGTGCTCCAGTATCCAGACCAGTCCCTGGCTCTTGGCCGCCACCATGCTGAACTCGGTTTCGAAGGCCACCTCCGGAATGCCGTCGCCGTCCAGGTCGTAGGCGGCCAGGTTGACCAGGCCGTTCTGGTCCTGGATCATGACGTGGCGCTCCCAGGTGGGGTTCTCGTACCAGGCCAACTCGGTGATCCGGCTGGTGAGGCCGATGACGTCGGGACGGCCGTCCTTGTTGATGTCGGTGACCAGGACGGCGTAGCCGCCGGGCATCTTGGATTCAATGACGTGGTCGCGAAACTGGACCTGCGCGGCCAGGGAGATGGACACAAGCAGAAGAGTGGCTCGCCTCATGCCGAACTATAATGCTACAGGATGAAGATCAAAACAACTGTGGTAGGAAGTTATCCGATCCCGCAGTGGCTCTACGGGAACGCCTCCAGAGTGGCTCTGCGGGACGCCGTGATGGTGGTGCTGAAGACCCAGGAGCTGGCCGGGCTGGACGTGGTGGCCGATGGGGAGCTGAACCGCTTCGACCCCAGCCACCCCGAAACCAACGGGATGATCGATTATTTTACGAGCCGCCTATCGGGCGTTCAGACGCGGTACTCCATCTCGGATCTGGAGGCGTTCCGGGCCGATGCGGGGATGAGCTTTCGGAAGGCTCCGGCGGGAATTGTGACGGGGGCGGTGGGGGAAGGGGTGCTGAACCTGCCGGCGGACTACGAGTTTACGGCCGGTCTAACGGCCTCGCCGCTGAAGTTCACCTGCACCGGACCGCACATGCTGGCCAAGACCTTGGCCGACCGGCACTATGGGAGTACGCCGCAGGTGGCTATGGCCCTCGCGCGGGTGCTGCGCAAGCAATTGGAGCGGATCCCGGCGGCGGTGGTGCAGATCGACGAGGCGAACATCAGCGGGCATCCGGAGGATCGCGAGTGGGCGGCGGAGGCGATCAATCACGTGCTGGAGGGGATCGAGGGGGAACGGGCCGTGCACGTGTGCTTCGGCAATTACGGGGGTCAGGCGATCCAGAAAGGGTTCTGGCGGGATTTACTGCCGTTTCTGAACTCGCTGCGCGTGAACCACTTAGTGCTGGAGTTTGCGCGGCGGGGGTACGAGGAGCTGCCGGTGTTTCGGGATCTGGATCCGAAGATCGGGCTGGGGCTGGGGGTGGTGGATATCAAGGATAACGTCATCGAGCCGGCCGACGTGATCGCCGCGCGGATCGAGAATGCGGCGCGGGTGTTGGGGGAGGGGCGGGTCCGGTGGATTCATCCGGACTGCGGGTTTTGGATGCTGCTGCGCAACGTGGCCGACGGGAAAATGCGGGCTCTGGTGGAGGGGCGGGACCGGTTTTATGGGTCGTAGGGCCAATGGGGTAGTCCCATTTTGTTGCCTAATGCACCGTTTTCCTGTCATTGCTTACGGCTTTTCCCACATTGACAGCGGTGTGAATCGGGCCCACACTGCGGCTCATGTGTAAATACGCACTCCCAGCCATTTTGTCTCTTGCAGTACAATCCGCCACGGCCCAGTTAGTCGACAGGACACTGGCGCCGAACACGGCGAGCGAAGGCATCGCTAAATCCTATGTCCAGCAAATTGGTGCCGGACGAGGCGATGTGAATACGCCGGGCTCGTCGCTGTTTATCATCAACCGGGATCCGGCCCGATCGATCCGGCGGGGGCGTCAGATCTTCCAGAGGAAATTTACAAAGGGGCAGGGACAGGGACCTCTCACCGGAGACGGAGCGGGCGATATCAACGTGGATGGCTCGATCGGGGCGGGGCTGGCCGATAGCTGCGCGGCGTGTCATGGAAGGCCGCGGGGATCGGCCGGCTCCGGCGGGGACGTGGTCACGCGTCCAGACAGCCGGGATGCTCCGCATCTATTCGGTCTGGGTTTGCAGGAGATGCTGGCGGATGAGATCACCGCGGAGCTGCGCGCGATTCGAGAGGCAGCCAAGGCCCAGGCCGTGAACACGGGTCAGGCCGTGGAGCGGCCGCTGGTCAGCAAGGGGATCAACTACGGCATTATCAAGGCTTTGCCCAACGGGACGGTGGATACCACGGGGGTACGGGGGGTGAATCCGGATCTACGGGTCCGGCCCTTCTTTGCCCAGGGAGGCACCATCTCGATTCGGGAGTTTCTGGTGGGGGCGTTCAACGCCGAGATGGGACTGGAGGCGTTTGACCCCGACCTCGCGGCCGCGAGCGCGGGCGACGCCGTGACGACGCCGGCGGGGATGGTGCTCGATGGGGCCAAGGATAAGATTGAGGCCCCGCCGGCGCCGAACGGGAACGCCGATCCGGACGGCGACCGGGTGAAGAATGAGATCCCGGTGAGCATCGTGGACCACATGGAGTTTTATCTGCTCAACTACTTCAAACCGGCGGTATACGAGCAGACACCCAAGACCGCGCAGGGACGAAGACTTCTGGACCAGATGGGGTGCACCTCCTGCCACATTTCGGATCTGCTGATCAACCGGGACCGGCGGGTGGCCGACGTGGAAACGGTGTACGATCCGGCGCGGGGCATCTTCAACAACCTGTTTGCCACGGCGACTCTGCGGGTGACGGAGGCAAACGACGGAAGCGGGCACCCGACGCTGAAGAGGCCCAGCCTGCAACCGTTTCTGGTGAAGAACATCTTCACCGACCTCAAGCGCCACGACCTGGGACCGAACTTCTGGGAACGCAACTACAACGGGACCATCCAGAAGGAATTCATGACCGAGCCTTTATGGGGAGTGGGGACGACGGCGCCCTACGGGCACGACGGCAGGAGCATCAATCTGAGCGAAGTGATTCTTCGGCACGGGGGCGAGGCGCAGGAGGCGCGGGACAACTTTGCGCGGCTTTCGGATCCGGACCGGGGCGACGTGCTGACCTTCCTGAACACGCTGGTGCTGTTCCCGCCGGACGACACGGCGTCGAACCTGAATCCCGGAGACCGGTTGGCGCCCAACTTCCCGCAGTTCGGGCACGGGAGCATCCGGCTGACCACGCTCTTCAACAACCCGGCTGATCCGGAGTAGGGGTATAATGCGGGCAGGCGAGCGAAGATGCTGCCCGAAGACGTGGAGGCCCGGTTCCGGCGGATCGAGGATAACCTGGCGGTCACCGCCGAGCTGCAGCGGCAGGCGGAGGACCGCTCGAAGGAAGACATCGATCATGTGAAGGCGATCCAGGATGCCATGGCCCGGTGGATGGACAAGATGGCGGACCGTCAGGATGAGTTCGAGGTCAAGATGAGTGCCCTGATCGACGCCCAGATACAGGGCGAGGCGGAGACCCGGGAGTTGCGCCGGATGCTGGAGTTGTACCTGAAATCCCGTACAAACGGGGGCGGCAACTGAACCCGTAGCGCTATACTGGTGTTTTAGCGAGGGCGGGTTATGAAAAAGTACTGGAAGTTCGCAGCTATCATCGTGGTGGTGCTGGCGACCCTGGGCTGGCTGGCCGTGGCGGGCATCAAAGAGACCAGCACGTACTACATCACTCTCACCGAGTTGCAGCAGATGCAGGCGAAGGCTCTGGAGCGGCGGCTGCGGGTGGCCGGGGACGTGGAGCCGGGGTCGATTGTGCGCAACGCCAGCCGGGTGGAGTTTACGCTGCGGCAGGGCGATCTGAAGCAGAAGGTCGTCTATACGGGGCGCGAGCCGTTGCCGGACACTTTCAAAGACAATGCCAACGCCCTGGCCGACGGACGGCTGGGGCGGGACGGCGTCTTCGAGGCGAAGAAGATTCAGGCTAAGTGCGCTTCCAAGTACGAGGCGAAACCGGGGGCGTCGCCGGGCGCGCCCAAAACCTGAGGAAACCGCTCCCTTATGGTCGCGGCTCAGTTTACGGTCGCGGTTCGGTGGATAGAGGAGGTCTATGGAGAATCTTGGCGCGCTGGCCCTGCTGTTAGCCTTCTGCCTCGCCGTATACACGATCCTGGCGGCGTTGGTGGGGAAGTGGAAGGACCGCGCCTACTTGGCCCGGAGCGCCGAGCGCGGGGTACTGGCGGTCTGGGGGTTGGTGACGACGGCCTCCGGCATCCTCATCTACCTGTTGTTTCAGAACGATTTTCGGCTTAGCTTCATTGCCGGGCACAGCAACCGCGACCTGTCGGCGGTGTATAAGTTCGCCGCCTGGTGGGGCGGGCAGGAAGGATCCTTGCTGTTCTGGCTGTGGATTCTCTCTACCTACACGCTGGTCGCGGTCTATCGGAACCGGCGCAAGCATCGGGACATGATCGGGTATGTGATCGCCATCCTGATGACGGTGCAGTTGTTCTTCCTGATCCTGGTTACGATTCCGGCCAGCCCGTTCCAGGTGCTGGCGGCGGGCGGGGCGATCACGGCGGCGCCCGACGGGCGGGGGTTGAATCCGCTGTTGCAGTATCCGGCGATGGTGATCCACCCGCCGATGCTGTACCTGGGCTACGTGGGCTTTTCGGTTCCTTTCGCCTTCGCCATGGCCGCGCTGATCACGCGCCAGAAGGGCGACGCGTGGATCGCCACCACCCGCGTCTGGACCATGATCACGTGGCTGTTCCAAACTTGTGGCGTCGTTCTGGGCGGGCGCTGGGCGTACGCGGTGCTGGGCTGGAGCGGGTAC
>Ga0180069_1000123_pt1 | contig 15865 bp, 15 predicted proteins | sample EasRivERM_16_10D_2_FD_121793 | JGI IMG/M metagenome (GOLD analysis project Ga0180069, IMG submission 121793) | Soil microbial communities from meander-bound floodplain in the East River, Colorado, USA - East River metaG ERMLT231B'_16_10D | ecosystem: Environmental > Terrestrial > Soil >...
CAGGATGAAGCCATCGAAGCACGCTGGGTTATTAATGCGGCAGGGTTGTTTTCGGATGAAATTAACAATCATTTTAGATATGGAAACTTCAAAGTCACGCCTCGGCGCGGAGAATTGATTGTTTATGATAAGTTATCGCGGACATTGGTTAATCATGTTTTGCTACCAGTGCCGACAGCAACGACCAAAGGTGTGTTGATCAGCCCAACGATCTATGGGAATGTATTGCTGGGTCCAACCGCTGAGGATCTGCCCGATAAGACAGCGACGAACACGAGCGCAAATGGCTTGACCTCTTTGCTCGAAAAAGGAAAGAAGATTCTCCCCGAATTATTAGACGAGGAAGTCACTGCCACCTACTCAGGTCTGCGCGCGGCAACGGAACATAGTGATTATCAGATCGCCTTGCATAAGGATCAAAGATATATCTGTGTCGGCGGGATTCGGTCAACGGGGATTTCGGCGAGTCTGGGAATTGCGGAGTATGTGGCTGATCTGTTGAAAGATAGCGGCGTAGAGTTAAAGCGCAAGCTGGATTTCAAAACGATTAAGATGCCGAACATCGGAGAGGCCTTTCCACGCCCGTATCAAACTGCAGAGTTGATCGCCGAGAATTCTGATTATGGAAAGATTGTCTGTTACTGCGAACGTGTGACGTTAGGTGAGTTGAACGATGCAATGGAGTCGTCGATTCCTGCTACAGGTTTGGATGCCTTGCGCAGAAGAACGCGAGCGATGCAAGGACGTTGTCAGGGGTTTAATTGCCATGCGGCGCTGTTAAAGACTCTGGAGTCGGGGAGCTTGCTCCCCGCGAAACCCCGACAGCAAGCTGTCGGACTCCAGAATAAAACGGACGTATTGATTGTAGGTGCGGGACCAGCGGGACTTGCGGCAGCGTTAGAGTTAAAGCAACTTGGCGTAAAAGATGTGGTGATTGCCGAGCGAGAATCAGAAGCAGGCGGGATTCCGCGCTTGTGTGGGCATACGGGATTTGGTTTGCGTGATTTGCATAGAGTAACGACGGGTCCGAGTTATGCGCGGAAATATCGTGAGATGGCTGAAAATGCGGGGATCAGGATACATACATCCACATCCATCACGGGATGGGAAGATAAAAATCAAGTTTCATTTACGTCCCCAGATGGAATTGGAAGTATTGAAGCGAAATCTATTTTATTAGCGACAGGCGTTCGAGAGCGACCGCGTTCGGCGCGGTTGATTCCTGGATATCGCCCGCAAGGCGTGTTTACAACGGGTTCGTTGCAGAGATTTGTATATGAACATCATTTGCCCGTTGGTAAGCGCGCAGTGATCGTTGGCGCAGAAATTGTCAGTTTATCCGTTGTGACGACCCTTTTGCATGCAGGCGTGAAAATTGTAAATATGGTGACCGAGTTGCCAAATCATCAGTTGTATTTGCCCGTTTTTCTGCCAGCGAAAATATTTTATGCAGATATTCTCGCGCACGCGCCGATTTTGACGAACAAACGCGTGACGAATATTTTGGGTCGTCAGCGTGTGGAAGGAATTGAAGTCACTGATTTAGTGTCAGGCAAAACAGAGATTATCGAATGTGATACGGTTGTCTTTACGGGTGATTGGATTCCAGAAAACGAGCTTTCGAGAAAGGGAGAGGTGGAGACTCTTAAGCCGTTGTTGGGACCGCAAGTGGATGCAAATTTCAGAACGTCGCAGGTTGGAGTCTTTGCGGCGGGGAATCTGTTGCGCGGCGTGGAGACAGCGGATTGGGCAGTGCTTGAAGGGAAAACTGCGGCGCGTTCCATGGCTCGATATTTGGAAAATGCCCAATGGTCAGCGAGCAGGCTTGGTGTCGAATGTGAGGCGCCAATTTCGTGGATTTGTCCAAACGTATTGAGTCCAGATATCCGCGTGGAGGGATTCCGGTTTTGGTCCAAAGAATTCCAAAAGAATTCAACGTTGCAACTAAAACAGGGTGAGCGGGTTTTGTATGAAAAGAAGGTGGGGTGGTTGAAAGCGAATGTGGCTTTGAACCTGAGCAACGAGTGGATCGGGAAAGTGGATTACGCAAGCCAGCCTGTTAAACTTGTCATACAACCCTGAGTTATGGTAAAGTTCAATTTGTAAGCCGAGACAGTCCAATCTGAATGTTGGAGATCATATGCGAATAGCGCTCGTCATCGGTTCGACCATTTCAACGATCAAAGATGAAGTGATCCGTGGGCGGAAATTGCTTATTGTTCGTAATGCGGATACTGCGGGGAAGCCGACTGGTGATCCCTATATCGCGGTGGACACTGTTAGCGCGGGAACCGGTGACCTGGTGATGGTGACCGATGGTTCGTCTGCCCGGTATACCAATCAGACCACCAATGCGCCCGTGGATGCGGTTATCGTAGGCGTTATCGACTCGCTCGAAATGAGCGGCAAGGTCACATATCAGAGTAAATAGAAATCCTAAAGGTCTTTAAGACCTTTAGGATTTTGTGCTTATCATGGCTGACTCGCGTGACCTCCTCTCTGTTGGTGTGGATGTTGGCACCACCACCACTCAAATCATCTTTTCGCGCATCAATCTTCAGGATGTCTCGCGACCGGGTCAGATACCGCGCATTAACATTACGGACCGAAAAGTTATTTATCAGAGTCCGATCGTTTTTACGCCTTTAAAAGATTTTGAAACAATTGACGCCGATAAATTGAATGAAATTGTGCGACGTGAATATTCCGCCGCGAATATTAACCCGCAACAAGTCGAAACGGGCGCAGTCATCATCACTGGTGAAACTGCCAAGAAGAAAAATGCCGATGAAATATTGCGCGCGCTTTCAGGGTTGGCGGGCGAGTTCGTTGTCAGCGTGGCGGGACCGAACGTTGAAAGCTTAATCGCTGGCAAAGGTGCGGGCGCAGCGGATTATTCGCAGAAGAATTATGCGACCGTGACGAATATTGATATCGGCGGTGGGAGCGCGAACAGCGCGACGTTTCGAATTGGAAACCTGATCGGTGCGGCGGCAATGAATTATGGTGGACGTATTTTGGAGATTGAGCATTCAACGGGTACGGTGAGGCATATCGCTGAACCTGCGAAACATATTTTGAATGATATTGGTTTGAGATTGGAGATCGGAGACTCGCCGTCGCTTGAAGATTTACGGCGCTTCACAGATCGCATGGCAGATATGACGGTTGAATTGATCGAAGGTACGAATTCGCCGTTGGCGCAAAAGATCTATCTCACGCCGCCGGTTAGTGTTTCGGGCAAAGGCTCGGTGTTGATGCTTTCTGGTGGCATCGGGCATTATTACTACAACCCGATTCTCATCAATTCCGTGAGTGACGCGACGATCCATGGTGATGTGGGTCCGTTGTTGGCTGAGTCGCTGCGCAAACATGCGGTGTTGAATTCGTATACAGTTGTGCAACCGTCAGAGACGGTCCGCGCGACGGTGCTGGGAGCCAGCACGCAGACCGTGACATTATCTGGCTCGACGATCTGGGCAGAGAAGGAAATTCTGCCGCTGAAGAATGTGCCTGTGATTCGACCCGCGCTTCCGGCTTCGCTTGAGCCTGCTTCTGTTTCGAATAGCATCACCGAAGCTGTGACCCGCTGGGACGTCAACCTCGCGACCGATCCATTTGCGGTTGCATTGGAACTTGAAAAATTATTGGATTATGAATCTCTCACGCGGCTGGCAAGTGGATTGAAGAATTTTGCAGACACCATGCCCGCCGACCGACCGTTGATCGCCATCATCGAAAGAGACTATGCCCAGGCGCTCGGTCAAACCGTGAAGGGACTCGCTCCGTCACGTGCTTTATTAGTAATCGATCAAGTTGGCTTATCTGAAGGCGATTACATTGACATTGGCACTCCGCTCATGGACGGACGTGTTGTCCCATTGAGTGTGAAGACGTTGATTTTTTATCATTAGGCACCGTATGGAAAGTGATGAGAAACATAAGATTTATAAGCCTTATAAAGAACTTTCTCTTGAAATACTTGTGGCTTTGCCTGATGATGAACTAAAACATGTAATAATCGATTACATGTTTGGAAAATTTACAAATGCCCGAAATGCTGAAATGCGGTTAGAAATTATATTGGATATGTCATCAGGTTTTCAGACGATGTGGTTTACCTGGGAACTTTTAGTAAATGTACTTCATGGTGGCTTCAATGAATTCTTTTACAACGGGTCAGATGAAGTAACCCGTAGAACTCTTCGATATTTAGAAATGATCGGTGCAACGGAATATTACGAATTACTCAAACAGGTGATCGAAGCTCATCAAGATGAAATGCGGAACCCTGCAATGCAAGAACTATATTCTCAGCAGACACTTCACGGATATTCTGAGTCATATAAACTTTCATCGTTAAAAGAATATGATGATAGATTTATTAAGTTAGGATTTCGGCTTGAAGAATTGATGGTTCAGTATGTTCGTTCCAATCTTCAATTGTTTGTTGGAAATTAATTTTTAACATGAAAATTACTGCCCGTGTCGAAAATAGCAAAGACAGTCACCAAGTGACATTGCAGACGAACAACAATGCTCATTCAATTACGATTGCTCCAAAATCAACGGGTTATGGCTCTAGTGCGAATGGCGGCGAGTTGTTGTTCCTCGCATTAGCATCCTGTTATTGCAATGACATCTATCGCGAAGCCACAAAAAGAAATATCCAAGTGGAGCGTGTTGAAGTAAATGTAGAAGGTGACTTTGGTGCAGAAGGTGAACCTGCTCAAAATGTAACTTATCGTGCCAAAGTCTTTGCCCAAGCCAGTGAAGAAGAAATCCGTGAGATGATGAAGTTTACAGATACAGTTGCGGAGATTCAAAATACATTGAGAAATGGAACACATGTTGTTCTGACTGAGATTGAAGCTGTGAAAACCTAACAAGGAATCATTATGCTCCTAAGAACCAAACTGCACGGTAAAACCTATGAATTTCCTGATATCCGTCTCCTCATGGGCAAAGCCAACGAGGAGAAATCCGGTGATCGTCTCGCGGGTGTCGGTGCAGAGACTGCCGCTGAACGCGTTGCCGCAAAACTTGTCCTTGCACAGGTGCCGATGTGGGTTTTGCACGATAATCCCGCCGTGCCCTACGAAGACGACGAGATCACACGTCTCATTCACGATGCTGTAGATCAATCCATTTACAACGAGGTCAAAGACAAGACAGTGGGGGAGTTCCGCGAATGGATTCTCGCCGACACCACCACCACCGATATGATTCGCCGCGCCTCGAACGGACTCACCGCCGAGATGATAGCAGGCGTGACGAAGTTGATGTCCAATCTCGATCTGATGTATGCCGCGAAGAAAATTCCCGTCATGGCGTATTGCAACAACACCATTGGCAAACCCGGCACGTTATCTTCCCGCCTGCAACCCAATCATCCCACTGACTCGCCTGAAGGCATCCGCGCGGAAATCTACGAAGGGCTCGCCTATGGTTCAGGCGACTCGGTTATCGGCATCAATCCAGTAGATGACTCGTACGGCTCAGTCTCCCGCCTGCTCGATATGAGCTACGATGTCATCAAAACCTGGAATGTCCCCACGCAAAATTGTGTACTATCGCATGTCACTACGCAAATGAAGTGTTTGCAATCTGGTTCACCTGTTGGACTTGTCTTTCAATCTCTTGCGGGTTCACAAAAAGGCAACGACTCATTCGGCATCTCCGTCGGCATGATGGATGAAGCCTATGAGCTTGCGAAGAAACACTGTTATCCCAAAGGTCCGAACTTCATGTATTTTGAAACGGGTCAAGGCGCAGAACTTTCCGCCGAAGCGCACAATGGCTGGGATCAACTTGTGCTCGAGGCGCGCTGCTATGGTTTCGCCAAACGCTATAGCCCATATCAAGTCAACACTGTGGTTGGCTTCATCGGCCCTGAATACCTTTATGATGCGCGCCAGATCCAACGCGCCGGACTCGAAGATCATTTCATGGGCAAACTCACAGGCATCTCGATGGGTGTCGATGCCTGTTACACCAATCACGCCCGCGCCGATCAAAACGCCATCGAGAATCTCGCGGTCATGCTCACCGCCGGAGGTTGCAATTATTTCATGGGCTTGCCTATGGGCGACGACTCGATGCTCTCGTATCAATCCACGTCTTATCACGATGCGCCCACGCTTCGTCAACTCTTCAACCTGCGTCCCGCACCCGAATTCGAAAAATGGATGGAAGATATGGGTCTCATCAAAAACGGCATCCTTACCGACAAAGCCGGCGACCCCACCATCTTCCTCAAGAGGTAATTATGGATGACGCCAAACTTAACGCCATCGTAGACGCGATTGTCCGCGAGCTACAAGCTTCTGGAGCAGTGAGGACGCCCGCTTCCAACTCAGCCGCGCCTGCCTCTGTTTCGACAACTTTATCTTCGCCTTCAGCTGCCCCCGTCAAACCACGCCCCACAACTTCAACCGCAAACATCACCATCGACTTACCTGACCCAACGCTTTCACGCACCACGCCACGCGTCAAGAATCCCAAAGATGTGGATGGCTTGCGCGCGCTCATGGCATCCACTACCGCCCGCATCGGAGTTGGACGCGCTGGTCCGCGTTATAGCACAGCCGAGTTGCTTTTATTTCAAGGCGACCACGCTGTAACGCAAGACGCTCTCTATCGTGACGTAGACCAGAAATTATTAGATGAATTCAACTTGTTCACTGTGCAAACCAAAGTCACTGGTGGTAAACAAGAATATCTTCTCCGCCCCGACCTCGGACGTTTACTCAACGATGATGCCAAACGCCTCATCAACGAGAAATGCCAGAAGAATGTGAATATCCAACTCGTCGTCGGCGATGGACTTTCCGCTGCGGCAGTGGAAGCAAACCTGCGTCAAATATTCCCTGTCATCAAACAAGGCGCGCAGACTGCAAACTTAACTTTCGGCACACCGTTCTTCATCAAGTATGCGCGCGTCGGCGTGATGAACGATGTTGGCGAACTCATCAAACCGGATGTAGTGATCTTATTGATCGGCGAACGCCCCGGACTTGGCCGTGCCGAATCCATGAGTGCCTACATGGGTTACAAACCAAAGTATGGCGACACCGATGCCGACCGCGATGTGGTCTGCAATATCTTCGAGAACGGCGGTACCAATCCGCTTGAAGGCGGGGCGTTCGTGGTACAAATCGCCCAGAAGATGCGCAAGAATCAAGCTTCTGGTGTAAAGTTGAAGATGATTAAATAAAGAGAGAATCTATGGCAATCCTCGACCCTCTATACGGTACGCCACTTGCAGTGCAACTGATCTCGCAAGTGGACCGCAACTTCGCAGAGCATCTCAAACTCCGCGATGACCAGCGTTCTATTGGACTCATCAGCGTAGATAACGACGATGCGACTTACACAGCTATTGATGAAGCCACCAAAATGGCAAATGTCGAAGTGGTGTACGCCAAGTCATTTTATGCGGGTGCGAAGCACACGTCAGGGAAATGGTCAGGGGAGATTATGGCGATTTTGGCTGGACCCGACCCCGCTGAAGTCCGGGCCGGACTCAATGCGGCTGTGGATTACATCAAGACGAAAGCAATCTGGTATTCCGCGAACGATGATGATTCCATCGCCTTCTTCCCGCATGTTATTTCAAGAACAGGGACCTATCTTTCGCAAGTTTGTAATATCCCAGTGGGCACGCCGATCGCGTATTTGGTGGCGACGCCAAATGAAGGTTTGGTCGCGCTCGATGCCGCCCTCAAAGCTGCAGATGTGAGCATTGTCGCATTAACCATGCCGCCCTCCGAAACCAATTATATGGGCGTGATGTTGACTGGTGACCAGCCAGCCTGTAAAGCTGCGGCGATGGCGTTTCAAAATAAAGTGTTAGAGGTTGCAGCGAATCCGATTAATTATTGAGAACAATTCGCTGGTTGAGTAGCCCGAAGCGATAGCGGAGGGCGTATCGAAACCAGCAAGTAAGCAAATTATTTTTGTTATTGGAAATATTTCTTGAACTGGTGGTTTCGATACGGGTCTCGCTATCGCTCGACCCTACTCAACCACCGAGGTTGAATAATTATGGCTGAACTAGACAAAGATCTCGAATCAATCCAAGAAGCCCGCACACTGGCAACGCAGGCGCGTGATGCCCAGCGGAAATTTTTACACGCCACCCAAGCTGAAGTGGATCGTATTTGCGCGGCGATGGCGCAAGCTGCGGCAGATGCATCGGCAACACTTGGAAAACTGGCGAGTGAAGAAACGGGTTATGGTGTTCCCGAACACAAGACCTTGAAGAATTTATTGTCATCACAGTTATTATGGGAAGCTATCAAAGATATTCCAACAGTCGGCGTGATTCGCAGTGATAAGCAAAAAGGAACATATGACATCGCCTGGCCCATGGGTGTGGTCGCAGCATTAACACCTTCCACGAACCCGACCTCCACAACAATGTTCAAGACATTGATCGCGGTGAAGGCGAAGAACGCGATTGTGGTTGCACCGCATCCATTTGCAGCGAAGTGTTGTGCAGAAACAATCCGCATCATGGCGGAAGCAGGGGAGCGGGCTGGCATGCCCAAGGGTTTGATCTCGTGTATGACCAAAGTAACTCTGCCTGGTACACAGGAATTGATGAAACATAAATATGTTGCGTTGATTCTTGCGACGGGTGGTTCTGATATGGTGCGCGCTGCACATTCGGTTGGCAAGCCTGCCTATGGCGTAGGACCTGGCAATGTTCCGGTTTATGTTGATCGCTCTGCTGATGTCGCAAAAGCGGCAAAATATATCGTTGCATCGAAAGCCTTTGATCATTCCGTCATTTGCGCAACTGAGCAAGCCGTCATTGCTGATAGACCCATTGCTGCGCAACTCGAAGAATTGATGAAAGTTGAAGGTGCATTCTTTGTCGATGATAAGATCAAGCAGATTCTGGCAAAGAATTTATTTGTTGGACATTTGCCGAATCCCAAAGGCGTGGGTAAAAGTCCGCAACAGCTCGCGCAGATGTATGGCTTCAGCGTTCCAGATTGGGCACGGATTCTGGTTGTGCGCCTGAACAGTGTCGGACCTGAAGAACCCCTCTCTGGTGAAAAGCTCACGACTGTCCTTGGCTGGTATGAAGTGGATGGTTGGGAAGCAGGCTGTGAACGTTCGCTCGAGATGATCAATTATGGTGGACGTGGTCATTCGCAAGTCATTCATGCACGTGATGAAAATGTCATCATGCAATTTGGTTTGGAGAAACCGGTTTTCCGTATTGTCGTCAACACTTTTGGCACACTTGGCACAACCGGTTACACAACCGGGTTGATGCCCTCGATGACGCTTGGTTCTGGCGGTGTCGGTGGCGCGATCACGGGCGATAACATTACTGTGCATCATATGTATAACATCAAGCGCCTCGCCTATGAAATTCGGATTGCGCCAGATGCTGCATTCACCCCCGGTTCAACGGACACGCAAGCCGCACGTAGCGCATTTTCTGGAGGAGCGCCTCATACTTCGTCCGAGACTGGTTCTGTTTCGAGTGGCGTTGACTCAACTGTGGAAGAGATTGTGCGGCGTGTGTTGTTGGAGTTGAAAAAATGATGACCATGGACGATGGACACTAGACGATGGTTAATGGTCTATTGTCCATCGTCGAAATAATTAGATGCCAGATTTGAGAGATCGAGTTTATCTCTATCCTTCACATCCGATGTCTAATCGGAGTCAAAACAAATTGCAAAAGGAGATTTAAGCCATGCCCGTAGATGTTGCAATGATCGCTTTAGGAATGGTCGAGACCAAAGGTTTGGTTGGCGCGATTGAAGCCGCCGATGCGATGGTCAAAGCCGCAAATGTGACGCTGATCGGCAGTGAATATGTCGGCGGCGGATATGTGACCGTGATGGTGCGCGGTGATGTCGGTGCAGTGAAAGCCGCCACAGATGCAGGTGCTGCGGCTGCCAAGCGCGTCGGTGAACTTGCGTCGGTGCACGTGATCCCAAGACCACACAGTGATGTCGAAATGATCCTGCCGCAGAATAGCAAAGGTGCTATCGGCGGACGCGGTAAAGAGAAGTAAGTAGATAGGTAAGACAAGTACACAAGTAGATAAGTAAACACAAAAGCGTGTTTACCTGTTTACGTATTTACGTGTCTACTTATGCCTCATGCCACGTCAACTATTCACTGCTGACGATATTCGACATCTGGCGCGTGAGCGTGTCGAAACGCTTTTGCTTGCACCAGATGATATCGTCACCCACGAAGCTACGGATACCGCGTTCGCTCTAGGCGTGAAATTGATTCGGGAAACAGAATCAGCTTCCAGCTTAAGCAGAGATGCGTTGTCTTCTGTCCAGCAAACGCTGCCGCCTTTGAAAGTCGTGAAGATGGCAAACGTCCAAATGGATCGATTCCTGGAAGGCAAGACCACACCGGGCACGAATGTTTGGTTGAAGGATGTGGTCGTGACACAGGACCGGTCGCCGATGGGCACTGGGTACATGTCGCTTGATATGGGCGAGATGCAGTGGACGCTGACTTATGACGAGATTGATATTGTGCTCGAGGGTGAGTTGGTGATCACGCGTGGCAATGAGCAGGTGCGTGGCAAGACTGGCGATGTGATCTATATTCCGAAGGGTTCAAGCATTACTTTCGGAACGCCTAACTGGACTCGTTTTGTGTATGTGGTGTTTCCGGTGAATTGGAATGAGAAGTGAAGACAAGGATGAATGATGAAGGTTGAAGGATGAATCCAAATCTTGTTAATCTTCTCACGCGGACTGACCAGATTATGGCAGGCGCAAATGGCTGGAAGCCAGACCCCGAGTTAATGTTGCCGAATGGCGTGTATCGTGGCGTAGTCCACGTTGGTGTAGATTTGGGCACAGCTTATACAGTGCTTTTAGTGCTCGATGAAAACTATCAGCCCATCGCGGGCGAATATCAATTTGCGCAGGTGACACGTGACGGACTTGTAGTTGATTTCGTTGGCGCCGTAGATTTGTTGCGGATGATGAAGTCAAAGGTTGAAAAGAAGCTTGGGTTCACGCTAACGTCTGCTGCAACGGCGTATCCACCGGGTGTGCCAGAGGCAGAACGACGCGCGACCGCGAATGTATTGTATGGCGCAAGTTTGGAATGCACAGGCTTCATCGATGAGCCGACTGCCGCGAATAATGTGTTGAAGATTCGCGATGGCGCGATCGTGGATGTTGGCGGAGGTACGACCGGTACTGCCATCTTCAAAGATGGGGAGGTGGTGTACACGGCTGACGAAGCGACGGGCGGGACTCACTTCTCGCTGGTGATCGCTGGTTCAACGGGTACAACCTTCGAGGAGGCCGAAACGTTGAAGAAGAATCCGAGCGAGCAGACACGACTGTTCCCAGTCATCCGCCCGGTGATGGAGAAGGTTGGTTCCATAATTAATCGGCACATTGCAGGTCATCAGGTTGATAAGTTGTATCTAGTCGGTGGCACGTGTGCCTATCCGGGCATGGATAAAGTAATTCAGGAAGTAACAGGCGTCGAAACGATCTTGCCGGGCAATCCACTGTTCGTGACGCCGCTTGGGATTGCGATGAATAATTAAATCTGGAGTCAAGGAGCTTGCTCCTGAAATGCGACAGCTTGCTGTCGCACTCCAAAACGGAGAATCTATGGCATCAGAAAAATTTTCTTTACGTGTTTATTCTTATCTCGACCGGATGCAGCCGCAGTATGCGGCATTTGTTGGCACCATTACACAAGGCGATTTGCCGACTGAAGGCATGGCTTCGTTGTATGTTGAAGTTGCTCCTGGCAATGAAGTGTTCCGCCTCGTGGATATTGCGGTTAAATCGACCGAAGCCAAGCCCGGCGCGCAGATCGTTGAGCGCGAATTCGGTATGTTTGAAGTCCACTCCCGTTCGCAATCGGAAGTGTTGGAAGCTGGTCGCATCGTATTGGATAGGCTTGGATTAAAACCCGAAGAACGTATTAAACCATTTATTGCTTCGGTGCAGATCATTACCAATGTGGACCCATATCAGTCACAATTGTTGAATCGCTTTCGTCGTGGCTCGATGCTGGTACCTGGCGAAACCATGCTGGTCTTGGAATGTGCGCCTGCTGCCTATATCAATTACGCCGTTAATGAAGCAGAAAAAGGTGCGTCTATCAAGATTCTGCATGTTTCATCGGTAGGACGCTTTGGTCGCATGTGGCTTTCCGGCTCTGAGGCAGAGATCGTCTCTGCGCGTAATGCAGCTGTGAAAGCGTTGGAAGAGTTGGATGGAAGACCAGAGAAGTAAAAGCAAGAGAGTAGATGATTAGATACTAGAAAATAGAAATCAAGACTTGAATGGAGATTGTAGATGGCTAAAATCTTCTACACTGAACGCGATATTGACGATATGAAGGCGCGCGACGTCACGTCACTGGATATCACGGATAACGTGGTGATCACGGACCTGGCGTTGGAACGCGCCATGCGCTATGACTTTAAGATCAACCGCTCAGACTCGGCTTCCGCGCCGAAGGCAACATTCAGTGGTTCTGTGAATCTGGTTGCGGCATATCCGCGTGATGCGTCCGCTTCTGCTTCGGATACTGAATTGAAGCAGAAGATCAAATCACTCGTATTGGCAAAGTTGAACGGTCAGGTGGATGTAAATCTTTTGGACGCCGTGATCACGTGTGTGTTGGCGGGAATGAAATAGGGCAGGGGAGTTGTTGTCCGCCTGCCCTTGTTTATTTGCAAGTATTTTCAATAATTGTCGGAGCGTTTTTTAGTTGTCGGAGTTGATAAGCATAATAACTCACATCATCGAGCAGGGGGTAGTCACTGCCGAAGTATTCATCCAGAATGATCCGAAATGAATTGACAGGGGTGATCGAAGTGTATAACTTTGATTTTGCCGTTGCATCTACAAAATAAGCCTCGAGGTTTTTCATGCGTGTTTCAGGGGACGTGAAATTTGTGGCGGGTGGACCATGGTCACCCATCAAAATGATCACTGGGGGCTTCTCAGATCGTGCAATGACCTCACGAAGTACGGGCAAAATAGTTTCATCAATGAAGATCGCGTTATCGCGATAGCCATTCAGACTCGGGTCAGCGGGATAGCGAAAATCACCATTGGGCGTGAAAACATGCGGAATGTGGGGCACAAGTATATGCACAAATACGAACTTCGGACTTTTTAATTGAGGGAGTTCGGGCAACTTTTCGAGAATGTATTTGGTTTGCAGATAGTGCTCATAATATTCAAGCCTGACCAGTTCGTTCTCATTGAAACCCGGGATGATCTCCGTATCCAAAAATAATCGGGTAATGGATGTATTCAGCATGATCTTCTCGAACTCGTTCAAACCACCGGTGACATCCACTTCACCCAGGGCAAATTGATGACGCGAGAGGCGCAGGTCTTCGCCCAGATCGAAATGTCCGCTGGCGTAATTCTCGAACGTGATGACCGAGTAACCTTTGGTTCTAAGCGCTTCGAGAAACGGCGTATTTTTTAATTCAGGTAATTTGTCTTTTCCATTTACCAGTTGGATATAGTCCATTTGAAACATGGACGTGAGTGAATAATTTGTGGAAGCATAATTGCTCTGACTGCAACTCGCCACGTAGAACCCCATATCGGTCAGTCCGTTGATGAATTGCGAATTATCGAAACCAAATTCATCCTTGAGTACATCTGAACGGCCATGACCATCGAGCACGATTAGATAAATATCTGGAAGACTTGCGGACGCTTCTTCCTGTGCTTGAACTTGATTCTGTTCCGATAAATTATTTGCCGCCCTGAACTTGTTGCCCTCATTTACGGCAGACTGCCCCAGACTCATCAGCACGAGGATCAGTGCCGTGTTCGCCAAAAATTGACTGACGCTATTGACCGTTGATGGTCGCTTGATCAAAAGCCAACAGCTGAGCACAAAGCTGATCGCAAACAAACCAGCTAACACCGTATGACGAATCGGTTCTCCAAATCCCTTTTCGATTTGAATGTAGACATGTCCATAAGCTAGGATGATGATCAGCGCCAGGCTGGTGAGAATCCCAGAGAGTTGACGTTCGCGAAAAATTCCGTAGGTGATCAACCAAACGATCGCAGTGATCATCACCATGATAATCAAACTACGCAGAATGGACGCCAGATCCACATAGGCGTTGTTGAAATTTTTGAGCGCCAGCACTGGATAGATAGCGATCAGAAATGGATAAATCTTGGAGAGTATTTTCTTCCTAATGGACGGGAAAGTTTTGGGATTATATCTGAAATTATGGAGCGATGTCACCATGAGCCCCTCCTGTGTGACTATACTATTCAAATACTTCTAATATGGATGCGGGGGAGCAGCAAATTAAGCCTGAGGTAAAGGATCGACAGGGACAGAAACAGGCGGAGTGACCGTAACAAAACGATTCTTCTTTTTATCGCGGATGGCTTGTTCGTAGACATCCAGCAGTTTTTCAGTCAAATACTCGATATTGAAGGACTGCGCTTTTTTATAAGCCGCCTCCGCAAACTTTTGCATTCGATCTGGATTTGCGAGAAGTTTTTTGATTCCGGCTGCCAACGCCTCAGCATTATTCTCGACAAGATACCCCTGTTGGCCGTGTTTGAGAATATCACGTGTGCCGCTCGCATCTACTGCAACGACAGGCAGTCCGGCTGCCATGGCTTCAAGGGTTGCCAGACCCTGGGTCTCTGTGATGGATGCAAATCCGAACAAGTTGGCGGCCTTCATGTAAGAAGGAGTTTCTGAAAATGCTAGTGAACCAATAAACGTTACGCGCTTGCGGATTCCCAGCTCTTTTGCCAAACCTTCAAGGCTTTTTCTATCCAAGCCGTCGCCGATCAAAGCGAGGCGAAATTGGGGATATTCCTTTAGAACCAATGCAGCAGCCTGGATGAGTGTTGCCCAGTTTTTTTCCGGTGCCAGCCTGCCAACAGAGATCATCACGATATCTTTTTCCCAATGCCGTTTCCTACGGATCTTTTCCCCGCTGACTGTGCGGTAGGCGTCGAGGTCAATGCCGGTGGGAATAACGGTGAAGTTGCTCTTCAAGCCATATTCATTCACCAATATATCGCGCATACTTTCCGATGGGATAATGATATGCTGGCAGCGACGCATAAAATCCTGCAGCCAATGATCAACAGCGTTCTTCAAGAAATTTTGAACGGTCTCTGCTGAAAATGGAATGTAATGAGTGTACTCGCGATATTGGGTATGGAATGTAAATACCAGTGGTAGGTTAAGTTCATGGGCTTTGGTCGCCGCTGTTTGCCCAAGCAGGAAGGGATGATGAGTATGGATCACATCCAGTTTGACAGCAGGGAGCAGGCGGTCAATAAAAGGTGAGATGGGAATCGCCGCTGGGATGTCAACTCCGGTTGGCAGACTTAGGCTCGGATAGCGAAAGATGAACGGATCTTTGTCCGCATAATCCGCATGTTCCTGCGCAAAGATAAATACATTGTGCCCCTTGTGTGTAAGCTCATCCCGAAACGAACGTATTGAGCGGACGACGCCGCTGATGACCGGAAGATAGGTGTTCGTGAAATTGGCAATGTGCATGGCTAAGCCTTTTCATCCTTGCTGACAGAGGCAACGATATCGGTCTTTGTTTTCATAAAATGTTCAAGAACATAGTAAGCATATACGACCATGCCGGCATTCCATGCCAGTGGTGATTCGGACTTGTACCAAAAACTGGATAATGGTTTCCCGTCGGGACCATAGACTTCATGCACCTGCTGATCGCGCACAATGACCTCTGCCATGCGAGCGAGGATCGCATGCGCCTCCTCGGGGCGTCCGATACGGGCAAGTGCAATGACATGCCACGCCCCAATCCAAAGCCAGGCGGCATCGGTGTGATAATTGGCCACGCCACCCA
>Ga0180069_1000126_pt1 | contig 15670 bp, 16 predicted proteins | sample EasRivERM_16_10D_2_FD_121793 | JGI IMG/M metagenome (GOLD analysis project Ga0180069, IMG submission 121793) | Soil microbial communities from meander-bound floodplain in the East River, Colorado, USA - East River metaG ERMLT231B'_16_10D | ecosystem: Environmental > Terrestrial > Soil >...
ATAAGATATCAATGAAAATTAAAAATATCGACACCATTTTGCTTGTCTCTCTTATCTTAGCTTCTTGTGCACCGGTGGCTGATGTCATTCCAACAGAAACGACTATTCCAACGAATGCATTGTCGCCCAGCGAGACGCCAGCAGCCACTCCGACGCCAATAACAGGTCTGCAGGCGGTCAATGGGACGCAACTCTACTATGAAATCATTGGAAAAGGCGCCCCTCTTTTTGTGCTGCACGGAGGCCCGGGTAATTCCCATAGTTATTTTCTCCCTTATATGGAAGCACTTTCCGATGACTATCAATTGTTCTTCTATGACCAACGTGGTACGGGTTTATCAGATGGGCATCTTGATCTTACAGCCATTTCGATTGACCAGTTCGTTGAAGACCTTGAAGCGCTCCGTGTCGCCTTTGGCTTCGAGAAGATATCGGTGATGGGGCATTCGTGGGGCGCCATTATTGCCCTCGCCTATGCTCTCAAGTATCAGGCACATCTTGATCATCTAATCCTTGTGGACGCAAGGCCCCTAAGCAACACGTTCAGCATTGAGTGGGGCCAAAAGTTACAGCAAAGAGTCCAGGGCCTCAGCGAGGACGCGCAACACGAACTGACGACCACGTGTACTCGTCCAACCGCGGAACTGTCTTCGCAAGCAATCGCCGAGTGCAACCAGCTCGACGCCCAGTTGAAGTTCTATGACCCTGCTAAAGCGGCAACGGTTGACTGGGCCATGGAAGAGAACACATTGAAAAACGGGGCGACGGTCCGTGCACTAATCATCGCCAGTTTCAATAGAATGCAACACGATATGGATACTCAACTTCCAACCATTCATGTCCCAACCTTGATTATCCACGGAGATTTTGACGCCATTCCGCTGGGATCATCTGAATATCTTCACCAACACATCCCGGGATCCCAGATCGTCCTTATCGCGCAGAGTGGCCACTTCCCATTTATCGAAATGCCCGAGCAATTCGTTGCAGCACTCCGACCTTTTCTCAGTAAATAATCCCATGCGCACGCCCAACATCGGCGTGTAGATGATGCCACTGGCGCGGTATTCAGCCTTAATCAGCTATGAATTCAGTAAGAATGTCTATCTACCCCTTCAACATCTCGTCGTGATTATCCCCATTTTCCTCAGCCTTTGCGAGCGAGGGCATTTCTAAAATAGAATTCAATCCGAAGTGTTGTAAAAATTCAGGAGTGGTGGAATATAGAATCGGGCGACCGGGTCCATCGGCGCGGCCTGATTCAAGGATCAAACCTTTATGCAACAGACTCTTCATCATGCTGTCGCTGTTCACGCCGCGGATCGAGTCAATTTGCGGGCGTGTGACCGGTTGTTGATAGGCGATGATCGCCAGGGTCTCCAGCGCGGCGCGGCTGAGGTGTGAGGTCGCTTCAAGACCGAGAAAATGCTCGATCAATTCAGCGAGTTGCGGCGCGGTGGTCAATTGCACGCGCCCGGCATGTCGTTGCAGACGCAAACCCCGGCTTAGGAGTGAAGCGCCCAATTCGTTGAGTCCACGTTCGACGACCGAAGCAGATACATCCAGCGCAGTCGCAAGTTGGGCAGTCGCGACGGGTTCACCCGCAACAAACAACAACGCCTCCAATTTCATAGAAAGCGGCAGTTCAGTTTCGAGATTTTGCTCTCGCAATTGTTCAGAGTCGCTCATGCTATAATTACTCCGTTAAATTTATTGTAAAACATGGATCAAAGAATGAAACAAAAAAAATACGCAATACCAATTTTTCTGCTTGCATTGCTGTTCACATCACTGGCTTGCACCATCTTCGTGGGCGGACCCGACTATTCAGACCTGGCACCCATTCCCGTTTCCACTGAAGCGGCCGAGAGCCTCAAAGAGGAGATGAAAAAGTCTTTTGAAGCGGGCGCACAAACCGGCATCGTCACGCTCACCATCACCGAACCGCAGATCACTTCTGTGATTGCTTTCCGGTTGCTTGCGGACCCGAACATGCAAACCGACAAAAAACCCATCATCGCAGAACCACAGGTTTATTTACGCGATGGTCAAATGAAGATCTATGGCAAATCACAACAAGGCATGTTCGCCGCCAACATTGGCATCATCGTCAATATGGGCGTGGATGAACTCGGCAAACCGAAGATCGAAATTGCATCCGCCGATTTTGGTCCGTTCCCCGCGCCGGCCGGCATTAACGACGCACTCACTGCACTGATCGAAGAAGCCTATACGGGTTCCATCGGACCTGCCGCAACTGGCTTACGTATCGAAACCATCACCATCGCCGATGGCATCATGACGATCACAGGTCGCACCAAGTAGCGCACGGATTATACAATACTCTCGCGCTGAACGGAGTGCCGTGCTTGTCGGCACGCAGACGAAGCGCATTGGGACAACATGCACCGCCTCTTCCCCAGCCGAAACCTGCTCCTCTTTCTAATAGCATTATCCTTGCTGACGTCTTGTCGCTCCCCACAAGTAACCCGCGCCGATATTTCGATCAACATTGACGCAGATGGCAAATCTCTAACAGTCACGGTTCCCAGCGGGAGCACTGTCACACAGGCATTACAAGTTGCTGGATTAACAATTGGGAATCTGGACCGCGCCGAACCTCCACCCTACACGGTGTTAAAAAATGGCGACGATATCATACTCACACGCGTCAAGGAAATATTTGAAACCGAAGAACAGATCATTCCATTTGAAAGACAGGTTGCCCGCAACGAGTCTTTGCCTGAAGGTGAAACCAGACTCGTGCAAACCGGCGCGAACGGCAAAATGGAATTAACCTATCGCATCGTCCTGGAAAATGACGTAGAGATCAGCAAGTCCATCGTCAAGTCTGTGATCCTGCAGGATGCCGCGCCGGAGATTGTCATGATCGGCGCACAATCCTCTTTTGCCCCGCTGCCTATCCCTGGAAAACTGGTCTTTCTCGCAGGTGGCAACGCCTGGCTCATCGATACATCCACAGCCAATCGCACTCCGCTTGTGACCACTGGCGATCTCGATGGACGCATCTTTGAACTTTCCCCAGCCGGCAACTATCTGATCTTCACACGCAAATCAACCAAACCTGCCGATCAGGAGATCAATCAACTCTGGGGCGTGCGCACAAATAGCGGAAAACCATTCAACACAGGCATTGTGAATGTCGTCCACTTTGCAGATTGGATTCCGAATACAAGTTCATTTGCATATTCAACCGTTGAGCCGCGCAGCACCGCGCCGGGCTGGCAGGCAAATAATGACTTGAAGCGTTACAGCATCACAACCGGTGAGAAAAGAAATATTCTCGAATCAAGTAGCGGCGGCGTGTACGGCTGGTGGGGTATGACCTTTGCCTTTTCCGCTGAGGGTCGTTTGGCGTATGCTCGACCCGATGGCATTGGAATTGTTGACCTGGATGGAAAAGCGCTCAAACCTTTGCTAAACATCACACCGCTCAACACCCACAGCGATTGGGCATGGCTCCCGTCCATTGCCTGGGGCGCGGATGGGAAGACGCTTTACTACACCTCCCATGCACTCCCGCCCAGTCTGGTGAGCGAAGAAGACTCCCCTTTCTTCGATATCAGTGCCACGTCATTCTCAAACGACGCCACTATACAAATAGCGGAGCAAACCGGAATGTTTGCCTATCCTTCGGTTTCTTCGATACAATCAAGCTCGCGGGAACGCCCATATCAGGTGGCGTACTTGCAAGCCATCTTCCCGGAGCAAAGCGAGACAAGTCGTTATCGCGTCGTCGTGATGGATCGGGATGGATCGAATCGCCGGATGGTTTTCCCTGCGAATGATGCGCCCGGTCTTGAGCCGCAGACTCCAGCCTGGGCGCCCGAATCCATTGCCGGGCAGAGCGGCGATTTTATCGCAATGATTTATCAGGGCAATTTATGGCTGGTGGATAGTGGTAATAGTCAAGCCTATCAAGTGACCGGCGATGGACTGGTCACACGAATTGATTGGAAGTAGCTATCGACGCGCGGAGCGGAGCTGCTGTATTCGGCGGTGTAGACGAAGCGCTGATGCCGAAGCAATGATAAAAATTATTGATAAAAGGAAATCATATGCGTATTTTGATCACTGGAGCGGCAGGGTTTCTGGGCTCCCATTTATGCGACCGTCTGCTTACAGATGGACACGAAATTGTAGGGCTGGACAATTTTGTTACAGGCAACCCTGATAATCTTACCCATTTGATGGGAAACCCAAAGTTTTCATTTTACAGGCACGATGTATCAAACTATATTTTCGTAAACGGCAAGATCGACGCGATTTTGCATTTCGCCTCACCTGCCAGCCCAAACCCTGAATCGCCGTCGGGATATTTCAATCTTCCCATTCAAACCATGAAGGCGGGCGCGCTCGGAACACATAACTGCCTGGGCATGGCCAGGGCAAATTATGCGCGCTTTTTGCTCGCATCCACGAGTGAGATCTATGGTGATCCGCTGGTTCACCCCCAGACTGAGGATTACGCCGGTAATGTTGATCCGGTGGGGCCGCGCGCGGTTTACGATGAAGCGAAACGATTTGCAGAATCCCTGACTATGGCATATCACCGCGCACATGGAGTGGATACTCGCATTGTCCGCATCTTCAATACGTATGGTCCACGCATGGATTTGGAAGACGGCCGCGCATTGCCTAATTTACTCAAGCAAGCCTTGTTGGGTCAGCCGCTTACCGTCTATGGTGATGGAAGCCAGACTCGTTCCTTTTGTTTTGTTGACGATCTGATCGAAGGCATTGTGGCTTTGCTTTATTCAAGCGAACATCTGCCAGTCAACATTGGCAACGAGCATGAAATGACCATCCTGCAATTCGCAGAGGCGATCAACCGCATCACAGATAACAAGAGTGGTATCTCGTTTGTAAAAGATGCGCGCAGTGTCCGCGATCCACAACAACGTCAGCCCGATATCACGCGGGCGCGCACCATCTTGAAGTGGCAGCCCAAGGTCGGCCTTGATGAAGGCTTGCACAAGACCATTCCATATTTTAGAAAGAAGCTGGGGCTTGGATGATCCTGACTGACGACCGGGAACGCCTACGCTTCCTGAAATTTGCCACAGTTGGCGCAATTGGTTCAATAATTGATATCGGAGTGATGAACCTGCTGACACATCTTTTCGGCATGCGGCTGGTATACGCTGGAAGTTTCTCGTTCATTTGCGCGGTTTTCAGCAACTTTACCCTCAACCGGCATTGGACCTATCCCGATTCGCGTTCGCGTCCGCTTTTGCATCAACTAGCCATGTTCTTTCTTGTAAACTCGATCGGAATAGCCATCCGCATACCCACGCTCCACTTCGTCGAACCCGTTTTGGCAAAAGGGATTGAGAACATGGTTCACCTGTCTCGCACCGCCGCCGAATCGCTGGCGAAGAATGGCACTCTGCTCCTCGCCATCGGCATTGTAATGATCTGGAATTTTTTCATAAACCGTTATTGGACGTATAATGATATAGATTAATCTCACAAGGGTACCCTATGACTACTCAACAATCCCAACGTCGAATTATCCCAATTTATACATCACGTGGCGAGGCGGAGGCTTTTTTGGTGTTTCCATATCTCTTCAACCGAAACGGCGAGTGGACTGGGTGGGTCACACCCAAACGCGATATCTATTCAGTGTTGGGATATTATGTGGGAACACTCACAGACGATGCCCGCATCATCCGTAAGCGTTCTGAGGACGAGAACAGACCACGCCTGAAACCGCCCCCACATCCCGGTAAGATCACCACGCCGGCAACTGTTCCGCTTGCGCCTCTGATGAAAGACCTTACGTATAGCATCGTGGATGTATTACTGGAAGAACCTCAACGCTTGCACACTCTTGATGGCGGCGAGTTCCGTCAGGACATGGATTAAAACAGAATGGCAATGACCGACACTCTTCAACCCAAACCTGTACGTGCCTCGCGCGTCACGCTTTCCCAACTCATGCATCCCGAACACGCCAACCTGCTTGGCAACGTGCACGGCGGCTGGATCATGAAACTGGTGGATGAAGCCGGCGCGCTGGCATGTATGCGTCATGCACAAAAAAAGGTTGTTACCGTGGCAATTGATTCCATGACATTTCGCCAGCCGATCCGTATTGGAGATTTGATCATTCTAAATGCCGAGGTGACGTACACCGGGCGCACATCAGTTGAAGCCGAAGTACAAGTGCTGGCTGAAAACCCGATCACTGGCGAACGGACCCATACGAATACCGCCTATCTCGTTTATGTTGCGCTGGATGATGACGGCAAGCCGACCCGCGTACCGCCCTTACGATCTGAGACCGAAGATGAAAAACGCAAAGCGGAACAGGCAAAAGAAAGACAAGAACGAAGGCTGAAGCAAAAATGACCGAACCCGAACTCACCCAACCCGAACCTCAATCCGAGCCGAAAGACCGTGTGGCACACTCAATCCGCAGTCTGCGTGAACTGGTGGATTTTGTCGCGGGAAAATCACTTCCGCCGCTTACGCCCGAAGAAGGCCGCGTCACAGAAAACCTGCCCTTCCCGTATCTTGCGATCGTGGGTCAGTACGAAATGAAACTGGCTTTATTGCTCGGGTTGATCAATCCCAACATCGGCGGGATCTTGTTGATCGGTCCGCGCGGCACCGCCAAGACCACAGCCGTCCGAAGTTTGTTGAATTTGTTGCCCTTGGTCGAGCGGAGCAATTGTCCTTATGGCTGTTTGCCGGAAGATATAGAAATCGGCGGCATCGACGCGGTCTGCCCGGATTGTGCAAAGAAATATGGAGAAGGCATTCCGCTTACTTCAGCAGATCAAGTGCGCTTGATCGAATTGCCTTTGAACGCGCGCCTTGAAGATGTCGTCGGTGGCATTGACGAGCGCGCCGCGCTTCATGAACGGATGCGCATCCGCCGCGGGATTCTGGCACAGGCTGATCGCAACCTGCTTTATATTGACGAGATCAATTTACTCGGTGACGATATCATCGATTCCATTTTGGACGCCGCGGCACAGGGTTCGTACACGGTCCGGCGCGGATCGCTTGCGGCGACATATCGCTCGCGCTTTGTGTTGATCGGCTCGATGAATCCTGAAGAGGGCAGATTGCGCCCGCAAATTTTGGATCGCTTTGGGTTACGCGTGATCGTGCGCGGTTTGGAAAATATATCAGAACGCCTCGAAGCCTATCGCAGGGTCCAGGCTTACTTGATAAATCCTCGTCAGATGGTGGGGCAATTTTCGGCTGAGATGGAAGCGGCCGCGTCCGAGATCCGCAACGCGCGCGAACGCGTCAAAAAAGTCGTCATGCCGGATGAGGTGGCCAATCCCGCCATTGAGCTGGTACAAAAACTTGGTGTCGATTCTTTACGCGCGGAGATCACCTGGTTCGAGTCGGCGCGCGCCTATGCTTCTGCAGACGGCCGCACCGAGGTAACAGCAGAAGACTTGAAAGTTGTTGCATCGATGGCATTACGCTTGCGCCGTTCGGTATTCATGAACGAATATTTCGAGGGTCAAAATAGTGAAGAAAAAGAGTTGTCCGCTCTGCTGAATGGTGCCGGCAAAAAAACAATCAACAAAAAAGCGCCCTCAAAAAAGAAGCCCGCAAAGAAAAAATGAACGGACCTGTCATTTCAAAACCAGTCTATCGCATTGAAACCGGGCGTCTCGTAATCCGCTGTTGGGACCCAAAAGATGCTGCGTTAATTCAGGAGGCCTCGGCAGTCAGCAAGGAACACTTGGTTCCTTTCATGCCCTGGGCCGCGAGTGAACCACAAACTGTGGAGCAAAAGGCGGAACTTACACGCCGCTTCCGCGGGCTATTCGATCGCAGTGAAGATTATGTTTATGGGATTTTCAATCAAGACGAATCACGCGCGTTGGGTGGAACTGGTTTACACACACGCCTGTCAGGCAATGCGCTGGAGATCGGTTATTGGCTTCATAAGGATTTTATCAACCTGGGCTACGCCACCGAAACAACGACCGCATTAACCAAAGTTGCCTTTGAAATTTATCATGTTGACCGCGTGGAAATCCATTGCTCGGTGAATAACCTTGCCAGCGCGGCAGTAGCGCGCAAACTTGGTTATGTGCATGAAGCCACGCGCCGCCGCCTTGGGTATGCACATGGCAACATCAGCGACCAAATGATCTGGACGCTATTCGCAGATGAATATCCAAACACACCAAGCGCATCTGCCACGATCCGTGCTTTTGATGTTGCTGGCAATTCGTTGTCATGATTTCCACTCGAAATAATTTTGTAAAAAATCCGATCCTGATTTTATTAGCCGTCAACATTTTGATCGGACTGTTTATTTTTCGGGATTACGGGCTTACATGGGACGAGCCTTATTTTTATAGTTATGGCGATGCGCTCGGATATGCCTACTCGCCTGCCAATTGGTTCAGCGGAAACTTCGATCTCAACAACTCATACGGTATAAGCGGAGGAGACCATAAGACGCGTGGACCCGCCTATCTTTTTCTCGCCCGCAATTTTGTATATGGAGTAAAAGCACTCGGCTCGGATATCATCCCCGCAGGGGACTCAGCTTCAGCCTGGCACCTCGTCAATTTCCTTTTCTTTCAACTTGGCATTTACTGCCTCTATCGCATCTCGACGCGCTGGGTGAAACCATCTGCCGCGTTCGCCACGGCAGTATTATTCGCAACGCAACCGCTCCTTTGGGGACATGCCTTCATCAACCCGAAGGACCCGCCTTTTCTCACATTTTTTCTGGCATCCGTATGTTTGGGCTTTGAGATGGTTGACAGGATCGCTTCTGACGCATTCACGAAAAAACAAAAATTGATCAGCATTATTATCCCTGCCAGCATTCTCGGAATCACAACGTCGATCCGTGTTTTGGGTCCGTTGGCAGGTTTGTTGGTCTTTATTTATTTTGTCTTCAGCCTCTATCAAAACAAAAACATCAAATCGCCCGTCTCCCCATGGTTGCCATTTACGCTCTATGGGATCATTGCAGTGCTTGCGATGCTCGCCACCTGGCCCTATCTTTGGGAAAACCCGATAGCAAATTTCATCAGCGTCTTCCACTTGATGTCTGATAATCCCACCAATCTATCTGTGTTATTTGGCGGCGAGGTGTATCGCGCGGGCGAATTGCCGCGCCGCTTCCTGCCCTTTATGTTGGCAACCACGCTGACGGAACCCGTTTGGATTCTTTTCATCACTGGTTTCATCGTTGGATATCGAAAGCTGTTAATAAATAAACCATCCGATCAAACCGGCCCACAAAAAAGTTGGGTATCACTTACTTTGATGTTATTTTGGTTTCTCATGCTGATTGCTTATGTGCTCCTCCGTAAACCTGCGATGTATGATGGCTTGCGTCATTTTCTTTTCATTCTGCCGCCCGTATTTATTTTTATCAGCTTTGCTTTTGAATTGTTAATTGAAAAAATAAATCGCATGGCATTTAGCCATTATTGGATACACGCAGTTTTATTAATTGTCATTATTGCTCCCGGAGTAGTTGGGATCCTTCAACTACATCCCTATCAATATGCCTATTACAACTCCTTCATCGGTGGGACGAGTGGCGCGTTCCGCAAATACGAAACAGAATACTGGCTTACATGTTATAAAGAAGCCGTTGAACAACTTAATCAAAGGACATCTGAACCGATCAATCTTTTCGTCAAACGCGAGGCTTATATCGCGGCAACGTACGCAAACGACAATATTAACATCATCGATCTACGCGATGTTACAACCAGCGCTCAATCCGGCGATTATGTACTTGTCAACACGCGCACAAACGAAGATCATTCAACCATGAAGGGTACGCCCATCATTCTGGAAATCAAACGCGGCAACGCGACCTTTTGCATCGTGAGGCTGGTTCCATGACCACACACACTGAACGGATTCAGGCTTGCATCCAGGGCCAGATCATTGACCGTCCGCCCGTCGCGTTATGGCGGCACTTTCCGATGGACGATCAATCTCCTCGTGCACTTGCTCAGGCAACACTGAATTTCCAACAAATCTATGACTTCGATCTCGTCAAAGTCACACCGGCATCATCTTTTTGTGTGCGCGATTGGGGCGTGGAAGATCAATGGCTGGGTGACACCGAAGGCACGCGGCGTTATACCAAACGTGTTATCCACGATCCGCGCGACTGGGAGCATTTGCCAATACTTGATCCATCCGCTCCGCATCTGGCGGCACAACTGGAATGTCTGCGCCTCATTCGTTCAGAACTCGGACCGGATACACCCATATTGCAAACGATCTTTAATCCATTATCACAAGCAAAGAATCTGGCTGACAATGAGACCTTGCTGGCACATCTGCGGCTATATCCGGAAGCCGTGATGAAAGGACTTGCAACGATCACAGAAACAACCCGGCGATTTGTGGAAGCATGTATCGAGACAGGTATTGACGGCGTATTTTATGCCGTCCAGCATGCACAGGCTAATTTACTGACACTTCACGAATACGAAACGTTTGGTTTACCCGATGATTTGAAAATCATGGAACCAGCTCAGGGTCTATTATGCAACCTTCTCCACTTGCATGGGCGTGATGTTTACTTTTCCCTGCTTTCCCACCTCCGCTTTCCAATTGTGAACTGGCACGATCGTGAAACTCATCCATCACTGGCTGAAGCGCAAAAACTATTCGATGGTGTCGTATGCGGAGGCTTGAGACAGGATACGCTTGTTTACCAGAATCAGACTGAAGTCCAGAAAGAAGCGGCTGATGCCATCCAACAAACCGGCGGCAGGCGGTTTATTTTAGGCACAGGTTGTGTTGTCCCCATTATTGCGTCACATGGAAATATCCTTGCGGCAAGGACCTCACTCCTGCCCTCTACCCTAAAGGGCACACGTCCTGAAAGGCGAGGGAGCTAATATGAGTCTCAGAGTTATTACAGGCAAAGCTGGCGGTCGAAAATTAAAATCAGTGCCCGGTGATACCACCCGTCCCATCACAGACCGTGCCAAGGAAGCGCTGTTCAATATTCTCGCCGGAGATGTGATCGACTCAAACTGGTGGGATCTGTTCGCGGGCACAGGCGCGGTCGGCATCGAAGCCCTGAGTCGCGGCGCCGCGTTCGTCCGATTCTCCGATATGAACCGCGCGCCCATTGATACGATCAGCTTCAATGTGGAACACTGCGGCTTTAAAGCACAAGCCGAGATCCGCCGCGCTGACTCATTCACTTACCTCACCCTGCCGCCTGATAAAAAATTCGAATACATTTACATAGCGCCGCCACAATTCAAGGAGATGTGGGTCAAGGCGTTGGAACTCGTAGATGACAACATCGCGTGGCTTGCGGAAGATGCCTGGGTGATCGTACAAATCGCGCCCAGCGAATATAGAAGAGCCGCACCGTCACTAAAAAATCTTGAGGAATTTGAGCAACGCAAGTATGGTACAACGCTGCTGGTGTTCTATCAATTAAAATCTACGACAGGATAAAACAAGCGTAAGCTTTAAGATGAGAAATAAAAGAAACCACAGGCAACTTTCGTCCATCCAGGAATGGATGGAGACCAACAAAACCGCCACAAACATCATGGCGGTTTGGCTTTTATTCGTCGCTGAAATAGTTGTTGCCAAACTATTTGGGGATTTTGATCTTTACTATAATAATGATTTTCCAGCGCAAAGAATCTACGTCAACATAATAAAAGCGGGCGGACTGGCAACGTTGAGTTATATAAATATCTATCTCGTGCCAAAATTCATACATTGGTTTCATTCGGACAAACCAAAACGCGCAACCAGACTTGTCATTTTTGGCACTTTGTCCAGCTTGTTTTTTTGTGCCCCCTTGATCGGCAGTATCTTGGGTCTGGCATTCGCACTTTTTTTGTGGTTAACGATCGGCAACATGTTTTTTAAAGTGTTCTCTTCAGAGAACTTATCTTGAATTTACCTTACCTTTTCGTCGCCGCTGCATCTGCGATATTCACCCTGATGACAATGCTCTGGCTCATCAGCCTTATCCTCAATAACTCCAGCATTGTGGATATTTTCTGGGGCATCGGTTTTATCATCGTCACATGGCTGGCGTTTACATTAACACCTCAAGGCTATTTGCCGCGCAAACAACTTATTGCAACACTCGTCACTGTTTGGGGCTTGCGTCTCGCCCTGCACATCGGCGTCCGCAATTGGGGCAAGCCGGAGGATTTTCGTTATGCCAAATGGCGCGTAAACAACGGCAAACGTTGGTGGTGGTTTTCATACTTTCAGGTCTTCTTACTGCAGGGCATTTTGATGTGGATCATCAGCATGCCACTCCTCGCCACGCAGACATCTGGATTCCCCGCGATTTTGACCCCGCTTGACTTCATCGGCGCTTCACTCTGGACATTTGGTCTGCTCTTTGAATCCATTAGCGACGCGCAACTGATGCGTTTCAAAGCAGACTCTGCCAACACGACCAAGCTTCTCACAACGGGTTTATGGAAATATACCCGTCATCCCAATTATTTCGGTGAAGCAGTTTTGTGGTGGGGATTCTATATCATCGCACTTGCCGCGGGCCACTGGTGGACAATCTTCTCCCCCATCCTCATGACTTGTTTACTGATGAAAGTCTCCGGTGTGGCAATGCTCGAAAAAACCATGAAACTCAAACCCGGATATGAGGAATATATGCAACGAACAAGTGCGTTCTTCCCGTGGTTTCCGAAATCTTAACCACAAAGGACACAAAAAGCACGAAGTTTTAATGAGCGATAAGCAAATTGCCCTGCCAAAGATTTTCCTTTGTGCTTAGGCAAGAATTATTTCCAGGGCAAAATAATTAGCGGGTGATTGTCTTCCGCCGCGTGACCGAGATATGGCAAGCCCCAGGCTTCGGAGATCGTTTTCAGCAAAGAGTAATGAGTGTATGGAGTGCCATCTTCAAATCCATTTTTGACAAGCGGGGAATAGAGAACAACAGGTACACGCCCGCCCGCTTCGAGCGGTAAACCACAACAGGAGTGATCCCCCTGCCCTTCTTCAAACAACAGCACAAGCAAATACGATTCGCCAGTCGCATCCAGCGCGGGGACAAGTTGACCGAGCTGGTTTGTCAGCCAGGCGTCGGACACATCCAGCCCGCAATCGTGCGAGTCGTTGCAAAGGTTTGGTTTGATGAAAAGGAAATTCGGAAGCGCGTCAGCTTCAATATCGGTTTGAAGCGCAGTGAGAGGGACCACCGAACGTTCACAGCGCGCGGCGTCCAGTCGTATGTTGTCAAAATACATGAACGGATTATGCTTCTGCACATAAATATGCGTGTCGCCGAGATAACAAGGCGAAGGCATATCCTCCTGGTACGTTTTCCAGGTACGACCGCTGGCTTCGATGAGATCAGGCAGACTCGGCGCGTCGATGAAACAGTCATTGCAATTGGAGTCGATGCCAAAAGTATCGCCGCCCATTAATGCAATATAATTCGGCAGGCTGGGATGCGTCACCGCGTAATACTGTGTAAGTAATGTGTATTCGCGCGCGAGCCTGTTATAGTTTGGCATGAGCGAATTGCCGATGACCGAGCCAAATTCCTTGTTCTCAAAGATAATGATGGCGATATACTTAAAATTTGGGACAAGCGGGTTTGGCGTTGCGGTCGGTGAAGAAACTGAAGTCGAGGTCCGAGTCGGCAACGGCGAGAGCGTTGGGAAAGGCGTTACCGTAGGCGCGGGAGGCAAGGTTGCTGGCGGGACAATAGGCGCACACGCGCAAGCCACGACCAGCATTAATGACAGAAAAGTGAGCATGGGTTTTGTTTTCATATATGGTTGTGCCTCAGATTATACAACCACGAACGATCCTTCCACCTCACCGAGTGGATCAAGGACCGGGACGGCGCCTTACCCGCCACACAGCCTTCGAAATTATTCACACACATACGAATTCAGCAAACACATTTCTAAAATACCCCTTATAATTCCTTACAATTCCCTGTTAGTCCGCACGGGTGAACAAGCCCCAATTGATCCGCGTGCTACAATCGGAAAGTTCACAACAGAGGTTGCACATCCATGACCACCCGCCGAGCCCCATCCAAGATCATCCCACGCGCCTTTCCGGGCATCAAGCCCAACGAGATCGAAGAGCTGATCGCCTATAGCAAGGTGCGCGCCTACCCTCCCGCGTCCGTTCTTTGCCACGAGAACGCGACGGAAGATCGTTTTTACATGATCCTGGAAGGCGAGGTGGAGGTTACGAAGATCATCAATAATAATGAGACCCGGCTTTTAAAAACGCTTGGACCGGGGGATTTCTTCGGCGAGATGGCGCTCATTCATAATGCGCCGCGCGCCGCAACTGTCACTGCAAAATCTGCCCTCACCACACTGGAGTTGGATAAGACCGCCTTCGACGTGGTTCTGCTTAACAGCAGCAGCATCGCCCGGGCAATGGTCAGCGAGATCAGCAATCGGCTGCGTTCCAACGATCAACTGGCAGTGGATGATCTGCGGATGCGCGCCAGCGAACTTGCCGAGGCATATCAAAAACTTGCCGAGCAGGAATTGGCGCGGCGTGAATTCCTCACGAACATCGCACATGAACTTCGCACACCACTTATGGTGGCGAGTGGCTATCTCCAGATGTTGCAGAGAGGCATCGTGAGCGGCGAACAGCTTACGGCTGGGATCGATACGGTGGCACGCAACGTCCAGCGGATCACCATCCTCGTCAACGACATCCTTTTTCTGCAAGAGATGGATCTGGTCCTGCCGGAATTTCAAGCGGTGGATATCAATGAGTCTGCGCGCCACGTTGTGGCGAAATATTTGGAAGTAGCCACTGAGCGCAGTGTGGATCTGCGCCTCATACCCAGCCCGGGCCTGCCGCCTGTTTCAGGAGATTCAAAGTCGCTTGAGCGCGCGTTGACGGCACTGTTGGATAACGCCGTCAAGTTCAGTCCGAAAGGCGGCGTTGTGGAAATTCGCCTGAGCGAAAAAGATGACACGATCCTTGTGGCAGTGGAGGATCATGGCATTGGCATTGCAAAAGAAAACATGCCGCGCATCTTCGACCGTTTCTATCATCTTGAAAAACATGAAGACAATCTCTTCGGCGGGATCGGTTTGGGGTTAGCCATCATTCGCCAGGTGATCGAGCAACATCAGGGACGCCTGGATGTATCCAGTGAACCCGGCAAAGGCAGTGTCTTTACACTGACGTTGAAGAAATGGCAATAGCGAAAGGCAATTCAAATGGAACACAAACCGGCAAAGAGATTTCTCGGTCTGCTTCTGGTGTTAAGTTTCATCACAGCATGTTCCTCATCCGGGGGTAGTCCAACACAGCAGGCACCCAATTCCACTCAAGAAGCACCGACAAACACGGCTACACAGTTACAGCTAACCGAAGCGCCAACAGCCTCAGTCGCCAATACACCAGCGATAGCGACCGGTAGCTGTACAAACACCTATTATCCTGTGCGGGAAGGTTCCACCTGGACGTATCAAAGCACGGGCAGTGCGGCGGGTACTTACAGTTTCACAGACACGATCACTTCCTTACGTGCAGATCGTTTTACACTGACATCTCAATTCGACCAACTGACACGCACGCAGGAATGGGCTTGTGGACTCGAGGGGTTGATTCCCCTGCAACTTGGCGGCGGGGCGTTGACTTCACAAAATATGAAACTTGAAATCGAAACTCAAAACAC
>Ga0180069_1000127_pt1 | contig 15646 bp, 13 predicted proteins | sample EasRivERM_16_10D_2_FD_121793 | JGI IMG/M metagenome (GOLD analysis project Ga0180069, IMG submission 121793) | Soil microbial communities from meander-bound floodplain in the East River, Colorado, USA - East River metaG ERMLT231B'_16_10D | ecosystem: Environmental > Terrestrial > Soil >...
CCGCATGGGGATCTTCTGGTGGTACGCCGCCACGAAGTCCTGGTCTTCCCGGGCTTTGGCGGTAAGCTTGGTCTCGATGAAACCGGGGGCCACCGAGTTCACCCGGATCCCGAAGGGGCCCAGCTCGGCGGCCATGGTCTTGGTGACACCCACCACCCCAAACTTCGAGGCGTTGTAGGCAGTCAGCATTTCCTCGCCCACCAGCCCGTTGGTCGAGGAGATGTTCACGATCACCCCGCGGCGATGCTGCATCATTCCCCGGGCCGCCGCCCGGGAGCACCAATACACCCCGGACAAGTTGATATCGATGGTCCGGCGCCAGTCGGCGTCGGAGGTCTCGGTGCAAGAGGCGGAGGGGGCAATCCCGGCGGCGTTGACCAGCCCGTCCAGCTTCCCGAACTCTTGCTCGACGTGGTCAAACACCATCGCTACCTGCTCGGATTTGGACACATCCAGGAGCAGGAACAGGGACTCCGGGTGGGTCAGCTCCCCGAGCAGGGCCTGCCCCCGGGGCTGGTCCACGTCGGCTACCAGGACGCAGGCTCCGTAGGCATCCAGTTTCCGGCAGATGGCCGCCCCGATGTCGCCGGAACCCCCGGTCACCAGGAAGATACGGTCCTCGAAGTTGTAGGGCATGCCTTTAGGATGCTAGAAGCCGGCGCTTTGCGCAAACAGGATATACTTTCCAACATGCTGCGACTTGCCTGCGCGGTCCTTTGCAGCTTCGCTCTTAGCGGAGCAAGCCACTTCGCTACCCTTGACGGCCATCGCGTCCACTACCAGAGCTACGGCCAGGGCCGGGAGGCCGTGGTCTTCATTCATGGCTGGACCTGCGACCTGACTTTCTGGAGCGGTCAAGCTCCGGTTTACGAGAAACGCCGGTCGCTGCTCGTAGACCTCCCCGGCCACGGCCAAAGCGACAAACCCGACATTCCTTACACCATGGAGCTGTTCGCCCGCGCCGTGGAGGCGGCCATGCGCGACGCCGGCGTGGACCGGGCGACCCTGGTCGGCCACAGCATGGGCACTCCGGTAGCCTTGACGTTCCTGCGTCTCTACCCGGAGAAGACCGCCGGCCTGGTGGTCGTCGACGCCCTCATTCCCTTGCCTCCCAAGGACGACGCCGAGCGCGAGAAGGTCGACGCCATGTTGACCGCCCGGGCGAAGGCGTTCCGCGCCCCGGACTACCAGGTCCCGATGCGCCAGCTCCTCGACTCCATGTTCACGGCCCAAACCGCCGCCTCCCTGCGGGACCAGATCCGGTCCAAGATGTTGTCCACGCCCCAGCACGTGGCCGCGTCCGCCATGGAGGGCATGGTGGCGATGATGGAGCAGTACCGCCAGGGCTTCCGCTACCCGGGTCCGGCCCTGGTCGTGCTCGCCAAGCGCCCGAACCGTAGCGGCCCTACCTATGAGGCCTACCTCCGCACCCTGTTCCCGAACCTGCGCTCCTACCAGGAGTGGGAAGGCGCCGGCCACTTCCTCATGATGGAGCAGCCCGAACGGTTCAACGCCGCGCTACTGGATTTTCTTAAGCGGTGACCAAGTGCGCAGCGCCGTATCCTGCGTCACCCGGTATCCGAGCTTCCCGCGTGGTGACCAAGTCCGCAGCGCCGTGTACCGGGCGATGGCAGTGAAGTCACGGTCCTGGTGCCAGACGGGAACCCGGTTCTGAATCGCCACGGCCGCGATCAAGCAGTCGGCCGAAGACCGGATGGTGTATCCCCGCCGGCGGCCTTGCCGGAAAAGCTCCGCCGCCTCAAGGAAGGTTTCGAACGGCAGCGGGTCGCTCAGACGAGGAAGAGCCAGCAAGGCTTCCCCAAGCGCCTCGCCCCCAGCGCCCTCTCGCAAGCCCTGCCGTACCTCTTGCACGATCGGCCCGCAGGTGCAAAATTGCACCAGGGCTTGCGGCGTCACCAGGTGGCCGAGCTTCCCGTTGAGCAGGTCGATCCACACCGACGTGTCCACCAGGATCATCGGCGTTTGCGGCGGTCCTCTCGCATCTCCGACAGGTTCCCCTGCCACAGCCCCTGGCCGAAGAACTGCGGCAGACTCCGGATCTTGCGGACGTCGACGACCTCCTTCAGAGCCAGGTTGACGGCCGCCGAGTAAGTCTTGACCCCCAGCACGCGCACCGCCTCCTCCAGGGCTTCCTCGTCAAGCACAAGATTTGTACGTTTCATGTGTATAGGATAGCATCCCGAACCGCGACCGTGAGGGAGCGGTTGGTTCGGACACGCGAAGAAACCGCTCCCTCACGGTCGCGGTGCAGCACGGAGGAGCCGGCCTTACTGCGCCTTGCTCACCTCCACCTCCCCCAGCTTCTTCAACGCCTCCCCGATCTTCGACGCGTCGCCCACCACCACGATGGTGGCGTCAGCCGGCGCGATGTACCGCTGCGCCGCCTTCTGGACCTGGTCGGGCTCGGTGCTGCGGACCCGGGTGGTGTAGGTCTCCAGATAGTTATTGGTCAGGCCCATGGTCTTCACCAGCACTAACTGGTCGGCCAGGCCGCTCTGGCTCTCCAGGCTCATGACAAACGTGCCGCTCAGGAAGTTCTTGATGTTGGACAGCTCCGACGCCGGCGCCGGGACTTGGGCCATGTGGTCCAGCTCGGCCAGCACCGCGTCCATAGCCTCCCCCAAAACCTCGTTGCGCACCTGGGTGATCACCGAGAAGTAGCCCGATTCTCTATATCTCATCAGGAGCGAGTTGGCCTGATAGGCATAGCCTTTCTTCTCGCGGATGTTCATGAACAGCCGCGAGCTGGTCCCCGAGCCCAGCATGGCGTTGCCTACCACCATCGGGAAGTGGTCGGGATCGGACCGGGTCAGGGCCACCTTCCCGACCCGGATATCGGCCTGCACCGAGCCGGGACGGTCCACCAGGGCGATCCGTGTTTTGCTCTCGGGCGGCTTCGCGGCCGGACGGGCGGGCAGGGGCCGGCGCTCCCAGCTCCCAAAGCGCTGCTCGATTTGCCGGAGCAGGCCGGCCCGCGCCGGCAGCTTCCCCAGCACGATCAGGACGGCATTATTAGGGACCAGGTAGGTATCGCGGAATTTCGCCAGGGCCTCGCCGCTCAGCTTGTCGATCGACTCCGGGGTCGGGCTCACCCGCGCGTAGGGATGCGACCCGAACAGCAGCGCGTTGAAGCGTTCGTCGGCCTGGAACTCGGCCTGCGCGCGCCGCGCCGCCAGCCGCTGCTTCTGGTTCTGCCGATACAGTTTGACTTCATCGGCCGGAAAGATGGCGTTCCGTCCCACGTCGGCCACCAGCTCCAGGAGGTTGCCGGCGTGCTCGGACAGGGCCGACGCCCCGATCGCGATCGAGTCGCGGGTGGCGTCCCCTCGGAGCGACCCGCCGATTTGAGCCAGCTCTTCGGCGATCTGCTTCGAGGGCCGGGTCTTGGTTCCTTCCTTCAACAGCGTGCCGGCCGCATCGGCCAAGCCTGCCAGATCGGGCGGGTCCACCTTGGAGCCCGCCTCCAGAAACGCCAGACGCACCGTGACCAGCGGGAACCGGGCGTCCTCGACCAGCTCGACGGCGAGGCCGTTGGCAAGCTTGGTCTCATACACCGGCGGCAGCTTGAACGCCGGGAGGGGAGCCGTCTGCGGCGGCTTAGTCCGGTCCACCGTCTGGGCCGCTACGATACCTACTGCCACCACCAACGCCAACGCCGCGGGCCGCATTACTTGCCCTCCTTCGGCGCCGGGACGATCTCCAGCATCACACGCTTCTCCGGAACCAGATACTTCTTCGCCGCCGCCTGCACCTGGGCCGGCGTCACCGACAGAAAAGCGTTCAGCTCCTCGGTGATCCACTCGGGCTTGCCGTCCAGCAGCTCATACTGCGCCAGCAGCATGGCCCGGTTCAGAGCGTTCTGCATCTCGCGTATCCGGTAGGCCCGCCACTGCGCCCGCGCCCGATCCAGCTCCTTCACCGGGATACCGTCCTTCTGGATCTTCGCGATCTCCTCCTCCACTTGGGACGCCACCTCGCGCCCGGGGATCCTCGGCTGGTGGGTTAGAAAGACGCCGTAGACGCCGGGGTCCACATATTCCGACGACCCGCCCATGGGGTATCCCAGGCTCGCCTCGAAACGCACCACCGACTGTCGTCCTTTCACCAGGGTCTGCTGGAACCGCGAGCTGTCGCCCTCGGTCAGGACCAGGTCGAGCATCACCATGGCGTTGTAGTCCGGCGACCGGCGCTTCGGTCCCGGCCAACCCACCAGCACGGCCGGCACGCGCGCCAGCGAATCGCGATAGACGTCCGCGCGGGTCTCGGCCCCGCCCGGCTCGGTGGTGTCGGGATGCTTGGGCTGGGGCTGCGGCTCCAGATGCCCGAAATAAGTCTCCACCAGCTTCTTGGCCTCCGGGACGCGGAGGTCGCCCGCGATCGCCAGCACCGCGTTGTTCGGCGCGTAATAGGTCTGGAAGAACTTCGAGACGTCCTCCACGGTGGCGGCGTTCAGGTCCTCAAAGGAGCCGATGGTGGAGTGGTAGTTTTGCCAGTTCCGAAAGGCCATCGCGGGGAAGCGGTCGACCAGGGCCGTATTGTAAGGCCGGTTGTCGAAGGTGAGGCGCCGCTCCTGCTTCACCGCTTCTTTTTGATTGTCGAGATTCTCGGCGGTGATGTTCAGGCCGCGCATCCGATCGGCCTCCAGCCACAGGGCCACGGCGAGCTGGTTGGACGGTAACACCTCGTAGTAATCGGTGAAGTCGATGTGAGTGGAGCCGTTGAGCGAACCTCCGTTGGCCTCCACGGTCTGGAAGTGCATTCCTTTGGGCGCGTTCTTCGACCCCTGGAACATCATGTGCTCGAACAGGTGGGCGAAGCCGCTGCGTCCCTTTTGTTCCGACCGCGCCCCCACGCCATAAATCAAATACACCGCCACCACCGGCACGGCGTTGTCCTGAGCCAGGATCACGCGCAGGCCGTTCTTGAGGCGGTATTTCTCGAAACCAACGGTAAGATCGCCGGCGGCGGCCAAGGGCAAGGCCACCGCAGCGACGAGCGCCAGTAGCTGTTTCATGGTGTCTCCATTGTACCCGCTGGTTGTCCCGGACAGGCCGGAGGCCTGTCCCACAGGATACAATTGGACGATGCGACTTGGCCCCGCGGAAGCATTCTTTCAGTGGGCGCTGGTATTCTTGGTCGCCACCGGCTTCGGGGCCCTGGCGTCGACCGGACGGCTGGATCGCCCCACCGCCGCCCTGGTCGCCGCCGCCCTCCTGGTCCGCGCCCTTCTGGTCGGACTAAGCCGCCGGCCCCCGCTTTCCGAGCGCGCCGTCCAGGTCCTTACCATTCTCTACATCGGTTTCTACCCGATCGACTTCCTGTATCTGTCCGCCAGCTTCCTCGACGCGACCATCCGGCTGGTCCTGTTTCTGGCGGTGGTCAAGCTGCTGGCCGCCGGATCGGGCCGCGACTCCTTCCATCTGGGCGTCATCGCGTTTCTGGAGCTGCTGTCGGCGGCGGTCCTCACCACCAGCCCGGCGTTCCTGGGATTCCTGGCCCTGTTCGTGCTGCTGGCGGTGGCCGCCCGCGCGAGCTACGAAGTTTGCGGCGCGCACCCGACCACGCCGGCCCCGGCGCCCGCGGGCCGGCTCACCTCGCGCCTGGCCGCCACCAGCGTAACCCTCGTCGCCAGTATCGTCCCCGTCACCCTGCTTCTGTTCTTCGTAGTTCCACGGGTAGCGGTCGCCTACCTCTCACGTCTACCCTCGAGTGGCGAGGCCCCGGTCGGCTTCGCCGAGGAGGTGAACCTGGGAGACACCGGCCGCCTGCGGCCCAGCTCGGCCACCGCGCTCCGCGTCAAGATACTGGAAGGACGCCCGGCCGACGGCCTCAAGTGGCGCGGCGGGGCCCTGCAGCACTTTGACGGGCTGAAGTGGTCGAATCCGCCGGCGCCGCCGCAGATCATGCGCAGCACGCAGGGCTTCTTTGTGGTGGCCCGCCGCCAGCAGCGCCAGCGCCTGGGCGAGCGCCTCAGTTACCGGGTCCTGCGCTCGCCCATGGAAACCGACACGCTTTTCCTGGCCACTTTTCCCGAATCGCTGTCCGGAGACTTCTCCCGCATCGAAGTCAGCAGCACCGATGCCATCACCCTGCCCGGCAGCCGCTGGAGATTGCTGCGCTACGAGGGCAGCAGCTTCGTCGGGGTGGAGCGCACCGCCACGCTGCGTTCTACCAACACTGGGAACCAGTATCCGGCCAATATCCACGGGCTGTTCCTGGAGCTTCCACCGCTCGATCCCCGTATTCCCCAGCTCGCCCGCTTCATCACCGAATCGCAGGTGAGCCCCTACTGGCGGGCCGCCGCCGTCGAGCATTACCTGCGCACCGAGTTCGGCTACACCCTCGATCTGCCCGCCGAGCGCCCCGCCGACCCCCTGGCCGACTTCCTGTTCCGCCGCCGCAAGGGCCATTGCGAGTATTTCGCGTCGGCCATGACCGTGATGCTGCGGTCGGTCGGGATCCCGGCGCGTCTGGTCACCGGTTTCCAAAGCGGCGAATACAACCCATTATCCGACTCCTACACAGTACGCGCCAGCCAGGCCCATGCCTGGGTGGAAGCGTATTTCACCGGCTTCGGCTGGGTGACCTTCGACCCCACTCCGCCCGACCCGCGCGCCCGCGAGACCGGTCTGCTCTCGCGCTTGTCCCTGTGGGTGGACGCTCTGGAGATGTGGTGGCAGGACTGGATCATCCAGTATGACGCCGGCCGGCAGGTCACGCTGGCCCGCGCCGTGCAGGCCCGCTGGCTGGACAGCGGCGAAAGCGTGGCTCTGGGCTGGGAGAGCGTGCATTGGTGGCTGCAGCGCACCGGCCGCCAGGTCCGGCAGAACCCGCTGAGGCTGTTGTGGCCGCTGGTCCTGCTGGCGGCAGCCTGGGCCGTGTGGCGCGCCTGGCCGGGCGTTCGCGCCACACTGGCTTCGCGGCGCGTGGCCCGGGGTCGCGGTACCCTCCAGGACTGCACCCTCCTCTACACCCGCGCCCTGCGCTTGCTCGAGCGCCGCGGTTTCCTGCGCCAGCCTTGGCAGACCCCGGACGAGTTCGCACGGGTGATTGAGCCGCGGGAGCGACGCCGTGTGTTCGCTGAGTTCACCTCCTTGTACACTCGAGCCCGGTTTGGCGCCGACCTGGATGCCGCCCGGCGGCTCGCCCCGCTGATTCGGTCGCTGGAGTCCGCACCATCCACCGAACCGCGACCGTAAAGGGAGCAGTTCTCCGAGTATGCCGAATCAACCGCTCCCTGACGGTCGCGGCTCCGTGCTGTCGCCGTGGTAGAATGGTTCCTAGCATCTGACACTTGGCACCTAACACCCGCCTTATGAAAATTGGTTTTGTCAGCTTGGGGTGTCCCAAAAACTTGGTCGATAGCGAAGTAATGATGGGCCTGCTCGCCGCCCGCGGCCACGAGCTAACCCCCCGCGCCGACGAAGCCGAGGTTCTGGTGGTCAATACGTGCAGCTTCATCGAGCCCGCCCAGCAGGAATCGGTTAACACCATCCTGGAGATGGCCGCGCATAAGAAGACCGGGCGCGCGCGGAAGCTCATCGTCGCCGGCTGCCTGGTGGAGCGCTACCGCAACGACATCCGCGTCGATATCCCCGAGGTCGACGCCGTAGTCGGCACCAACGAAGTGGAGCGCATCGTGGAGGTTTGCGAAGACAGCGACGGCCCCCGCTCGCCTGCCGCCGCGTACCTCTACCACGAGCTGACCCCGCGGGTTCGCGCCACGCCGCCCCATATGGCGTACGTCAAGATCGCCGAGGGCTGCGACCACCCCTGCACCTTCTGCGTGATCCCGCAGTACCGCGGCCGCTTCCGCAGCCGCCAAGTGGACAGCATCGCCCGCGAGGCCGCGAGCCTGTTCGCCCAGGGCGTCCGCGAGATCACCCTCATCGGTCAGGACACTACCTGCTTCGGCGAAGACTACGGCCTGCGCCACGGACTGGCCGTGCTGCTCGACCGCCTGGCACGGGTGGACCACGCCGGCTGGGTCCGCGCGCTGTACTTCTACCCGAACAAGGTCACCCAGCCACTCCTCGACACTGTCGCCGCCCACTCTACCCTGTGTAAATACATTGATATGCCGCTGCAGCACGCCTCGGCCGCCGTGCTGAAGCGGATGAAGCGCGGCGGCTCGGGCGACATCTTCCTCAAGCTGCTGGAGCGGATGCGCCGCACCATCCCCGGCGTGGCCCTGCGGACCAGCCTGATCGCCGGCTTCCCGGGCGAGACCGAACGGGACTTCCAGGAGCTGTGCGACTTTGTAGCGGCGGCCCAGTTCGACCACTTAGGCGTGTTCTCCTATTCCGACGAAGCCACCAGTGCCAGCTTCCAGCTTGACGGCAAGGTCGACGCCCGCACCATCTACCACCGCAAACGCAAGCTGCTGGCGATCCAGCGGCGGATCTCCCGCGCCCGGCTGCGGCGCTTCGTGGGACAGACGCTGCCGATCCTGGTAGAGGGTCCCTCGCGCGACACCGACCTGCTGTGGGAAGGGCGTCTCACCACCCAGGCCGCCGAGATCGACGGCAAAACCTACATCAACGACGTAGAGGGCGCGCCACCTCAAGCGGGCGCCTTCGGCCATATCCGCATCACCGAGTCGCGGGACTACGACCTGATCGGCACGCTGCTCGCCGAGCGGGATCTCCCGCGGCCGGTCTCCGTACTTCGCGTGCTGCAGTGAAGTGCCCGATCTGCAAAAAACCGTTGGACCAGAACGCACCCTACTATCCGTTCTGCGGCGAGCGCTGCAAGATCATCGACCTCGGCAACTGGGCCTCCGGACGCTACGTCATCTCCACTCCCAAGCCTCCCGGCGAAAACGAGGAAGAGGAGCCAGAAACCTAACGTGGCGCACCCCTCCCCATCACCCATCACCCATCACCCCCCACCCGCGCCGTCAGGCGCGCTGGCGCTAGCTACGTGGTTCGGGTGCGGCTATTCCCCCCTCGCCCCGGGGACGGCGGGATCGCTCGGCGCCGTGGCCGTGGCGTGGGTCCTGGCCGGACCTGTGGGGCTGGCGCCGGCTTGGCTGGCCGTGGCCGCTGCCGTCCTGTTCGTGCCTGCGGTGTGGGCGTCGAACCACGCCTGCGCGCACTGGCACACCAAGGACCCCCAGCGCGTGGTGGTGGACGAGGTGCTCGGCCAGTGGATCGCCTTGGCCGTCACGCCTGCCGTCGAGTGGCGCTCGTGGCTGGCCGCTTTCGCGCTGTTCCGGCTGTTCGACATCTTCAAACCGTTCCCAGTGCGCCAAGCGGAGCGTTTTCCGCGCGGCTGGGGTGTTATCGCCGATGACCTGGCCGCAGGTCTTTACGGCGCCGTTGTCTTATGCTCGTTGCGATGGTTACACTATCTTTGAGGGGCTAATGCCGTTTGTGAGAAAGGATAGCGGTCCCAAGCCGCAGATCTCCAGCGTCCAGCCGGCGGCGGCGATTGCCGGCGGAGAACTCCAGGTCCATGGAAACCGCTTCCGCTCCAACGGCGAGCAGCGCTCCCGGGTGCGGCTGGGCGAGGTGGACGCCCCCCTCATCATTGGCGGCAACGATTTCATGATCGTGCGGGTGCCGGAGGGCGCCACCGTCGGCGAGTTGATCGTCGACAACGGCTGTTCGGCCAGTTCACCCTACTACTGCAACGTCGGCGTGACCATCGCCGAGAATCTTCATCCGGTGGCCAACCCAGCGGTCGACCCCCACGGCAACATCTTCACCACGTTCAGCGGCTCCCGCGGCCAGAAGGTTCCTGTGGCGGTTTACAAGGTCGACCTGAACTACGAGGTCCGGCCCTTCATCAAGGACCTCATGAACGCCACTGGCTTGGCCATCGACCGCGAGGGGATGCTGTTCGTTTCCAGCCGCTTCGACGGCACCATCTACCAGGTGGCGCCGACCGGCAAGATGAGCGTCTTCGCCGAAGGCATGGGGGTCGCGACCGGCCTGGCCTTCGACGACGAAGGCAACCTCTACGTGGGCGATCGCTCGGGCACCATTTTCAAGATCGCCCCCAGCCTGGCCCCGGCGCGGCAGATCTTTGTCTTTGCCACGCTGGAGCCCTCCATCTCGGCCTACCATCTGGCCGTGGGTCCCGACCAGGCCCTCTACGTCACCGGCCCCACCACCTCCAGCTTCGACTGTATCCACCGCGTCTCCCGCAGCGGCGAGGTCAGTGTGTATTATCGAGGCCTTGGCCGCCCCCAGGGTATGGCCTTCGACGCCGCCGGACGGCTGCACGTGGCCGCCTCGCTGGGCGGCCGCAAAGGGGTAGTGCGCTTCAGCCTCGACGGCAAGCCGGAGCTGGTGCTCAGCGGGCCCGGCGTCGTCGGCCTGGCCTTCGCCTCCGCCCAAACCGCCGTCATCGCCACCAACAATTCTCTCTACCGCGTGGAGATGTTTTCGTAACCGAACGCGCCATGAACTGCGAAATCCTGGCCGTCGGCAGCGAACTTCTCACCCCGCAACGCATCGATACGAATTCTCTCTACCTCACCCAGAGACTGAACGAGGTGGGCGTGGAGGTGGTGGCCAAGGGGATCATCGGCGACGACCGGGAGCGTCTCGCCGCCACCGTCCGCCTGGCCCACTCCCGTGCTCCGCTCCTGATTCTCACCGGCGGCCTCGGCCCCACCGAGGACGACATTACCCGCGACGCGGTGGCCGCCGCCCTGGGCCGCGAGCTGGTCTTTCGTCAGGAAGTCCTCGACGCCGTCGAGGCCCGTTTCCACTCTCTGCGCCGCCCGATGGCCCCCATCAATCGCCGTCAGGCGTACATTATCGACGGCGCCGAGATCCTGCCCAACGACCGTGGCACCGCTCCCGGCCAATGGTACGCCGGCGAGCCGGGGATCATCATCCTGCTGCCCGGTCCGCCCCATGAGCTGAAGGCTATGTACGAGCAGCAGTGTCTGCACCGGCTGCGCCAGGTGGTCCCGCCGCGCCACATCGTCACACGCTTCCTGCGCGTCGCCGGCATGGGCGAGTCCGACGTCGACCAGGCCATCGCTCCCATCTATACCCGGTTCACCAACCCCGTGACCACCCTACTCGCCGGCCCCGGCGACATTCAGATCCACTTGCGGGCCTACGGGGCCAGCGAATCGGAGGCGCGGGTCCTGGCCGACGAGCTGGCCCGCCAGATCGAAACAGAACTCGGCGACCGCATCTATTCCGCCGAAGGCGCCAACCTGGAAGAAGTAGTCGGCAAGCTGCTGGCGGCCCAAGGCGCCACGCTGGCCGTCGCCGAAAGCTGCACGGGCGGCCTGCTCGCTGAGCGCCTCACGGCGGTGCCGGGCAGCTCGAAGTACTTCCTGGGGGGCTGGGTCACCTATAGTAAGGAGGTAAAGTCTTCGGCCCTGGGGGTCCGCCCCGAAACTCTGAATACCTACGGCGCGGTGAGCGCCGAAACGGCCCGCGAAATGGCGGAAGGCGCGCGTCTGGAAGCCGGCGCAACTTTCGCCATCGCCATCACCGGCGTGGCCGGTCCCGACCCCGACAACGGCAAGCCGGTCGGACTGGTCTACATCGCCCTGGCCGACGAGCACGGCTGCGACGTCAAAGAACGCCAGTTCATCGGCGAGCGCGAGAGGGTGCGATCGCAGGCGGCGCAGACGGCGCTGGATCTGCTGCGGCGCCGGTTGAACGCCTTCGGCGCCGCATGAGCTTACCGGATCGGCAGTGGCCGGAATCGCGCCTTTTGAGCGGTCACAGTAACCATGACGTTGTTCCCAAGTTGAGTTTCATGGTGCTCCCAAAGCGCAATCAAGAGGCGCGCCATCCGCTCTCCGCCCACATTCTCCATCCGGACGCGGATCACCGATGGACACTCCGCGCCGCTGAGCGCCAGTAGGGCGTGAAAATCTGAGTCCAGCGTAACGCAGGCTCTACCCTCCTCCACGGCTCGCGCGATGATCTGACTGTCCTCGGCCGCAGCCAGACCGATTTCTCCGACGTGGATGACGTCCCAGCCCAAACTCCTCAGAATGAGGGCAGCGTCGCGGGGCACGCCTTGGTCCAGCAGCAGACGCTTCACGCCACCTGCAAGGGTTCAGCTTGATCCTCGAGATTGGCCGCCGCATACGCCAGCGCCTGACGGATGTCTTCTTCCTCGAGTTCCGGGTAGTTCCGGATCAAGTCCTCTCGCAAGGGATAGGTCGAAATGGCTTCCAGAACACGGCGGACGGTCAGCCGCATGCCCCGGATGCAGGGCTGCCCGTTCATCTGGGCCGGGTTCCACGTAATGCGATCGAACTGCCTCATGCCACTCACTCTACCACTGTCTCTGCCATCGTTGCTGAAGACATCTCGACAATACCGATCGCGTTCACCGGCTCCGCGCCTCCCGGCCGCACCCTGCCGGGGTCATCTCCCTGGCCGAGATCAGCGGGGCGGCTGCATGAAGAAGGCGACCCCCTCTTTGATTGGGCCGTGTCTACCGGTAGGAAGCGGCGCCGCCAAGAGAAGCAGGCCGAGTTGGCTGGGGCCGAACAGTTTTGCGATGAGTGTCAGGTGGTGGGCCCAGGGAGTGTCAGGCTGAAGGTATCCACCGCGCTGCTGGAGCGGAAGTCGCCGCAGCAGGGCAGGGCGCGCCTAACAGGAGTTTGCCATACCAGCAGCGCAGCGGTGTACCAATACCCGCGATCGCTTGCAGAAACCGCTCCCTTACGGTCGCGGTTCGGTGTCGGAAATCCTTGACCGTAGGGCTTGGGCGTCCTCTGCGAGCTTTATAATGCCTAGGTCGGTGGCGGTGGCAATCGCCGGCCCCAGCAGCCCCAAAGCGCGGGCGCGGTCGCCGGGCTCATCGCGGGCGGCGAGCATCCGGGCGTAGTCGTACTGGTTGTAGGCTTCGAAGGGGCGGACGCGCATGCGGGCGCACATTTCGAGGGACTGCTCGAAGTGCTGGGTGGCCTCCGGCCAGCGGCCCATGGTGGCGGCCAGGAGACCCAACTGGCGGGAGACCGGGCCGTAGAAGACGGCCGAGCTGCCTACCACCACATTGCGGCCGGCGAAGGGCAGGAGGAGCTCATACAGGATCGGGGCGCGGGCGGTATCGTGGAACATGGCGCACATTTGCGCCAGCAGCACGGTGCTGACCTGCCAGGCGCCGTCCCTCGGCAGGGCGGTGAACCCGGCGCCGGCCCAGCGTTCGTAGGCCGGGCGGGCCTCCTCGAGCCGGCCCAGCTCGCAGATAATATAATTCAGACTTACCTGCCAGCCGGTGATGCCGGGGTATTTGTCGAGCAGTCCGCGAACGGTCCGCTCGGCCTCGGCGTAGCGGCCTTGCACCCGGCGTAGCGTGGTCGTCTGGGTGTGGAAGAACAGGATCGCGTTTTGATCCTGGGCCCTGTGGCCGATGGCCTGGGCCTGCTGCAACAACTGCTCGCACTCGTCAAACCGGCCCTCCGACAAGGCCCGGCAGGCGCGGTAAAAGGGCGCCAGCCAGAGGTAGACCGGCTGGCGCAGCTCCTCGGCCAAGCGAGTGTAGACTTCGAGCTCCTGGTCGAAGGCGGCGAGATCGCCCAGTTCCAGAAGCTCCCGGAAGTAGCGGAAGTGGCCGCGTAATGCCATCTCCTTGGCTCCCGCCCGTTCGGCGACGCGAACCATTTCCGCGGCCAGGGCCAGGCGTTCCTCCACCTTGGGGAAACCTTCGAGAGAAATGGAACGGCTGTAGAGGGCGGCGAGCAAGGCGGCCGGATCGCCGGTGCGGCGGGCGACTTCGACGGCCTCGCGGCTGCGGTCCAGGCGCCGCTCGACGGAGGTGTACCAGGCAAGCGCCAGATGCGCCAGCAGCCTGGCCCGGAGGACGCTGTCGGCATCGCCTATCGCTTGGAGGACTTCTTCCAGCAGGTCGACCAGGCGCTGGTCCACCGTGCCGTAGCGGGCGCCGATGGCGCCGGCGCCGAAGCCCAGGGCCGCGCGGGCCAGGCGGGGCGTGCTGGCCAGGGAGCGGGCGATGGCGGCGGCTTGCTGGAACGTGTCGGCGGCCTTGGAGGCGTGGCTGGCGCGGGTCTGGGCTTCTCCCAAGGCCAGCAGCAGGTCGCAGCGATGGGCGGGGTCGGGAGCGGGCGCCAGCTCGATGGCCTGCCGCGCGCGCTCGTAGTGCCCGACCGCCTCTTCGTACGCCAGTTGATGGGTGGCGCGCTCGGCGGCGCGGACCGAATAATGAATGGCCCATTCCAGGTCGGCGGCCGCGCCCGCTTGGAAGAAGTGGTGGGCCAGCTCGGCAAAGTGGGCCTCCGGAGCGGCCCGGTAAAGGGCTTCCAGCCGCTCGGCGATGCGACGATGCAGGCGCAGGCGGCGGCCGGCGCCGATCTGCTCGTAGAGGGCTTGACGAATCAGGGCATGGGAAAAGGTGTAGCAGCCCGCGGGCCGGGGCGACTCGATCACCAGGCGGGCGGCCACGGCTTCCTCCAGCGCCTCCAGCACCTGGTCGCCGGGAAGATCCGCCAGCGGCTCCACCACCTCGAGCTGGAACTGGCGACCCACCGCGGAAGCGATAGCGAGGACGCGACTGCACGATTCCGACAGGCGGTCCAGGCGCCGGTCCACCACTTCGTGCACCGTCCGGGGGATGGGAATGCTCCACGACTCCGATTCCTCCCAGCGTTCCAGCCGCCCTTCGGAAACCAGCAGGCGGACGATTTCATTGACGAAGAACGGATTGCCGTCGGTTTGCCGGTAGAGGGCGGACACCAGGGCGGCGGGAGGCTTCCGCGCCGCTGTCAGCTCCAGAAAGCGTGCTACATCTTCCTCCGACAATCCGGACAGCGTGAGGCGCTCGCCGAGCCCCTGGCGGGACAACTCGGCGAGAGTCTGGCTCAGGGGGTGGCGCCGGTCGAGTTGCAAGTCCCGGTACGTCCCCAGCACCAGCAGGCGCGCATCGCGCAACTCGCGGGCCAGAAATTCCAGCAACAGCAGCGAGGACCGATCCGCCCAATGGAGATCGTCCAGGATCAGAACCAGGGGCCGGGCGCGGGACGCGTTCTTGAGTACGGTAGTGATGCTATCGAAGAGGCGGAAACGGGCCTGGTTGGGCTCGAGGTCGGGCGGCGGCGGTACGGCCGGAAGCCTCTCGCGGACCTCGGAAACCAGTTGTCCGATGTCGGGGGCCGAGGATCCCAATAAGGAGGCGAGTTCTTCGGGGTGGCGGTCGGCGAGGCAGGAGCGGAGGATCTGGACCCAGGGCCAGAAAGCCGGCGCGCCCTCGCCTTCGTAGCAGTGGCCCACCAGCGCCTGGGCCTCGCGAAGGCGGGCGTAGGTGGCCAGTTGATCGGTGGTGGAGGTCTTACCGCTGCCCGGTTCACCTATCATCAATATCAATCTCCCCCGGCCCGACCGGGCGTCGTTGAAGGCCGACCGCAACTGGTGCATGAGGTCTTCGCGGCCCACGAAGACGCCGGCGGCGAGCTGGTCCAGGGACTTGGTGTCCTGCTGCAAAGCCCGGCCCGCGACGGCGGGGGCGGCGGCCGCCATCGCGGTCAGTGCTTGGACTACCGCGGTGGCGCTGGGGGGGCGCTGGTCGGGCGCTTTAGCCAGCAGCGCCAGGATGAGGTCCTCGAGCCCTTTCGGCACCGCCGGGTTGTGCCAGGAAGGGGCTACGGGCGCGGTGTGGATGTGCTGGGAGATGATGCCGA
>Ga0180069_1000128_pt1 | contig 15586 bp, 17 predicted proteins | sample EasRivERM_16_10D_2_FD_121793 | JGI IMG/M metagenome (GOLD analysis project Ga0180069, IMG submission 121793) | Soil microbial communities from meander-bound floodplain in the East River, Colorado, USA - East River metaG ERMLT231B'_16_10D | ecosystem: Environmental > Terrestrial > Soil >...
GAAGAAGTAACCGTCATTTCTGTATCCACCCATGGCGGTTGTCACACACTGTTATCTCTAGACTTTAATGGCGGTTCTTTCAATATTCGCTCGAATCAAGGATGCTCTGTCGGTTCGCACGTAGGAACTACTAAAAGTTCCATCCAATTCCATAATGTTTTGTCTTTAAATCCTAAATTATCAGCCTGATAAGTTTTCCAAACAACCCAACCAAAAAACAAAATTGTTGCTAGAATAACCAAGGCGACAGTAAAACGTCTTGTATCAGATGTGACTACTCTATCAGCTTTTTGTAGGTTGTTTTTTTGAGTTTGGCCCATAATAACCTCATAAATTACGATGTTAAATTTGAGTATATCATTTTGAGAACCGACTGCGGCTGGAATGGCGGGAAAATGCCCCTACCCAACCTCCCCCAAATGCGACATGAAAAATATTTATGCGACCAAAATTTAACTGTCGCATTTGGGGGAGGTGCCCGAAGGGCGGAGGGGGCCGCGATGGGGCTGGTTTGCGGTAGACTCTGGGAAATAAAACCATGCCGCCAAAACGATCCAATTCCAAAACCATGCATCGCGCAGGTGAGTTAAGAAAAGAACTCACACCCGCTGAGGGAAAACTGTGGGCATATCTGCGCGGGGATAAATTGAACGGGGTAAATTTTAGAAGGCAACACGCGATAGGCAATTACATCGTTGACTTTGTCTCAATCAAGAAGAAATTAGTAATTGAACTCGATGGCACTCAGCATTTGGAGCAAGCGGAATACGATGTTGAGCGAACCAGGTATTTGGAATCGCAGGGTTATAAGGTGGTCCGCTTTTGGAACAATCAAGTTGAAAATGATATCAATGGGGTATTTCAAGCAATTGAGATCGCGTTGGGCAATGACTGATTATCAATGCCCAGCCGCTATAAACCCCTCAATGGCGCTATAGATCAAAAGCAATCCCAGCGAAATATTGATGACTGTGCTGTACTTTGAAAAGACCGTGCGAAAGATCACGCCGAAAGCCGCCCAGCAGGCTGTGGCGATAAATCCAATCACTGCGAGGATGATCGTGTAAAGAGTCAGGGTTGGGATGTCCTGATGAAAGGGGATAATGAAATTGGAAAACACGGTGATGCCATAAAGGATCAGTTTTAGATTCAGGAATTGCATCAACACCCCTGCTTTGAAAGTATTAAGCGGACGCTCAATTTCGCTTTGCTCAGTTTGTTTGGCTAGGGCGATGTGAATACCCAAATAGATCATATAACCTGTACCGAGCAAATTCAGCCAGAATTTGGCTTTTGGTAAAACACTAACGAGGGCAAAGTTTAAATATCCGCACAGAAGCATGACGAAAAAGAATCCCCAGAAAACGCCGATGAGAAAGCGCAGGGTTTTTCGGAAACCATCATGCAATCCGTTGGACATTGCCATCATGTTGTTGGGTCCAGGGGTGAAGGTGGTCACCAATACATACGTGATAAAAGCAAAGAAATTCATTTATCCTTTGAGGTTGAATCATGGGTCGGTTGAAGTCGTTCTGAGTTTCGTGTGAAAAGCAGGATTATATTCCATAGTATTTGGAATGGCGGAGCAGGTGAAACACCTTCGGCAGGTTTTTGCTGCATCTTATTCTCAGTGTACACTTGGGGCATGACCGCTAAAGCGCAAATCAAAAACATCGAAAACGAAAAATTCAAATTTCCTTTGCATGGCTGGCTAGGGTCCAGCCTCATCGTCCTCTTCTGGATTCTCAATTGGACGTTGACGGGTCCGCGCACGCATTGGGGCTTCTTTCCGTTGTGGCTGGGATACTGTCTCGGCATGGATGGGCTGGTCGTCTGGCGCACCGACATATCCCTGCTCACGCGCAGTCCGCGCAAATATGTCGGCTTGTTCCTCGTCTCTGCCCCCGTGTGGTGGATCTTCGAACTGCTCAACCTCCGCACCCAAAACTGGACCTACGTCGGCGCTGAGATATTCACACCCCTGCAATATGTGTTTTGGACAACACTGAGTTTTACGACCGTGATTCCCGCCGTGTTTGGAAGCGCGGAATTCTTCGCCAGTTTTGACTTCCTCAAACGCCTCACGAAGAGTGGGCTGATAATTGGTACGGATAAAAGAACAGCCGCTTCTTTCTTCGCCCTCGGCTGGATCATGCTCGCCTTGATGATGTTCTACCCGAAAATTTTCTTTCCGTTCATCTGGCTTTCCCTGTACTTCATTCTGGAACCGATCAATATCTGGCTCGGCAATCGTTCGCTTGCCCATTGGACTCAATATGGCGATTGGCGTCCTGTCTTTTCACTCTGGCTCGGAGTTTTGCTGACCGCCTTCTTTTGGGAAATGTGGAATTACTATTCATACCCGAAATGGATCTATCACGTCCCCTGGGGCAACTGGTTCCATATCTTCGAAATGCCATTGCTCGGGTATGGCGGTTATCTGCCATTCGCAAACGAACTATATGCGCTATATCATCTGATCAGTGGCTGGTTTGGGGATAAAGCTGGTGATTACGTCAGAGTCATGCCTGAGGATCGCAGATAAACCCCTCCACAGTGGGGGGCAGCCAGGGAAACTTTTTCTTTTCTAGCGGGTCAAATCAATATGAAAACCCATCCAATGGGAGAACAATATGTATCGTAAATTTGACAAACTTGCTATATCAATTGGATTGTTCATTCTGATTCTTTTGACTCTGTCAGTTTTCCTGCAACTCGAACTTCCTTTATCAGGCAGACCATATGCGGTAGGTCGAACCATTTTTAGATGGGTGGATGCAACGCGCCCGGAAGTTCTGACCGAAAGTCCAAACGACTTTCGTGAGGTGATGGTTTTGGTTTGGTATCCAGCCGAGTTGGGAACTGGCGCAAAAACCGGATACTTTCCCCGTCTCTCAACTGTATCGAAAGCACTGGCACAAAGCGGTGAAGTTGAATGGTGGGAGGTGTTTGGTCTCCAATTTATTCGTTCAGGAATTCTCCTCGATGCCGAACCTGTAAAAGACCAAACTCCATTTCCTGTGGTTCTTCTATCTCCCGGTAATGGAACGAATATCGAATTTTATGCAAGCCTTGCCAGCGAAATCGCCAGTCACGGATACGTTGTAGTTGGAATCAATCATCCATACGATGTCCCCGCTGTTGAATTGTCCGATGGTGAGGTTGCGCCTTACGATAAATCCCAATGGCTGTTGGACGCGAATGCCCATCAAGCATACACTGCCGAAAGAATTAAGGTTCGGACGGTAGACGTGTCCTTTGTGTTGGATCAACTCGAAATCATGAATTCAGATGCCAAAAGTTTATTTGCCGGAATATTGGATTTGGATTCTGTGGCTGTGACGGGACATTCACTGGGAGGTATTACCGCATCAGATGCCTGCAAAGCTGATCCGCGTTTCAAAGCTTGTTTGAACTTTGACGGCTTGTTAAACGGTGGTCCTTTTTCGGCGGATGCATCTGCCGTTCCACCCGAACAACCATTCATGTTCATTACCAAAGAGTCGCAACTTCATCCAAGGTTGGTGGAAAGCTTTGAATCCACAAAAGAGAGTTATTGGATAGTGATTCACGGCGCATCTCATGCTAGTTTTACAGATGGTCCATTGCTTCAACCAACACTTTTACCAATCCCAAATCAAGCTGATCAGTTTATGAACTTAATTCAAAAATACACGCTGGCATTTTTAGATCAGACTCTGAAGAGACAATCTTCCAACCTCTTATCCAAAGCGATTGACCAGGAAGACGTTTCCGTGAGGGTTTTTCCACCCAGGTGAGTCTGCGATTGTTTATTGCTCAGAAAATAAAAACGGGCGGACTGAAAGTCCGCCCATACGCTGTTCCCCCGGTTTTATTGAACTTCAACTTCACAAGCTGTAAAGATATCGCTTCCGGCATCACCAGTGCAAATATCCATTCCACCGCCGCCAAGGATGCAATCATCTCCACTCATGATTTGACAACGAGCATGGCGAGTGTCTCATAATCTGCGGCGGAGGCGGGTAAAGCCAATAACCTCGCTGTCATTCTGTGGACATGCCTAAATCTGTTTTTAAACAAACTCTGCTCACGCGACGACGAGGAAATTCTGGAAAATGTTTGGGTTTTTGACTGTAGGCTGAAAACTTTAGTCCCCAACTGCGATCACACGAAGTTCATCCAAGCTGACCAGGCTGATGCCGGCAAGAAAATCACATTGCCAATGATATCCATTGGTGTTGGTGCAATTTGTATATGCCATGCTGCTTGAATTCAGTTTTACAGACACTGTGCCTGCTGCTCCGTCCAGGTCGAAACTTACGCCACTGATCAGCGATGAGTCGTCCGACCATTGATACTTGATTTCGGAAACTGACCATCCACTGATTGCACCCACGCCCTCTCCTGATGCCTTTGGTCCCGAATTGGATGACGCAAAACCATAGGTTGGAAATATCACCAGCCCCAGAAATGCAATGAATGCAAACAGCTTAATCAGGTTCTTCATAGAGCTTATTTTATGTTTAGGGCCGGTGTATGCACATGGGTGGAAACACCCACCGTGCAGATTAAAAACACCTAGTTGCCGTCAAATGGAATGTGTTAAATAAAAACTTCCGCAGCGATCACTACGGAAGTTTTTGCTTGATTTTTCGAAATTCAGATTATTGAATTGTCGTATCACATTTTTTGAAAACATCGGTCCCAGGTCCACCGATACAAACATCGCTCATCTGGTTGCCTGAAATATCGTCATCGCTACCCCCGCCTACAATACAATCTGACCCGCCCTTGCCTTGTATCGTGTCAATGTTGGAACTGCCTATAATCAACTCATTGGCGTTTGTTCCATGGCATATTCCTCCTGAAGTGGGACAATAAACAATCTCAGTCAATGTAATCGCCGAACATGCTGTCGGTTTTAAGGTGTTAGCAGTGACAGCACTTGATTGATTGGTGAGTCGTGTGGTGGGCACAACAATGTTTGCCGCAAATGCGAAAATCGAACTAACCAAAATCAGGATGCTTAACACGCCGAACGCCAATCTGGGAATATATATGTGGATCATAATTCATCTCTCTGACTCTGCGCCTCATTCTCAGAGACAGCTGATGCTGTTATACCGGCGTTCATCGCAAAACGATACGTGACCCCTTCGCCCTTCACAAAATAAATATGCATGTTTTCTTTGATCTCGTGCAGGATCATTGCGTTGAATCGTTCCGCCAGCTTAGCAAGATGATCTATGGATGTGACATCAATCGTGTTCGACGCTGAAATCGCCGGTGCATCCTGGATATCGATCACCAGCGAGTCGTATCGCATGCGGATGAATCTCTCCTGATTGCTTTTGGAAAGGTATTGTAATCTTAGTCCCAGTGTAAGCATTCCGCCCAACCCAACCGCCAACCCGAGCAGTGAGATTAACCTCAAAGCCGGGATCGCCATTTCTGTGCCAAATAACAGCATTGTGTTGGCGACTTCATGTTCTTCGTTTAGGACTCCTGTCTGGGTTGGATTAATGGAAACGCCCTGTTCTTCATTTGTTTCCAGATAAAAGTGCACGCGATCGTAACGGAACGTTAAACTTGGGTTGAATGTCGTTTGCAACTCGCGCCCGCTAATTTCTCCATTCGCTTCTATATTTGGAAGGATACCGAGCGCATACGAACCCGGATGAAAATCCGTACCAGCTTCCAACGATCGTGTAAGAGATTCAATTTCGCAGAAGTTGAGTTTTGCTTTTGTACTAAAGGCATTGCCACTGAATGTTGTTTCCTCTTCCAGTGGAACTATCCTTTGCCAACCGCTGACAGGTTCGGAAATAATGGCGGTCAATCGATGTGTACCTGCAATATTCTCTGGTTGCTGCGCGATCAGTGAATATTGAAAATTGACATCTACTGCGCAGGTCAATTTGGTGAAAATAGGATCACCACTTTTTATGGAATCAGAGTCGTAAACTCCCGCTGGCGCTGATGCCGAGTAGGAGAAGATACCAAGATGATTGTAATTAATGCTGTCTTCTGCGATACGGGACGCGGGTCGTGAAAAAGCGATAATTCCGAGAATAAAAGATGCAAGTGTGATCAATCCCAGCGCAAAAAACGAACTTTCCAGCATGCTTCCCTGACTGGAGCTTGAACTTTCCTGTAGTGCAGAGCTGTTTACGTTTGTCAGCCAGCCCCGTATTTTCTGTTTTACCGAAGCAAATGACTCTTGAATGGATTTATTATTCATGCTTTTGTTGCCTTTCGATTTGCTCTTAAACAAGCTGACGGCAAGAACGCCTCCCAATGCTCCGGCGATCAGAGCCATCGCGAGGGGATTGCGTATTTTCTGGACGTATACGCCACCATGCGGAACGTGAAGCCATAATTTACCAAGGACTTCTTCGCGCGAGGGTTGGTAGGTATCTGTCCATAAGTTGTTATCGCCCTTGAGCGTATATCGTTCCAGTTCCTGTGAAATAATGCGATGGAAGACGAAACTGCTCAATTCCAGGTTCCGATAAACGACTGCATCTCCAATTTGATAGATCGGCTCCTGATGCGTGATCACCAGATCACCAATATGGAAGTTCGGCTCCATGCTGTTCCCAATAACGATGACATAGGATGCCATGCCTCCAGCCTGTATAGGAGCAAAAGCAAGCCAGGTAACGATCATCATCACGACCCAGAACGCCGAAAAAATATTGGTGGAGAACTTTTTATTAATTGCCATATTGTTGGTGATTAAGCATTTGTAAAGAAAAGACCTGCAAGTCCCCCGGGGTACCTTGCAGGTCTTTTTGCCTACTTGTTCAGGGTATTAGCTTGTGCAAATTACTGGGTGGCAACGACGCGGAATTCATCAGCCGCGGCGACTGTCGCCAGGGGCGAGGTAGTGTTGCAGCTCCAGTTATTGCCAGAGGTGTTGGTGCAGGTATAGTAGGAACCGGTGGTCACCAGGCGGACATTCACAGTTGCGGCAGACGCATTCAAGGTGAGTGTGACACTGTCAATGTTGGAAGGGGTGGTGGCATTCAGGTTGTAGACCACATTGCTGACCGTGTAACCACTGGTTACGCTTGAGCCTTCACCGGCATAGCTGGCGGGAACTGTGTTAGAAGCCGCAAAAGCGAAAGTCGCAGTTGCAAAGACCAGCACAATCAATACGATGACGAACAATTTGGACGAACGGAACATGATTTTTTACTCCTATGAAATGAATATTATTTTGAATGACAGTCACTACTATATCAAAGACGAAGTTGTCCGACATTTACAAAAACGCAAGAAGCCATTTCAAGGTTGTGAAGCGCGTCACAATGTTCCTGTAACGATTCCCTCTTGACGAAAATTTGAATTTGGGTATGGGGGTTTTCCCTACTCTGGAATAGGGATTCCTTGTCGAAGGAAAAACGCATCCATCCGGTGAAATATATAGGATTGGATTTGTACCAGCTCTTTAAATTTCGTTCGACCATAATTATAAAGTGATAGTCATTTTGGAATGATGGTCACTTTAATTTCAAGATACACCGGTTGCCCCTATTTTGGTTTCTGTATGAGCGCTGCTTCAATGATCTGTTCCACACGCGACGCGATACTCGATGGGTCGGGGTGCAATCCCTCCACTAATAGGGCGCTGTCGTAAATTTGTTCGATGATGGTGTTTTGCAAACTTGAACCAGATTCCAGGTTGAGCAAACCCTTCAAAATATTGTGTGCGGAATTCAGCTCCAAAATCTTTTTAGGGATTTCATATTCCTTGCCAAGATATTTATATACACGTTGCATTTCCGGGTTGAGCGTCCCATCCGGATCAGCAAGCCTCGCCACAGATTGCGAGAGACGGTTGCTGGCGCGCACGTCTGTCACGCGTTCGCCCAACACCTGCTTGAAGCGTTCGATTAATAAGTTGAAGTCTGCATCGGGGATTTTGTCCGCTTCATTCTTCGCTTCGGGCTGTTTGCCTGCATCGACATCCGTCTGTGCGACATTCTTTAGTTCGAAATCCTTGAATTTGCGCAAACCCATTAGCATGAACGAATCCATTGGGTCGGTCAACAGCAAAACTTCGGTCCCTTGCGAGTGGAAGTAATCCAAATGCGGACTGCGCAACACAGATTTCGGGTCATCGCCGACGATGTAGTAGATTTCCTTCTGTCCATCCTTCATGCGCGCCGCATAATCTTCCAACGAAGACCATGTTTCAGGATTCAGATTTGTCTTGAACCGCAAAAGCGGATCAATACTTTCAGCATCTGCCGGGTTGGATGCGATCCCTTGTTTCAGGTAAACACCAAATTCCTGCCAGAACGTCTGATACTTCTCAGCATTATTTTTTGCCAGGGACTCCAATTCCCTGATGACTTGATTGGTGAGAACCTTTTTCAGCTTGGGCATGAGTCCACTGGACTGAACAGTCTCTCGTGAGACGTTGAGCGGCAAGTCTTCCGAATCCACCACGCCTTGCACAAAGCGTAAATAGTCCGGCAATAAATCCTTGTTGTATTCATCGATCAAAATATTGCGTGAATACAATTTCAACCCGTCATCTTTTCTCAGCGCCATAATGCCGCGCTCCGCTTTGCCGGGGATGAACAACAATGCATACAACTGCACAGGTGCGTCGGTGATCATGTGAATGTGTTGGAGCGGCTCTTCAAAATCCAATGTGGTCTGGCGATAGAACTCCTTGTATTGTTCCTCGGTTACATCCTTGCGGGAGGTGCGCCAAAGCGATGTTTGTTTGTTGACCGGAGCATTGCCGTCGCCGATGTAAATAGGGAAGCCGATGTAATCAGAATGTTTGTGGATGATGTTCCTTAAACGGAAATCCTCAGCGAATTCAGCCGCGTCCTCCTTGAACTTGATCTCGATCCGCGTCCCTCTTTCGCTCATATCTGCCTCGCCAACCTGATAATTATCCTCCCCTGTGGCATACCAACTCACAGCCTCCGCATCCGGCTTAAAGGAGCGCGACGTTACCCGCACCCATTCCGCCACCATGAACACGGAATAGAAACCCACACCAAACTGTCCGATGACCTGGCTGACATCACCTTTCTGGTCATTTGCTAATTCCAGAAATTTGCGCGCGCCTGATTGGGCGATGGTGCCAAGGTTTTCAATGATCTCATCCCTGGTCATGCCAATGCCTGTATCGTGAATGGTGAGCATCTGCTCATCCTTGTCCGCTTTCAGGTGGATGCTTAACTCGGCATTCGAGTCGAGCACGTTCTGATTGGTCACCATTTCAAAGCGCATGCGATTCAACGCGTCTGAGGCGTTCGAGAGTAATTCCCGCAAAAATACTTCACGGTCCTTGTACAGGGAATGGATCAAAATGTTCAGCAGTTGTTTGGTCTCTGCTTTAAACGAAAATTGTTCGGTGGGTTTGTCTGCTTCGGTCATGCTTGCCTCCTGAAAAATAATAATGTTCCTGGAAAGAAAGTTTATTTTTAGAATTTTATATCGTCCTCGCCAAAACGACGATAAGAGTTTTGTAAGAGAAATATCATGGGGTCAAGGCTTTCCAAAAAGGAACGAAACCAGGCGCGGTGGCTTGCCTTCATCCTCTGCATGCCAGTACTCATTAAACTTTATCAGGACTAAACCCTGCATGGTTGCGGCGTTCGTAAAATCTGAAATGTGATGGATGAACGTGTCCACTTCAATGATGGTGTGATCTCTTTCATATCTGGCCTTGGTCCCTTGGTATTGCTTAAAGGGGTGCAGTTCATTGATGAAGAATTTTCCATTTGACTGTAATACCCGTGCAGTTTCGGAGAAAATGTGAGACAGGTCTTCGATGTGTTCCAACACCAGGTTGCATGTGATGAGATCGTAGAGCATATCTTTACAGGGCCAGCGTTTGGTGATATCTGCCATTTCAAAGCGAACATTTTCCGCCTTTACTTTCTCTCTGGCTTTCTGAATCATACCCTCCGAAAAATCGAGCGCGTACACATCCTTCCCGATTTGAGCAAGAAAGGGGGTGTTTTTCCCGGTTCCAAAGCCGAGCTCAAGAATGGAATTGAATTTGAGGTCACCAAGCACATCCCTGATTATTTGCGCATCAAGGTCACGTGTGGGGTTATTGTTCGTGTCATAGATCCCTGACCACTCGTTGTATGCGTTTTGAATGTCCATATTTACCTGTTGAATTCTTTGCAATTGAGTCAAGGGTTGGATAAAATTGCAACTCGTCTTGCGTGCTTTTGTTATTCATACCGTAGGGGCGACCCGCCCAGCGAAAGCAAAACACCTTGCCGACCTTGAAGGGTCGCCCTTACTGCTAAGGTAACGCTGTAGTTATATTGAGCGAGAGAGTCACAGTACATGTGACTCTCTCGCTAGTTTCGGAAAATTATTAATAGCCTGTTGTTTGTTATTGATCTTCTTCCATCTCATTCGGATGCATTGGATAGTTCGGCGATTGTCTGCGGAACTCATAGTTATCGATCACTGCCTGGATGATGTTCTGATGTTTTTCGGTTATGCTGCTGAATTCCAGGCCCACATTATAATAATCGGGGCTGATATCCTGATGGCACCATGCGATACGAATCGATATGGTTAGGCTCGTGTCCTTGATGTTGGGTAACTCGGGCAGCTCAATCGAGATCATAAACTTTGCATTTTCATCCATCTCGTGATCGCTAATGACCATGGCGCCAAACATGTTGAGGTCGCCCAGATACCCGATTAACTTCCCGTCATGCAGGTCATACACCTGTGAATAAGACATCAAATCTTTACGCGGTTCCTTACGTCGTTCTTGCATATCGGCCTCCACGATTAAGTTTACTTGAAATAAAGGCTTAAATCAATTGCATACACGTCTTAAAACATGGCTGTGCTCGCAATAACTATGGTTAAATGATGGAATGCGATGGATATATCTTTCCCCACACCTTGACGATGCCGCGCTATCCGCAGGCGGTTTGATCTACGAACAGACTCAATCAGGAATTCCTGTTGAGATTTGGACATTTATGTGCGGTACTCCACCTGAAACCGAATTCTCGCCTTTTGCGCAATGGCATCATACACAATGGGGCTTTGCCTCTGCCGAAGAAACCGTGCGTGAACGGCGTATCGAAGATATGAACGCGGCGAAGATCCTTGGCGCAAAAGTCGTCCATTTTGATTTTTTGGATTGCATCTACCGGCGCGGCAAAAATGGGGAGTGGTTGTACGCTGAAGTTGACATTCCGCCTCGCGAAGATGACGCGGACCTGCCCTATCAAATTGCGGCTGCGATCACCCCTCGCCTCCTGCCGGACGACGTGCTGGTCTGCCAACTATCTGTCGGCTCTCATGTGGACCATGTGCTCGTACGGCAAGCCGCTGAACTATTGGGGCGACCACTGGTTTATGATATTGATATGCCCTATTTCCTTTACAGGTCCGATGAGTTCGAGTCGAAAGTGGCTGGGATGAAAGAATATACACACAGGATAACCGAAGCAAGCCTCGAACGATGGCTGGATGCGGTGGTGGCGTATAAATCCCAGTTCGCGGTACTGAATGAAGTCGCAAATTCCTCTGAAAAAGCCCGGGAAGTCATCCAGGCTTATTGGGAAAGGTGGGGTGGAGTCCGCGTATTGCAATCCGGTTAGCCGGGTTACAATTCTCTTGTATTGCCCATCAAACCGTGATATAGTATGCCCGTTTTTCGGGAAACAATTGCTCGACACCTCTCTTTGTGGCGCAACATGCGCCACAAAATTCTTATAGTAGGAAAATAAAATGCCTAACAACTTTTTGACTAAAGAAGGTTTTCAGAAACTACAGGATGAGCTGGACTACCTGCGCACTGCCAAACGTCTGGAAGTTGCCAACCGCCTGCACGAGGCCATGGAAGGCGGGGAACTGATCGAGAACGCCGAATATGAAGCCGCCAAAAACGAGCAGGCTTTCGTGGAAGGCCGCATCCAGGAATTGGATCTGTTGCTCGCCACGGCGAAGATCATCGAAGAGAATGGCAAAAAGAAAAGCGATACGGTAACACTCGGTGCAAAAGTGACCATCAAGGAAGGTAACTTTGAAGCCGAAACATTTACCATCGTTGGCGCGGCGGAAGCCAACCCGCGCGAGGGCAAGATCTCCAACGAGTCACCGATCGGTAAAGCCATCTTGAGTCGCAAGGTGGGCGAAAGTGTAAAAGTCGAGACGCCGGGCGGCACATATAATGTTAAAATCCTGAAGGTCGGTTAGATTCAGGAGCGAAACCAATCAGCCCCGCGCCTGCGACAATTTGCAGGCGCGGGGCTTTTATTTATACCCTCTCCCATTGGGAGAGGGCAGGATGAGGGAAAATCTCCCCTCAACCCAACCCTTCTGCGTCTTGGAGAAGGGAGAGGAATGGAAATGGCAGAATACAACTCACTCGAAAAGATCCGTTTACAAAAATTGGAAGAACTGCGCGCGGAAGGGATCGAAACCTATCCCACCCGTGCGAAGCGTACTCACCTAAGCACCGAAGCAATTGCGGAATTTGAAGCGAAAGAAAAGGATGCCATTGAAGTGAAAGCCACACTTGCCGGTCGTATTCGGGCGACGCGGGCAATGGGTAAAGTCTCCTTTGCGCATATTGAAGATGGCGCAGGCAAGATCCAGTTGTTCCTGCGCGCGAACGAAGTCGGCAAGGAACGCGTGGACTTTTTCAACAAGATGTTCGACCTTGGCGATTTCATCCAGGCGGAGGGGGTGATGTTCCGCACCAAATCCGGTGAAGTGACGCTTCACGTCCATGACTTTAGCCTGCTCGCCAAATCCGTAAGCCCGCTCCCCGCTGCAAAAGACGAGACGAAGGAAGATGGCACGGTCGTCCGCCACGCCGCGTTGGAGGATCCTGAGATCCGTGCGCGCCAGCGTTATGCTGATTTGGCAGTCAACCCGGATGTACGCGAGACCTTCCGCAAGCGCGCAGGTATTATCAAGGCATTGCGCGAATTTTTGGATAACAAGGATTTTCTCGAAGTGGAGACGCCCATCCTGCAACCGTTGTATGGTGGCGCGGCGGCGCGTCCGTTCGTGACTCATCACAACGAACTTGAGCAGGACATGTACCTGCGTATTTCATTCGAGTTGTATCTCAAGCGTTTGCTCGTCGGTAATCTCGAAAAAGTTTACGAGATCGGCCGCGACTTCCGCAATGAAGGTGTTTCGTTCAAGCACAATCCTGAATTTACTCAACTGGAATTCTATTGGGCATACGCTGACTATTTGCAGGTGATGGAATTGACCGAGCAAATGGTTTCATATACAGCGCAACAGGTGCTTGGCACAATGAAGATCAAATACAAGAATCATGAGATTGACTTGACTCCGCCGTGGAAACGACTCGAAATGCGACAGGGTATTCTCGAAACCTCCGGTATTGATATCGCCGAACATAAAACCGGCGAAGAATTGTTCAAAGCGATCAAAGCGAAACATCCGAATAAGATGGCTGACCCGCATGCCACGCGCGGCAAGTTGATCGACTTCCTGCTCAGCGAATTTTTGGAGCCGACATTAATTCAGCCGACATTCCTGTATGACTACCCGCGCGATATTTCACCGCTGGCAAAGTCCATTCCAAACGACGCGCTGACTGTGGAGCGCTTTGAAGGATATGCGGCTGGCTTTGAATTGTGCAATGCGTTCACCGAACTCAACGATCCGCTTGACCAGGAACAACGCTTCCTCGAGATGGGACGTGACTATGCCGCCGACGATGCAGAGAAACATCCGCTGGACGAAGATTATCTGCGCGCCATGCGCTACGGCATGCCGCCCAATGGCGGCTTCGGCATGGGCGTGGACCGCCTGGCGATGTTACTGCTCGATAAACATTCCATCCGTGAGGTGTTGTTATTCCCGGCGTTGAGGAACGAAGAGTAATAATAAATGCCAAGATAGAAGAAAGGCTGTCCACGAATGGACAGCCTTTTTTATTATAACTACTGTACTGGAGTAAATGTAGGCACAGGAGTTCCGAGTGCACGGCTTATATCATAAATACGCATATTTATAAATTCAATATCTAGCTCTGGTGGAGGGTTTTCCCATTTTGACAACTCTTGGTATTTAGCAAGGGCGTTCTTGATATTGCCGCCGGCATCATATGCGGTTGCCAACAAAAAAAGATTTTCTGCTGTCGGTCCATAAAAGCATAGCCTTTCAAAATATGGCCCAGCCAGTTGTGCATGTCCTTGTGCTAATTCTGCTTCTCCCAACAACCTATAGCCGCGAATTTTGTCATCATTGGAAGTCCAGCCTTCAATGGTTGGATAAAGTAACTCCCGGACTTTCTCTGGCTGTCCCAAGTTCAAAGCGGACTCGGCTGCATCAAGTAGGCTGGCTTGTGTTGGTTCTGGAGAGGGCGACAGGAAAGTATTTGTAGTCTGGGCTGTCGGTATTGGATTGAGTTTAGCAATTTGTCTGGCGCGCGAATACAACAATATAATTCCCACGATTAGGGACAGGCATATCCCGCCCGCTGTCCCGATAAGAAACGTGATGAACGAATTGCGCTTCGCGTTAGGCATAGGATAAAGCACTACCTGGGGCCATAAGTCTTAATTGCGCCGTCTTGCGTTTCCACAATCAGGATTAGCGTTACATTGTCAAATACGACTGTCTTTGCGCCCCAATTTCGTATTGCCAAAAATATATCGCCTTCCGGCAATGGGTAATCTCCAGGTTGTTCAATCGGGTTATCTCCCCAAGTTGGAGCGATATACCGCCACCCTCCGCCTGTGGGTACCCAAAAATAGATTTGTATGTCGGGATTAATTGATTCTTGCATCTCCGGGATTAAACGCACTACCAGGCTTTTTATCTGCTTTATTGGGATAGGTTCTGCCGGCTGAAAACGAAGCAGTGGATAATCATTGGGAAGTAAGGTGAGTTTGCCCGTGCCGGTCGCCAAGTCAACGATAATGGCATCGTCAACATTATTTGGAAGCGAGATTCCCGGCGTTGAGGTGGGAGTTACAAGAAGATTAGCGGTAGAAGTCGGCAGGGCGCGCGCTGTAGGTTTGGGTTGGATCGTTGGTATTGGAGTGGCATCCAATAATACTGAGGGATCTATTTCCAATGGACTGGCTCCGAGGCGCTCCAACTCAGTTCGAATGCGTTCCTGTAAAGGCGCAAACACGATTTCGAGTGTTGCCTCGGCTTCCTGGAGAAGAACGATGCCTTCTTCGTTGTTTCCATCTTCCAGCGCCATCCTGCCCAGCACATAAGAATAAAGACCGACGCGCGACCATGTATTGCCCGCGCCCATCATAAGGTCCTCCTCCGCCTTATCCCTTTGTCCCATTTCCTGGTAAATTAGCGCGCGCAAATAATATCGCCAGCCGTCATAGCTTGGCCTCTGTTCAATAAGCTCGTCAAGTAATTGTAAAGCCTCGTCGCTCCGACCTGCCTGATATAAATAACGCGCCTTTAATTCCCGTTTCCATTCCATATTGATGTCATTAAACATGGATTTGTCCACTAAGTACAGACATAAAAATCATGAAGGGATAGCACCGATGATCGATAGGACATCTTTGGGGTTCTTGTTGTAGCGATTGAAAAAGTTGTAGGATGTTTCAAGCAGGATTTTCACGGTTGC
>Ga0180069_1000129_pt1 | contig 15584 bp, 10 predicted proteins | sample EasRivERM_16_10D_2_FD_121793 | JGI IMG/M metagenome (GOLD analysis project Ga0180069, IMG submission 121793) | Soil microbial communities from meander-bound floodplain in the East River, Colorado, USA - East River metaG ERMLT231B'_16_10D | ecosystem: Environmental > Terrestrial > Soil >...
AAAGTTGCGCCGCGATAGTACCATACCACACATGTTTGAGCGTCAGCTAGTCAAAAATTAATGTTCCAGTAATGGTACGAATGGTTTATTCATTCGGTCAATTCCCTTTTTACCACAAGGAAATTGACATATGCCCATCCATACCATACAATCATGGTGACAATTATTACCACGCATTAACAAAAAAATCATATGAATATTGGAGAGAAAGAGGTGCGTCTTGCATAAAAGGAAGAACCTAGTTGGTATCATGACATGTTTTATTTTTATTCTTTCCGCCTGCCAGGGTAATTGGAATTTATTCAAAGAAGACAAAAGACCGAATTTTTTGATCATCGTCACAGACGACCAGCGTTACGATACGATGCAGTATATGCCGCGCACACAGGAATTGATCTTCGATCAAGGCGTCACGTTCAACAACGCCTATGTAACCACACCGTTATGCTGTCCCAGCCGCTCAAGTATTTTTACAGGAATGTATGCACACAACCATGGTGTTCTTGAAAACAATATTGAACTCACCCAAAAGACATTTATTGATCACCTCAAGGAAAGCGGTTACACCACGGCATTGGTTGGTAAATATCTAAACTCGTGGAACGGCGATGCCAGACCCGAATATGATTTTTGGGTATCCTTCCAATTCGGCGAAACCCGTTACAACAATCCCCGCCTCAACCTAAATGGAGAATGGATCCGTCACGAAGGCGAATATGTGACCTATTCTTTGGGTAATTATGCCAATGAATTTATACGCTCTGCCGCAAAAAAACGAAAGCCTTTTGTACTTATGCTCACGTTCAATGCCCCACACGATCCCGCCACTCCGGCAACTGAAGATGATCTACTTACACTTGATCTGCCTGCACGTTCGCCAAGTTTCAACGAGCAGGACGTTAGCGAAAAACCTGCGTGGCTAGGCAACAAGGAACTTCCTTTGACCGATGAATTGATCCGGGAAATTGATGCATTCAGGCGAGGTCAAATCCTCACTTTATATTCACTGGACCGAACAATAGAGACTGTGATATCCACATTGAAAGAGACCGGTGAATTAGACAACACAGTGATTATCTTCCTGTCAGACAATGGCAGGCACTGGGGCGAACATCGCCTGGTTGCAAAGAACACCATATATGAGGAATCGATCCATGTACCATTTGCGGTGCGCTATCCACCGCTAATCGCGCAACCCTACATTGAAGAGAAAATCGTCGCGAATATTGACATTGCGCCGACAATCTATGAACTGGCAGGCATCCCGATCCCTGCCAACGTGGATGGCTTTTCTCTGGTTGGGTTATTAAATAAACAGCAAACTGAATGGCGCGAGGGCGTGCTCATTGAAGGCTGGCCGCCACGCGGGTTTTATTCAGGGATCCAGACAGAGCGCTATATATATGCAGAAACAACAAATGATTATTACGCACCTTCTGAAGAGCCGCAACTCGAGTTGTATGATCTTGAAAAAGATCCGTATGAATTAAATAATGTAGTGCATGATCCTGCATACAAGCAAATCGTTGCGCAACTTCAGGCACTCCTGCAATTGGAAAAGGAACGGACCAACCGATCTCCATAACGAGACAATCGCCCAGCGCATTTAACTCGTGATCTTCCCGCCTACTGCATTCTCCCAAAACTGGATTTCAACGCGGGGTACAACTCTTGATAAAGCGCGTATGATTTACGATACACATCCACCTGAGATGAATCAGGCAGCGTGCTTCCCGTGATCTTGATACATGCGTTACACGCAGCCGCAACATCCGTCCATGCGCCCGCGCCAACACCCGCGAGGAGAGCCGCGCCATACGCCGCGCCTTCAGTTGTGTTAACCGTGACCAATTCCGCTTCCAGTACAGACGCAAGGATTTGCCGCCATAGCGCGCTCTTCGTCCCACCACCTGATGCGCGCACTTGTGTGATCGTGCCAAGCCCTGCATTTTGAATTAATGTGAAACTATCCTTCAAGCCAAACGCCACACCTTCCAACACGGCACGCGTCATGTGTGCGCGGTTGTGGCGGAGAGTCAAGCCGATGAATGCGCCGCGCGCCAATGGGTCAGGATGAGGCGTGCGTTCACCAGAAAGATATGGCAAAAATTGCAAACCTTCGCTTCCCGCTGGAATCAATTCGGCTTCTTTCAATAGATCATCAAAACTCATATCAGGCGCGAGCGCATCACGATACCACTGCAGACTTCCCGCCGCAGAAAGCATCACACCCATGAAATGCCACATCCCAGGCACGGCATGACAAAACGCATGAAGTCGTCCATCGGGTTCGATCAATGCCGATGGAGTCGTTGCGAACACAACGCCACTCGTGCCAACCGTTAACGCGACCACACCAGGTTCAACTGCACCTACACCCACCGCGCCCGCGGCTTGGTCGCCGCCTCCCGCCGCGACGGGCGTGCCGACTTTCAGCCCAGTGAGCGACGCGGCTTCATTCGTCACATATCCAGTGAACTCGGTTCCCTCAAAAGTTTTCGGCATCCACGCGCGTGGAATATCGAGCGCGGATAAAACCTCATCCGACCAGTCACGCGACTTCAAATCAAACAACACCGTGCCCGCGCCATCGGCTTTATCCATCGCGTACTCACCCATCAATTTATAGCGAATGTAATCCTTCGGCAGTAAAACATGTTTCGCCTTTGCGTACACATCCGGCTCATTCTCCTTCACCCACAATATTTTCGGCGCAGTGAAACCGGTCAGCGCGATGTTGCCCGTGATCTGTATAAATTTTTCCCTGCCAATGATCTGATGAATTTCATCGCACTGACTCTGTGTGCGCTGGTCATTCCATAGGATGGCTGGACGCAAAACATTCCCCGCCTCATCGAGTAATACAAGCCCATGCATTTGTCCCGTTAAACCGACTGCTCCGATTCTTTCCCCACCGATACCTGCTTTTTCCAAAACAGACTTGATACTCGCTGAGACAGCCTCCCACCACTCGAGTGGATCCTGCTCCGACCAAAGCGGCTTTGGTGTTTGCAATGTGTGCGAATTGGATGCAACCGCGACTACATTACCCTGTTCATCAATCAACAATGCCTTGCTTGATGTCGTGGATGTATCTATACCAAGAAAGTAAGCCATCCTGATTTACTCCAAATTTTTATTACACACAACAAATGTCACCCTAGCAGAGGGTCTCTTGCAACCTGGTAGAGGCATCGCTCAGCATGACATAAAATGTGCTATGCCAATCCCAGTTTATCCGCAAGCATTTGCGCTTCGTTCTCATTCTGTGGACGATCTATATCTTTGTATAAATTCCAGGTCTCAACATGAGTCGCTGTCGCCCCGGGTGCGATCGTTGAAATAGGCGCAATTGTCTCCAGTTCAATGAACTTGTCATTGCAATAACATTCGCTGGAACTGCCACCATCATAATATTCTGCATGTGACTTATACTCCGCATATTTTACAAACAACGTGCCATTCAGCCAATATGCCTGCCAGCCGCGCGGGTTTGGGAAACCGATCTTGAATGGAGACGTCATATTGGCTTGCACCAAAATATAGTTACTCCCCCAATACACGTTCGGGCTGGTCATATCAGTGTAGGGCCATAACATCAAAGTGCGGTTCGGGAGAACACCCGTATCTATTTTGATCTGAGGGAATATTGCTGTGCCACCCGTCTTGAGTTGTGTGATTGCCCAGGGAGCGCAGGTCACATCCCAAAGTCCGTGATTGGTAATGCGATGCGTCAGGACGACTTGAGCAGAATCAGCCGCCAGCTGAATCTCAATTGATTTTTGCAGACCAGTTTTGGGTTCGGTCTGTTGCGTGGCTTTTAATCCATTTTGAAATGTGGAAATCTCAACCGCCGAATCATCCGGCAGATAAGTGCGGGCTGGTTCCTCGGGCGCGTGCCAGAGACGGTGCCCGCCATAGAAATGGAATGTCCCTGTGCCGGGACATTCCGTCACAAAGTCTGGCAGTTCAGCCAACAGGTTTTCACCATCTGAAAATTGGAGGGAAAGGATTCGAGGTCCAATGGATTGTGTAACGAGTAATTTCAAAGTCTCATTTTCCAACGAGACGCATTCCTGTCCGAGAAATTTTGTTGTTATCATAATTCCCAACATAAAAAAGTGACAGTCTCTTGAGAAGAAACTGCCACTTTAATGATTAGCGATTCTTCTTGAAGTAAGCATCTGAAGCCAGATTGGTTGTGAAAATAGGCAGGTAAATAGATTAATGTGCTCTGTTACGAGTGGCTACATCGAAGATCACTGCGGCGGCAAGGACGGCCCCTCTCGCCATGTATTGGTAGGATATGCCAATGCCCATCAGGTTCATGCCGCTTGTCAGTGACAACATCACCAATGCGCCAATGATCGACCCAGCCACCTTTCCGATACCGCCCGCGGGGGATACACCGCCAATGAAAGCCGCTGCAATAGCATCGAGTTCCCATAATTGACCCGCTGTTGTCGTGGCGGATTGCAAGCGGGATGCAAACAAAATGCCCGACAGAGCAGATAACATACCCATCGAACCGAAAACTATATAAGTAATATTCTTTACATTGATGCCGCTCAACTCAGCTGCTTCGGGGTTTCCGCCAACAGCATAAATATGCCTGCCAAGCACAGTTTGTGTTGTAATGAAATGATAAATTACAACGACTATCAATACCACTACAGCTGTCCAGGAGAGTCCCTGGTATCCTGCGAGCAGCCAGGTAATGCCGCCGATCACAGCCGATATGAATATCAGTTTAATGACGAACATCTCTATCGGTAATACTTCAAAGTTATAGGCTTGTTTCTTTTTGCGGCTGTTGATTTCGCTGATGATAAGTAAAATAATAGCGATTACACCGATGATCAGAGTCAATTTATGTACGCCTGGTAAAATCCCAATATCCGGAATGTCGGGAATAAAACCGTTTCCAATGGCGTTAAAAGTTTTGTCGGGGATAATGATCGTGCCGGTACTTTCCGTCACAACCAGGATAGCTCCTCTGTAAATCAACCATCCAGCTAGTGTTGCAACAAAGGCGGGAATTTTCATCTGTGCCACCAGGAAAGCGGTGATTGTCCCAGCTAGAACTCCGAGGGCCAGGGTAAAAGGTACTGCCAAATAAACAGGCATATTCCACTGTACCATGGCAATGGCGGCAATGGCGCCGAGAAAACCACCAAGAAAACCGACCGAAAGATCAATATGCCTAATCACGATGACCAATGTCATGCCAACAGCTAAAACTGCTATGTAGCCGGTCTGATTCACCAGGTTGACGATGTTCCTTGACGAAATGAATGTACCTTTCGTTGTGATTGTAAAGATCGTCATAATGATGAACAGGGCAATATACATGCCATATTCACGGATATTCTGCTGCAATAATTTTCGTGCATTTTGTAAAAATGACATTTGAAAACTCCTTAGTAATTGGTTGCTAAGTGCATGATTTTTTCCTGAGTTGCATCAACAATTGCTAATTCACCCGCAATTTTTCCTGAGGAAACAACATAAATCCTGTCGCTCATCCCCAGGATCTCTGGCAGTTCAGATGAGATCATAATAATGCTCATGCCTTGTTCCACCAGTCTTGTCATGATCGTATAAATTTCATACTTTGCGCCAACATCAATGCCCCGCGTTGGCTCATCCAAAATTAACAAGTTTGGTTTGACGAACAGCCATTTACCAAGAGATACTTTTTGTTGGTTGCCGCCGCTGAGGTTTGAAACAATCTGTTCCACGCTGGGTGTTTTGATATTTAAGGAGACTCTGTACTCGTTTGCAACTTTAACTTCTGAATTGTCGTTGACTATCCCTCGCTGTGCGATTTCCTTCAAATTTGCGATGGTGATGTTTTGTTTTACATCCTGGATTAAGATTAAGCCATCGCCTTTTCTGTCTTCAGTGACATAAGCAACGCCCGCCTTGATTGCGTCCTGCGGATGTTCAAAGCGTTTCTTGCTTCCCAGAATAGATATTTCACCGCTAATGTTATAACCATCAGGATTTCCAAATATGCTCAAGGCAAGTTCCGTACGCCCAGAGCCCATCAAACCTGAGAACCCAACGATCTCACCTCTATTCACATGAAAGCTAATATCCTTGAGAATACTTCTTCCGAGCGCGGGGTCGTAGGCAGTCCAGTTTTCAACATTTAGCACATTTCCCCCGATCTGATGGTTTTCTCTTTTTGGGTAGATATTATCGATCTCGCGTCCCACCATGTGCTTTATCAATACGTTTTCGGATACTTCACCTTTTTGCGCTTCCAAAGTGCATATTGTCTGTCCATCGCGTAATACTGTAACTGAATCCGCGATCTCTATTACCTCTTTTAATTTGTGAGAAATCAATATACAGGTAACACCGTGATTTTTTAATTCGCGTAAAAGGTTTAGTAGATTTTCACTATCATCTTCATTTAACGCTGCGGTGGGTTCGTCCAGGATTAATAGTTTAACATCTTTGCTGAGCGCTTTGGCAATTTCAACCAATTGCCTTTTCCCCACTCCCAGATCCCTTACTTTTTCGGCGAGGTTTACATTGAGTTTTACTTTCTTCAACATTTCACCTGCGCGTTTGATGGTTTCGTTCCAATCAATAAACATGCCATTTTTGATCTCATGGCCAAGGAATATATTTTCATATACAGTCATTTCGGGAACAAGCGCAAGTTCCTGATAAATAATGGAAATGCCAGATTTTTCGCTGTCGCTAATCCCCCTGAATTTCTGCACTTCGCCTCCGAAAAGGATTTCGCCTTCGTAACTACCATGCGGATATACCCCGCTCAATACTTTCATCAAAGTGGATTTGCCTGCGCCGTTCTCACCAACGAGACAATGAATCTCACCATCAGCCACCCTGAAACTGACGTTGTTCAATGCCTTCACGCCGGGGAACTCCTTGGTAATATTTTTCATTTCGAGGATGGGGGTAGTCATGGCAACTCCAACTCAGGGGATATTCAAGTTTTACAGAATTATACAGGAATAGTGATGGATTTCTCCATCACTATTCCTGTAATTTATTGAACTATCTTCTTACGGAAGGCCAGTGAAATCACTGGCGGGCCAGTAACTGGAGTCGATCACCGCTTCCTTGACATTGGCTTGATCAACAGATATCACCTCAGATGGCTTGGCGGGAACGTCAATCTTGCCGTTGTTATAGGTGTTAGTTTTTGGGGGGGTCTTGCCTTCAAGATAGGCGACAGCTGCACTAATGGCATCATCAACTAATGTGCGGACATCCTTCAAAACGGTCATAGACTGCTTACCGTCAATGATGTACTGGATGGAAGGCTTCTCAGCATCCTGACCAGTCACCACATAACTGGTGACATCACTATCAACCGCGAAGGTATCCGCGATGGCGCGGGCAGTGCCATCATTGGGGGCAAGGATGAAGACATCACCCTTGTCAGCGGCACCAGCAGAAGTCAAGTTGGACTCAGCCAGATTCTTAGCTACATCAGGTTTCCAGTCGGTGGTTACCTGACCGATGATCTTGCCCATCTCATCACGTGTAAGAGTCGCCTTATCCTGCAAGGCAATTGCTTCGCTGGAGTTCTTGATCACAAAAGTGCCATCGGCGATCTTGGGCTGCAGAACATTCCAGGCACCCTCGAAAAACAGGAACGCATTGTTATCAGAAGCCGCGCCAGCATACAGGTAAAGCGGGTTGCCGGAACCAGAGGCTTTATCAACCAGATATTGCGCTTGAGCGGCGCCTACTGCGACACTATCGAAGGTTACATAGTAGTCCACTGCATCAGTTTCGCGAATCAAACGGTCATAAGAAATGACCTTCACGCCTGCAGCTCGAGCTGCATCCGCCGCAGCGGCAGCGGCAGTTCCATCCTGCGGACAGATGATGAGCACTTTGATACCCTTGGTGATCAGCGATTCCACATTCGCCTTTTCCTTGGCAGAATCACCTTGGCTGAACAGGATTTCCACATCATAGCCAGCAGCTGTCAGAGCTTCCTTGAACCGGGTCTCATCCTGGATCCAGCGTGGTTCATCTTTCGTCGGAAGTACAATACCCACTGAAAGTTTGGTTTCTGATGCGGTTGGTGTACCGCCACCGCAGGCGGCAAGTGCCATGGAGGCAATCACCAAAATGCTGAATAGTGCAAACAACCTTTTATTCATTCTTCTCTCCTATAATAATTTGTTTCTTGATGGTTAACGACATTTATACTGAATTAAAAGTTTACAAGCCAGTGCAATCACCTCCTTTCAAAATGTATATATGAAAAATAGCGAAGTATTTACGTTCCAAGTGAACGCAAATACTTCGCTAATAACATAACTAATACGCATAAATCTCACGAGTAGTTCCATAAAGAATTAATCAAGGAAACTCACCTTCGAAACTTTCGAATTTACAGCGTTAATGTCAAGTTGTATTTGAACTGTTTTTTTATTTGTTTAAATTAAAGTAATAAGCAATAAAACAGATATTCAAAAACAAGGCGGAGCAAAATGGCATTTTATTTTTGGCATGAAACCGACATTACAACTTTCTGTAAGAGTATATTGTGGTTCAAGAAAGCTGTGTACCTCCTAACCCCCCTTTTGCGAACGTAATACCCCCTTTTTTATTAGGGGAAAACCCTTAATTCACCTTTGAACTACCTAAATTCCTGGAAAATGCCCCCCGATCAATAATTTAAACTGAAATAAGTGGGTATGGACTGGGAATCTCCACCTGAAGGATCGTACCGTTTCCTTTTAAAGATTCTATGTGCATGAATCCACCTAGCAGGGCCACACGCTCACTTATGCCCACCAGTCCGAAGTGCTTATTTATTGAAAGAGAGGCCAAATCTGTTGGGACCGGTAGACCCTGTCCATCATCTTCCAGACGTACCAACAAGTTGGTTGATGACGTGCGTTGCAGGGAAAGCCTGACGTGATGAGCGACTGCATGCTTACGGATATTGTTTAACCCCTCCTGGACAATGCGAAACACAGATAATTCAATCGTTTCGGGTAAACGCCCCAATGCAGGGTCAATTTCCAGTTGAATCTGAATATCGTTCCTTTCAGCCCATTCATGAGCAAGAGAATCGATCGCGGCTGTCAGCCCATGATGATCAATCGTCGGTGGACGTAAATCACTACACATCTGTCGCAATTCCCCAACCAGATTTCGAATTCCATGACGGATGGCAGCTACATCGTGGCGTAACACTGTGGACTTTTCGAGATCCTCAATTTCCTCAAGGTGGTAACTTAGGCCCAAGAGGTCTTGAATAACCTGATCATGCAATTCCCGCGCAAGTACTTTACGCTCGTCCTCGCGTTCGGTAATTAACCGTCGCTGGGTGGCTTGGAGGGCTGCATTTAATTGATCGAGAGCGACGAGTTGATTACCAAGACGCTCGACCAATTGTCGGTTTTGGGAGTTACGGACTTCCAGGCTTTCTTTCAGGGATACCTGGGTTCGGCGTAACTCCTCGGATTGTTGTTGAGCAGAATGGTAACTTTCCAATGCCCAAATAAGAGGTGAGACCTGTTCCTGTCGGGATGATCCTACAATTAACTCAACAATTTCACGCGGTGTAGATTCAGCCGTTCGACGGTCAGCAACTAATCTGCCCTCATACAAAACGATAATTCTGTCTGTCACAGTGAACAAGTGCTTGAGGTCGTCACTACTGATAATAATGGATATGCCTTGAGCTGCCAACTTTTTGATTTTATCCAATAGGATTTTTTGACGCTTGAAACTTAATATCGGGATAATATCGTCCAGAAGCAATAGACGGCATGATCTGTATAGCGTACGAAGCAAAATAATCAACTGCCGCTGTTCATCTGAGAGGTTGCGGACGTGTTCATGTGCCAGGTCCGGCGATAGATCGAATTCAACCAATAACTCCCGTGCGATGTCGACCATACGATCCCAATCGATGATCCCGAACCCGGAATTTTTTTTTATTTCACGACCTAATAGAATGTTCTCGGTTACATTGAACTGTTCCACCAAACCGGAAGTTCTTCGTGTAGTTCCGACACCTGAATCACTATCGGTGAGGATATTGACGGAGAAGTCGAGCCAATTTATTAAACCGGATGTCTGGTACACGGTCTCAATTCCGAACTTTTGCGCGTGAAGGCGATTTGAAAATCGCAGAGGCATTCCATCAAAATGAATACTCCCTGATGATGGAGGCATGGCACCATTTAGCAGGTGGAATAATGTTGACTTTCCAGCGCCCTGCCGACCAACCAGCCCTATTACCTCACCTCGCGCAAGCGAGAAAGATACATCTTTCAAAACGGGCAGGCGGTCAAAATTTTTTGATAAATTTTCCACGCGCAACAGGGATTCGACCATAAACTTATTTTAACCTGAATCCTTTGAAATTGGCTGAATGAGCTACCATCAAAGAAAATGCCTGCATCACAAAATCAGGTACTAGTCAGTTACTGTCAGTTACGGCATAATAGCTTTATGCCGCCCATACGAGTTTTGTTGGCTGATGACCACACTGTGGTCCGAGCCGGTTTACGTAATGCTCTTGAAATCTTGCCCAATTTGGAAATATCAGGTGAAGTTGGAAATGGCCGTGAATTAATGGAGGCGTTGACTCTCATCAACCCTGACCTGTTGGTTATGGATGTCAGCATGCCTGACTTCGAACCGATTTCGGCGGTTCAGAAAATAAAGGCCGAATATCCTAATATAAAAATATTAGTAGTCAGCGCGTACAATGATGAATCCTATGTAGTGGGGTTACTAAGAGCTGGTGCAAATGGTTATCATATGAAGGATCAACCTTTGGCCGATCTGCAATTGGCGACACAAAGGGTCTTGAATGGAGAGCGCTGGATTTCTGGCAGTCTGATTGACCTGCTTACAAGCCGCCGCCCAACATCCTCGCTCACTACTACTCCCTGGCTGACTCGCCGACAACGCGAATTGTTGCGGCTGATTGCTCAGGGTACAGATAATCGCAATATTGCATTAACTTTGGATTTGAGCGTCAAGACTGTTGAAAACCACCTGACCGCTTTGTATCGTGTCTTGGGCGTTGACAGCAGAATCAAAGCATTGAACTATGCATTACGTAACCCTGATATATTAGCTTCAAGTGGACAGGAGATGCGTGAACTGGGGCCTGCCCAGATCGAATCTGCTCTTACAGTTTTGGTTGTGGATGATAATGCGCGGTATCGCCAGCAACTCAAACAATTGATTGGAAAGATCCATACTTCATCGCTTTTATACGAAGCCAAAAATGCATCTGAAGCCTTGAATTTGGGAAAACAGATCAAACCTCAACTTGCTTTTATCGATATAGTTCTGGAGGAAGAAGATGGGATTTTGTGTGCACGTCGATTCCGCATCATCTCTCCTCAAACACGCATTTTTATCATAAGCGCATACCCGGACCGCGAGTTCCATAAACAGGCTATGTCCGCGGGAGTTGTCGCATTTTTGGATAAAAAAAATATCGACATGGCTTCCATGCGGCAGGTCATTGAAGACGCTTTGAGATAACCAATCAAACTGACTCTTGAAATCACAGAATGCGCAGAGAAAATCGCTGTGCATTCTGTGCCTGGCATGATGCAGGTTGAGTCAACAATGCCATCCCTGCGCTTAGGGCAGGTGTCGAACCTACTGCCAAATTCAAATCCACATCACCGCACGCCGAGTAAAACTTCCACGGTTAACTGATCAAGCCGCTCATACTTCAATCCGCGTCCTGCAATGGTGGAACGGTCGAACGCTTGGGCTTTGAGGGTATTCGCTTTTTCGGTGGAGTATTTGCCGAAGTATTTATCCATCGAGCCGTCACTGGCGTTAATCTCAGTCAACAGAGACTGCACTTCCTTGTCCGCATTCCATTGGGTGGCTTTTTCCTTCAAGATCAAATAGGTGCGCATACAGCCGCGTGCGAAATCTTTCACGCCTTCGTAATCTTCGGTGCGATAGGCATGCGCATCGAAGTGACGACTTGCATCGTATTTATTATCTTCGAGCAATTTCACAAGGAAGAATGCACTCTTGAGATTGACTGCGCCAAAGCGGAAGTCTTGATCATAGCGACCGAAAGCCTGATCGTTCAGGTCAATATGAAATAATTTTCCTGCTTCCATGGCCTGCGCCACACCATGGACAAAATTGAGTCCCGCCATGCTTTCATGAGCCACTTCGGGATTCACGCCCACCATATCAGGATGATCAAGCGTATTGATGAATGCCAGCATATGACCCGTGGTGGAGTTGTAAATATCGCCGCGTGGTTCATTGGGCTTGGCCTCGAGTGCGAATTTCAAATCATACTTTTTATCGTTCACGTATTCGCAGAGGAAATTCATGGCTTCGCGCGAACGTTTGATGGCTGTGATTGGGTCCTTGGTAGCATCGCTTTCCGTCCCTTCGCGCCCACCCCAGAAGACGTAGATCTTCGCGCCGAGTTCAACACCGAGGTCAATCGCGTTCATTGTCTTTTGCAAGGCATACGCACGGACTTTGGAATCATTCGAGGTGAATGCGCCGTCCTTGAATATTGCTTCGCTGAACAAGTTGGTCGTCGCCATTGGGACAACAACGCCTGTATCAGCAAGCGCCTTTTTGAAGTCTTTCAGAATCTGGTCACGTTCGGCAGGTGTGGCGTCAATTGGAATCAGATCGTTATCGTGGAAGTTGACTCCGTATGCGCCAACTTCCCCGAGCAGGCGAACCAGATCAGCGGGCGATTTTGCATCACGCACCGGTCCACCAAACGGATCGCGTCCGATATTGCCGACGGTCCACAGTCCGAAGGTGAATTTGTTTTCAGGTTTGGGTGAATAGTCTGACATGGAATTCTCCTTTTTTGTTATGCGACATAAATGTCGCGTTACAAATTTACTTCACTTTAAACACCGCAGTGACAGGCTTGGGCGCGCCCAATTCCTGACCACACCTGCCGGGTGAACATCCACCAACTTCCAAACGGAACTCGCCGGGTTCGAGAGTCAGTTTGCCGTCGTCGTTGTAGAAGGACATCATCTCGGGGGTGATGGTAAATTTCAGGACGCGGCTTTCACCAGCTTTAAGATTCACCCGTTCGAGGCCAACGAGATGATGAAGCGGGACAATGGTGGAGGCTTGGATATCGCTCAGGTAGAACTGGGCAACTTCGGCTGAGTCTGAATCGCCGCTGTTGGTCAAAGTCAGGCTGACGTTAAGAGAATCTCCGAAAGCAAGAGTTGACTTATCGAGTTGTAATTCCGAATAATCAAACTTGCAATAGCTCAAACCAAAGCCAAAGGGATAGAGCGGCTCTTCGGTCATGTAGCGATAGGTGCGACCATTCATGCTGTAATCGTCGAAGGCGGGAAGTTGATCGAGGGATTTGGGGAAGGTGATGGGCAAGTTGCCCGAGGGTGAAACATCGCCGAAGAGAACATCAGCGACAGCCCTGCCACCCTCCATACCAGGATACCAGACGAAGAGAATCGCATCCACCATACCCTCGACTTCGCCCAACGCAATCGGACTGCCGCCGGTGAGGACAAGCACGATCTTCACACCATGGATCGCAAGTTCCTTGATGTAATTGATTTGACTTTCAGGCAGGGAGATACTTTCACGATCACCGTTTTGCGGAGAGAGAAGCGACTCGCCCTCCTCGCCTTCGAGGAACGATGATAAGCCCGCGCAGACAATTGCAAAATCAGCAGACTGTGCCATGTTCGGCGCCGATGTATCTCTGATCTCGCGTGGATGTTTCAACATGGCACCCGATGTATATTCCATACCCATGCCTTCGGGGATGCGGCCTGTAAGACCTTCAAGCAAGGTGACCATCTTATCGTTGAAGCCATAGTAGTTACCGAGAAGAACTTCCATGCTGGCGGCAGTAGGACCCGTGACAAAAATCTTTTTGGTGGAAGGTTTGATCGGTAGGATATTATTTTTGTTTTTGAGTAGAACTACTGATTCAGTTGCGGCACGATACGCAAGTTGGCGATGCTCATCGCAAGCCACCACATCGGTGGAGATGGATGCGTATGGCACCTCTTCATCGGGATCGAACATGCCAAGTTTGAAACGTGTGCCGAGTGTGCGCTCGAGGGCACGATCCACAAGTGCTTCGGTGGTATCGCCACGCTCGATGGCTGTGGGTATTTCGTTGAAGACATGATCGCATCCGAGGTCACATCCGTACTTCAAAGCCAACGCCGCAGAATCCGCCTCATCTTCTGTCACCTTGTGATGGAGGTGAAAATCTGACAACGCCTGGCAGTCTGAGACAACGTGTCCATCAAAGCCCCATTCGCCCCGCAGAATATCTTCGAGCAAAAGTTTGCTGGCACAACAGACTTCATCGAGCGTGCGATTGTATGCGCCCATCACCGCTTCGACTTTGGCTTCCGTCACCAGTTTTTTGAAGGCGGGCAGGTATGTATCGTACAGCTCACGTTTTGTCACGATGGCGTTGAAGGTATGACGATCCTTCTCAGGTCCCGAATGAACCGCGTAATGTTTGGCACACGCCGCCGCTTTGAGATATTTGGGGTCGTCACCCTGCAAGCCGCGCACAAATGCAGACGCCATCTCGCCCGTGAAGAACGGATCTTCGCCCCACGTTTCCTGTCCACGGCCCCAACGCGGATCCCGGAAAATATTTACATTCGGCGACCAGAAGGTCAGTCCCTGATATATATCGGTATATCCATTACGGCGCAGTGCAGCATGATATTTTGCGCGCCCTTCATCGCTGATGGCGATTGCCACTTTAAGAATCAATTCCTTGTCCCATGTTGCCGCCATACCAATCGCCTGTGGGAACACGGTGGCACGCCCATTGCGGGCGACACCATGCAGCGCCTCGCTCCAATAGTTGTAGGCAGGAATATTCAGGCGCGGCACACCATGCGCCGGATGATTCATCAACCCCACTTTCTCCTCCAGGGTGAGACGTCCGACCAGGTCCTTTGCCCGTTCAGCAAAAGATAGCGATGTGTCAAGATACAAGAATTTTTCCGTTGTGTTAATCGCACTCATAAAACTCTCCTTTGAAATAATTTCACTAGCGTGCGAACGACCGTTGAGGAGTGATGGCTAGCTTTGGTCGACAGTCTTCAACAGGATGTCCACCAAACGCACTACTATAATAAACCATGCTCTGCCAGACCAAGACCACCTTCTGACTCTCCCTGGCCTGCATCCAGCCCTGAAAATATTTCCAAGCTGACACCTGCTCTTTGCGGTAGTAGTGATTCCACGAGACATTGTACTGGTGGGCGCAAGAATATAGGGTGATTATAGCCTTCGAGCGTTTCCTGCAAAAAGAGTGACATTCAAGTTAAGTTATCCGTGAGGGTCGAAAGACGGCGATTATCCGCGTTCCACTCTTACAAATCAAGCATATCCAATATCCAACAAGCAGGTTAGGATCGCCCACTCCCTGCGAGATTAACAAATCTTGAGATTATCTCGGGATATATCAACGTAGATTCAAGTTCGAAGTGCAACTTTGAAGGCAGTCAAAAGAGATAAGCTGAGGTAGGATAGCCCTCTTTAGACGGCCAAGTCAAAGGAGCGCTATGAGAGCCTACAAACAGCTTACC
>Ga0180069_1000131_pt1 | contig 15468 bp, 13 predicted proteins | sample EasRivERM_16_10D_2_FD_121793 | JGI IMG/M metagenome (GOLD analysis project Ga0180069, IMG submission 121793) | Soil microbial communities from meander-bound floodplain in the East River, Colorado, USA - East River metaG ERMLT231B'_16_10D | ecosystem: Environmental > Terrestrial > Soil >...
ACTTTCGCCGTTCATTTATGCTCATTTGTTCTGTTTCTGTCATCGTTTCCTCGGTAACATTTTCTTTTGAGTGAACGATGTTACTTCGGTAACATTTTATTTGATAGAACGCGAACTCTTGACGTTTATTTAGTTTCCGATTAATATCCGCGCATTCTACCCGTGTAGACTACACGTGTAGAGCATCCCAGAGGCATAACAACAAATCTAATTTTTCATGGAAATCAAACCAATTACTCGTAAGGAAGTTGCTGAACGGGCCAATGTGTCCGTCGCAGTGGTTTCTTATGTGGTAAACGATGGTCCCAGACCGGTCTCGCCAGAAACAAGACTCAAAGTTGAGCGCGCGATCGAAGAATTGGGATACTACCCCAATGAATTGGCCCGCAGTTTGAGCCGCCAGCAGACCGCCATCATTGGTTTGATTATCCCCAGCCTGGTCAACCCCGTCTATGCTGAGATCGCTGATAGTTTGACACGCTATTGTGCAGCCGAGGGGTATCGTGTGATCTTGGGCAGTAGCGGTCGTCATCACCAAACCGAAGTGGAATTTGCAAAATCGCTGCGCGCCAAACGAGTGGATGGCGTGATCATCGTTCCCAGCGAATCGCCTGAGGAGATCCTTGAGCCCCTTCAACAAGCTCACATTCCCACTGTTGTTTTAGAACACGAGCTCCCTAATACGTATTGCATTGCGATTGATGACTTGCAAGGTGGGCAGTTAGCCACCCGGCATTTATTATCATTAGGTCATCGCCGCATTGGGATGATCAGACGCCAGCCAACCAGCGCTTTAAGTCACCTGCGGTATGTGGCCTTTCGGGACATGTTACAAGCAGCTAATATCCCCCTCGATCCGGACCTGGTTATCGTAAGTGAAGCCGGGCAGGCGAGTGGTTATGAGTCCATGCAGAAATTGTTGGCTTTGTCAGAGCCGCCAACCGCTGTATTCGCACATAATGACGTTTTAGCGATGGGGGCCATTAGCGCCATTTATCACGCCGGTTTTACCGTGCCCCACGATATTTCCATTGTCGGTTACGATGACACCATCAATTCTGCTTACTTAAACCCTCCCCTGACAACCGTCAAATTGCCCATTGCCGAGATGGGGCGTGTGGCGGGTAAAACGATTTTAGGTCTGATTAAAAACGGCAACTCATTTTCCCCATGCACTACAATTCTGCCGGTGGAACTAATTGTACGGGCTTCCACAGCGCGATTGAGGGCGGATAGCTCCTAACGACGAAAGTATTTTTCTCAAGAACTTATACAACGATTGATTTAGGAGTATAACGATGAAATTAGGTGTTTATGGTGCAATCAGCATGACTTCAGATTTACAAATAGATGTGGTCCCTTCAGTTGTTGACATGAAAAATTGATCAATTCATAGACATGATCGTGAAAACGAGCCGCGATCATCTTGCATGACCCTTGATGCTTCTCACTTATGAGTTTAACGGAGCCTGCTCCATTGAACTGTTCCGCCCAAATGACCGATGGCCGGAACTCCAACAAGCTGGCTATCACAGCCAGGGATGCAGCCTTAAATATCTTTCTCCCATTTTGAAGTGGAGTAAGTGGCTGATTTACGTAGTGCCGCACGCAGCGGTAGACAAGGAGGTTGCCTGGCAAGAACAAATACACACAAGTAGGGCTACTCTTCACAAATCAAATCAAAAGTTAGAATGAAGGAGAAGAATCCATGTTGTTCAAAAAAGTAAACCTGTTTTTGGTGCTCGTGATTTTGCTGAGTATCGTGTCAGCTTGTGCTCCTGCTGCAGCACCGACCGAGGCAAGTGGCGATAAGCCGATCAAGATTGGGGTGAGCATGTTGTTCAATGATCTGTGGTTGACAACGTTGCGTGATGCAATGACCGAGTACGCCGCAACCCAGCCTGGCGTAGAGTTGATCATGGTGGACTCTAACGAAGATGTGGCAACTCAGTTGGGTCAGGTGGAAAACTTCGTGGCGCAGAAAGTAGATGTCATCGTGCTCATCGCAGCTAACACAGATGCCGCCGATCCCATGACGAAAGCTGCCCAGGACGCAGGTATTCCCTTGGTGTACGTTAACCGAATTCCGTCGAATCTGCCTGAAGGCATATCCTATGTCGGATCTGACTCCATTGAGGCTGGAATTATGCAGGCGGAGTGGCTTGCCGAAAAACTAGGCGGCAAGGGAAATGTCGTCATCATGAATGGGAATTTGGCTCAGGAAGCTGCCCAGAAGCGCACCGAAGGGGAAAAACAAGTGTTTGCCAAATATCCTGATATCCACATCATCAAAGAAGACACCGCCAACTGGAGCCGTGCCGATGGGTTGGCTTTGATGGAGAACTGGCTTTCCACAGGCGATCAGATTGACGCCGTCGCTTCCAATAATGACGAAATGGCTATCGGTGCCCTTCAAGCCATTGAAGCCGCCGGTAAACTTGGCGAGATTCTTGTCGGCGGTGTGGATGCCTCTCCGGATGCTCTACAGGAGATGGACAAAGGACGCCTGAATGTTACTGTCTTCCAAAATGCGAAAGGACAAGGCGAAGGTGGCATCAAAGTTGCTATTGCCCTGGCACGTGGTGAGACGGTTGACCAAATCACCTGGATTCCCTTTGTACTGGTGACACCTGAGAATTACAAAGAATATATGCAGTAGACCGTATAACGAATGAGAGGATAGTCAGATGGCGGGATGGCTGCGAAGCCCCCGCCATCTTCTCAACCTGAGGAGCAGAGAGCATGAGCGAGAGCGATATTCTCCTGATTGAAAACATTTCAAAATCATTCCCAGGGGTCAAGGCTTTGAGTGATGTAAATCTGAGCGTACACAGAGGCACGATCCATGCACTGATGGGAGAAAATGGCGCTGGAAAGTCAACCTTAATGAAGATCCTCGATGGGATCTATACTCCGGATAGCGGTCAGATCACCTTCCAGGGACAGCCTGTCACTATAGACAACACACATAAAGCCCTCAAGCTGGGAATCTCGATGATTCACCAGGAGCTTTCGCCGATTCCGTACATGACCGTAGCGGAGAATATCTATCTCGGCCGCGAGCCACTGAGCAGATTCGGCATGATTGACAAGCGCAAGTTGAATGCGAATACCAAAGCACTGCTCAACCTGCTTGAGATTAATATTAATCCAACGAGTCTGATGAAAGACTTGAGCGTCGCCAACACTCAGATGGTTGAAATTGCCAAGGCCATCTCCTACGACGCCAGTTTGATTATTATGGATGAGCCGACTTCTGCCATTACCGAGCGTGAAGTGGCTCATCTTTTTGGCATGATCCGCTCTCTCAAGGCAAAGGGTGTCACGATTATTTACATCACCCACAAGATGGACGAGGTCTTCCAGATTGCCGATGATATCACCGTGTTGAGGGATGGCAAGCATGTTGCCACGGTACCCGCCACGCAAACAAATAAGGTCCGCCTGATTATGATGATGGTGGGGCGTGAACTTACCGAAATGTTCCCGAAAGAGGTTGCTCCCATCGGAGAAGTCGTTTTGTCGGTGCACAATCTGACCCGTGCGGGCGTTGTGGAGGACGTTAGTTTTGACTTGCGGCGCGGTGAGATTTTAGGCATTGCGGGTCTGATGGGAGCAGGACGAACGACGGTGATCGAAAGCATTTTTGGGATTCATAAAATTAATTCAGGTGAGATCATTATTAAGGGTAAGAAGACTCAAATTAACTCACCTGCCGATGCAATTAAGAATGGGTTGGCCCTGCTGACGGAAGACAGAAAGCTAACGGGTATTATGGGCGTATTGCCAGTGCGAGACAATATGATGATCGCCAGCTTGCCTAATTATGAAAAAAGGGGATTCCTGAATGGGCGGTTGATCGAAGCAACCTATAAGCAGGAAAAGAGCCGTCTGGATATCAAAAGCCCCAGCATGCATCAGCTCATCAAGCTGTTGTCGGGAGGCAATCAGCAGAAGGTGTTGGTTTCCCGGTGGCTGTTGACCTCGCCCGATATCCTTATTTTGGACGAACCCACCCGGGGAATTGACGTAGGCGCCAAAGCGGAAATTCATCGGTTGATGAGCAAACTGGCGCAGGAAGGCAAGGCAATTATTATGATTTCGTCGGAACTCCCTGAAATTCTGGGCATGAGTGACCGAATCCTGGTGATGCACGAGGGCAAAGTAGGAGGCATATTTGAACGCAAAGATGCCACACAGGAGTCTATTATGCAGGCCGCTACCGGCCATGGTCTCGATGCCCATGCTCGGCAAGAGGAAATGACCATATAAAGTGTAGAAGGAGATTAGCCATGGCAAGTGCGACGCCCCCACAAGTATTGGATAAAAGCTTCAACCGCGAATGGTTTAATGCATTCATCAGGAAGTATGCCATCGTCTTGATTTTTATCGCGATGTTTGTGGCGATGACGTTTCTTACTGATGCCTTTCTTCAACCCCGGAATCTGTTTAATGTGGTCCGGCAGATTTCCGTTGTCGGCTTGATCGCCATCGGCGTTACGATGGTCATCATTACGACGGGTATTGACCTGTCCTCTGGCTCTGTTTTAGCCCTGGCAGCTGTCTTCGCTGCCAGCCTTGCCCAGCAGCCAGACTGGCACGATGCAAAATATCCCGGTCTGGTAGTCCCGGTAATCGTCCCAATTGTGGTCGCACTGGCAATTGGCTTATTGTGTGGAGCGATCAATGGCGGCCTGATCGCCAGGTTTAAGATCCCGCCTTTTATTGCCACGCTGGGGATGATGACGGTCGCGCGCGGCTTTGCGCTGATCTACTCCAATCGGCCCGTGAGTGGGCTGACGGATACCTATAACTTCATAGGGCAGGGAGAGATCTTGAAAGTCATTCCCATTCCCGGCCAGCCTCCACTGGGCATTCCTATTCCCATTATTATTCTGGCAGTGGTGGCAATTGGCGCGCACATCATGCTCAATAATACGCGCTTCGGCAGGCATATTTACGCGATTGGGGGAAACGAGCAAGCCGCGCTCATATCTGGCTTAAATGTAGGCCGAATCAAAATTGGCGTGTATGCGATCGCTGGCTTGCTCTCAGGCCTGGCAGGTTTGGTGCTTTCCTCGCGAGTTGGCTCTGGACAAGCTGGGCTTGCCGTTGGTTATGAACTAGATGCTATCGCTTCCGCAGTCATCGGTGGCACGAGCCTGTCGGGAGGTATTGGCACAATTTGGGGAACGATTATCGGTGCGTTGATCATTGGCGTGCTGAACAATGGACTGGACCTGCTGAATGTTTCTGCATACTGGCAGACCATTATCAAAGGGTCCATCATCGTGGTGGCTGTGATTATTGATGAGCGTAAGAATCGTTAAATTCCAAATAAGAACTTAAAGCAATTTGTCATAAGGAGATAACAAAATGGCAAAACCAGGAGAAATTTACGAGCCGCTGGCAGAAGTAAGGAAAGAATTGAAAGTGCAATGGGTGCGCCCAAAGATTGATCAAGAAAAGCTGCGTGAGCTAAATAAGCGCAATGACATGCAGGGCTGGATTCAATCTTTAGGTCATCTCGGTATTTGGGTGGTGACGGGAGCATTCGTTTACTATTTTTGGGCACATGAAATTTGGCTTGCTTTCCTGATGGCTCTGTTCCTTCACGGCACAGTCGCCAGTTTCTTTGTGGGCACTGCGCCACATGAACTGGGGCATGCAACCGTCTTTAAGACCAAGAGTCTCAACCAGGTATTCCTGTATATCTACAGTTGTTTGGGTTGGTGGGATCAATTCGACTATGCCGCCAGCCACACCTATCATCATCGTTACACACTTCACCCGGAAGGAGATCGTGAAAACCTGCTTCCCATCTCCCCTCTGGTTGGACCATTCTTCCTGGTGCAACTGCTCACCATTAACTTGCTTACCCAGCCCGGACGCACCTTTGGCAAGGGAGGGCTGATTTCAACCATATACCATACCATTTTGGGGGCCTTTGGTCGCGTTGGGTCAACGGATATTCCAAGCCAGGAGTGGCTTGAAGCTTTACATGAAGATCAACCTGACCAGTATAAAAACACCATTTGGTGGGATCGTGTTCTTTTGTTGTTCCACGGTACCGTCATCCTTGCTTCGTTTTTGAGCGGCTACTGGGTCTTTGCGTTTATCATTTCATTTTCACCGTTCATCGGCAACTGGGGCTCCTATGCGCTCGGCATGACCCAGCATTGTGGCTTAAAAGAGAACGACAATGATTTTCGCAAAGCCACGCGGTCGGTCAGGGTGAATCCATTGGCTGAGTTTTTGTACTGGCGTATGAATTGGCATACAGAACATCATATGTTTGCCGGTATACCATGCCATAACCTGAAAAAGCTGTACCTGGAGATTGCTGATCAGATGCCGGAACCGCGCACTCTTGGCAAAGCCTGGAAGGAGATGCGGGATACCTGGGCGAAGCAACAGGGAGACCCTGATTATTACTTTGACACACCCGTTCCACCGGTTGCTGAGTTGAAAAGGGCACGCCTTAGAGATGAAGATTTGGAAAATTCGATTGGGGATTTGGCACCAAAAGGATTGATGTAGAACATGAGCATGTATCATAATCGCCCAACTGTCGCAGACATGCGAGCAATGAAGGCGCGCGGCCAGAAAATCTCCATGCTTTATGTGACCAACTTTGAAGAAGCTGCGGCCGCGGCTGCCGCAGGCATCAACATGCTATCCATCGAAGGCCGCTTCATGTCATCTGAGATGCGTGAAGCGGCTGGCGATTGTTTCATTCAGGTTGGTCTACCCTATGGTCCATTCGGCGATCTGGTTTCAGCCGAAGATTATCTACGTGCGGCCTTTCACTTCATGAGGATGGGTGGTGACTGCTTCTACTGTGCCGCCTCTTTGGATATCCAGAAGGTGCTGTGTGACAATGCTATACCGATTGTCGCACATGTCGGGCTTATTCCCTCGCAAAACACATGGACTGGTGGTTTTAAGGCGGTTGGAAAAACTGCCGAGAGCGCCAAAGCCGTCTGGGATCATGTCAAACGGCTTGAAGCCATTGGTGCCTTTGGTGCAGAGTTAGAAGTTGTGCCGGATCGCGTGGCTAAATTCATCACGGAAAATACATCCATGCTCATGCTGGGTATGGGCGCAGGTCCCTGGGCAGACGGACAATATCTTTTTGCTGAAGATGTTTTGGGGTATAACCCGGGGCATAAACCACGCCATTCCAAAACCTACCGCAATTTCAGGGCTGAGTATGACCGGTTGCAGCAGGAGCGCATCTCCGCTTTCAAAGAGTTAATTGCCGATATACAGGCTGGTACCTACCCTGAACCAAAACATGTCGTACCCATCAAAGGCGCAGAATTTGAGGCATTTTTGGCGGAGCTAGGTGACCAAACATGACACAACAACTTAACTACGCAGTTTTTGGGGTTGGGCGCATCGGTCGCGTTCATGCCGCCATCGTTGCAGAACAGGGACACTCGATTGTAGCCATCGGTGATGAGGCAGACGGGGCAATTGATTTGACACGACAGGTGTTGAATCTGCCATTTGTACCGACTTTCAACAGTCCGCAGACGATGATCGAGGCAATGGGTGAGGCGATTGACGCGGTGATTATCGCCTCGCATACCAAAGATCATGCACGGCACGCTTTGCCGTTTGTCCAAGCGGGTATACCGATCTATCTCGAAAAGCCACTGACCGATGGATTGGAAGAGGCGTTTGATTTTGTGGAGAAAATCGGCCGTTCCAACTCCCTGCTCCAAATCGGTTTGCAGCGTCGTTACGACCCCGCATTGCTATATACGAAGAAACTGCTTTCAGAAGGGCTGATTGGCGAAGTCCGCGAGATTCGCTGCATCTTGCGCGATCAATTCCCCCCACCCGCGACTTACAGCAGTCGCGGATTGGTTATTGACATGGGGATCCATGTCGCAGACGAGGCGATTTTTTTCCTCGACGAGTTCCCCAACGCGGTGTGGGCAACTGTTCACAACACAATCGACTACGACAGTCCAATTGACGAGGGGGGCGATACGGCATTCGTCAACTTTACGACACGCTCTGGAGTTGTCGGCCGTCTCGACCTCAGCCGCACCCATTCATCCGGCTATAACAACGAAACATACATCATTGGCACACGCGGTACGCTGCAAACAGGTCGCTTTGCCGGATATCCAGGGCCGATCCATGTCGAGCTTTGGCAACACAATGGGAAACTGCATCCCGAATCGCGCACTTTCGAGATGTCCTACCCGCAAGGTGACTATCCGGAATTTCTGCCGCGCTTCGAGACCGCATACCGTAACGCGCATCGCCGCTTCCAAGAGGCTGTCGCTGACGGTCAGGCATTCGCCGTAACACAAAACAATGTGTTGGATGCACAGGTGTTTGTCGAAGCAGCGCATCGCTCGGCACAAGCTGACGGCCAACTATATGCCGTCTCACGCCACGACGATTTAGCTGAGTATCGTGCGGTGTGCGTTGCAAATGGACTCATGAAGACATCGGTAAGAATGTCCTGATGAGAATTTATTTTCCATGACAGACAAAACTTCTCTAACTGGTAAATACGCCATCGTAACAGGCAGCACTCAAGGACTGGGTGAGGCCATCGCACGCTTGTTTGTGGAACGCGGGGCCGCGGGGCTTATCATTTGCGGGCGGAATGTAGAACGGGGAACAACTGTTGCCGCTGATCTTAATTCCGATTCCTGCCAGGTTCACTTTGTGCAGGCGGACCTGGCTCATGTCGAAGACTGTCGCCGCATTGTCGCTGCTGCTGATCAACATTTTGGTACAGTCCATATTCTGGTGAATGCAGCCGGTGTATCAGACCGGGGAACGATTTGGGATACCACGCCGGAGTTATGGGATTGGATCATGGCAATTAACGTCCGCTCGCCGTTTATCCTGATTCAGGATTCGATCAAGCTTATGCGTCGTGATGGAATCGCAGGATCCATCGTCAATATCGGCAGTGTCTCGGCCTATGGCAGTGTCCCGTTTCTCACGCCGTATGCTGTATCCAAGGGCGCGCTGATGACCCTCACGAAAAATGTGGCGTATGCCATTATGCGCCATCACATTCGAATTAACATGCTCAACATTGGCTGGATGGACACACCCGGTGAAAACGTCATTCAACGCAAATACCATGATGCTGGCGCCGGTTGGTTGGAAAACGCAGAAGCAGGGATGCCATTTGGCCGGCTTCTCAAACCGGAAGAAGTTGCTCGCGCAGTTGCATTTCTTGCCTCGGAAGAGTCTGGCATGATGACTGGCTCAATTGTGGATTTCGACCAATCCGTGCAGGGCGCTGGTCCGCAACCGATACCCCCGGCAGATGAAGTTTGACATCAACCCAAAACGCAAAAGGAGAGCAGGAATGATTAAGTTTGCACAATTTGGAGCCGGATTTATTGGCAAAATTCATGGCGCGAATATTGCCAACCACCCCAGATCTGAACTGGCGTATATCTATGATGTCAATATATCGGCGGCGGAGCAGTTGGCTGCCCAACTCGGTGCGAAGGTGGCTGCCAGCCCCGAAGAAATATGGGCATCAGATGTGGATGCCATATTGATCGCATCCTCCACCAACACCCATGCCGACTTGTTAAGCAGTGCAATTCAGGCCGGTAAGTCTGTCTATTGCGAAAAACCGATTGATCTGGATATCAATCGTGTCAAAGCTGTGGTACAGCGGGCCCAACAAACCAATCTGCCCATTCTCGTTGGCTTTAGCCGCCGCTTTGACGCCAACCATTTGGGGATTCGGAAAGCCTTTCATGATGGCGAGATCGGCAAGTTGGAGATGATGCACATCACCGCCCGTGATCCAAGACCGCCGGCGTTGAGCTATGTAAAAGTTTCCGGTGGGCAATATCGTGATCAAACCATCCATTTCTTCGATATGTTGCGCTGGCTGGCTGGCGAAGACCCTGTGGAAGTGTATGCGGCGGGCGCTGCGCTGGTGGACCCAGCCATTGGTGAAGCGGGCGACGTGGATACCTCGATGCTCATTCTGAAATTTGCGAGTGGGGCGATGTGTCACATTAATTGCAGCCGCCGCACGGAATACGGCTATGATGAGCGGGTTGAGCTTTTTGGCTCAAAAGGCATGGCAGTGTCGCGCCGCAAACCACGTCGTGAGGTGACATTTTATAAGGGTGAATCCGTGATTTCAGATGGCATGTATCCCGGCTGGTTCGAGCGGATGGAACCGACTTTTTATCTGGCGCTGGATGCGTTCATCAGGAAAGTAGAGGGTGAAGAAATCGAGTATCCAACTTTGATGGATGGCTTGAAGGCGCAAATGATTGCGGAGGCAGCACTTGAATCATTACGAACAAATCTGCCAGTGAAGATCACCTACTGGCAACCTGAATAATGATCAGTGAGTTGCGAAGCATCCTGATTACATATGACTGACAATACATAACTGTTGCAAATGAGGTGATCCATGAAAGAAGTACGAATTGGCCTGATCGGAACTGGGGTGATGGGCAAAGCCCACGCTACTGCCTTCAAAAATGTCCCGCTGGTTTTTGGCAATGAACCAGCCCGACCGGTGCTTGAAGTTGTCGCGGATGTGGACGCGGATGCGGTAAAAGCATGGGCTGAGAACTTTGGATTTTCACGCTGGACGACAGATTGGCGGGAAATTGTTGAAGACCCCAACGTGGACATTGTGGATATTACGACTCCCAATCATCTTCATGCCGAAATGGCGATTGCCGCGGCAGAAGCGGGGAAACATGTTTACTGTGAAAAGCCGTTGGCAAATACATCAGCGGATGCCGCGCGCATTGTCGCGGCCGTGGAAAAATCCGGAGTCACCAGCATTGTAGGCTTCAACTATCTCAAAAACCCGGCACAGGCGTTCGCCCAACAGCTCATTTCAGAAGGGGAACTGGGCGAGATTACCCTCTTCCGGGGCACCTTCGACCAGGACTTTCTGGCCGATCCGGACGTTCCCTTTAGTTGGCGCCAGGATCGAAAGTTGGCGGGGACTGGAGCGCTGGGAGATCTTGGTTCGCATACGATCAGCCTTGCGCATTTTCTCGTCGGTGATATCGCTGAGGTGTGCGGGATGAACGCCACCAGGATCAAAGAGCGGGGTGTTCCGGTCAATGGTGGTGGGATGCGGGCGGTCGAAAATGAAGACATCACAGAATGCCTCATCCGATTTGAGAATGGCGCCATTGGTACGGTCGGTACGAGTCGGGTGGGTGTGGGGCGTAAGCTGGGGCTGGGATATGAAATTCATGGAACGAAGGGCAGTCTGTTCTATACCCAGGAACGCATGAACGAACTCAAATTGTATCGTCACACGGACCCGGACCGGGAAAAAGGTTATAAAACGGTGTACATCGGACCGGAACATCGTGGTTACGGGGCTTTCTTTGGGCTGGCCGGTATTGGTTTGGGCTACAACGATCAGAAAACGATTGAGGCGCATGACCTGATTATGGCCGTTGCCACAGGTCAGCAGGTTCAACCCGATGTGCGCTTTGCCTATGGAGTCAACAAAGTGATTGATGCCATAGACCTGGCATGTCAGGAGCATCGTTGGGTACAGGTGAGCCAGTTTAATACTGAGGTTGATTCCAGATAGCCTCTATGAAATCTTAATATTGCTTGAATAAAAGGACAAAAAATGAAAATAGGTCTGGTAACAGATAGTCTTGGGCAGCTCCCTTTGGACGAATTGCTGGAGACCGCCGCCAATTTAGGGATAGAGACCCTCGAATTTGGGTGTGGAGGTTGGTCATCTGCCCCTCACTTAAAACTGGATGCCCTGTTGGAGAGCGAAACGGAACGCGCCGATTTCATGGCAAAAATCCACGATCATGGTTTGGAGATCAGTGCGCTCAACTGCTCTGGTAACCAATTGGCCCCTGGAGAGCGGGGGAAAGATCATGATCAAGTTGTTCGCAAGACGATGCAGCTGGCTAAATCGATCGATGTTCATCGCGTGGTGATGATGTCTGGTTTACCCGGCGGCCCCGGAGACCAATATGCGAATTGGCTTATCACGACGTGGCCACCCGAAGTGCATGAAATTTTGCGCTACCAGTGGGAGGATGTGGCGATACCTTACTGGCGTGATCTGGCGAACCATGCACGGGAGAATGGGATCGAGAAGATTTGTGTGGAACAACATGCCACGCAACTGGTCTATAACACGGAAACGATGTTGAGACTGCGAGATGCGGTGGGCGAGATTGTGGGAGTTAACTTTGATCCCAGCCATGCGATGTGGATGGGGGGTGATCCATTGCGGGCTATTCGTTATTTACGTGGGGCGATTTATCATGTCCATGCGAAGGACACACGCGTGGATCCTCATAATACTGAAATCAATACCCGGCTGGAGACAAAGACCAACGACCGTGTGACGGACCGCTCCTGGAATTATGTAACGCTGGGCTATGGTCATTCGGAACTCTGGTGGCGCGATTTTGTCATTCAGTTGCGTCAAAATGGATATGACGATGTATTGAGTATTGAGCATGAAGATAACAGCCTGCCACCGCTTGTCGGTGTGCAAAAGTCTGTGGACTTGTTGAGAAATGTAGCGTGAGTGAAATCAATATTCATAAGGAGTATCCATGATCAAAATAGCTAACGCCCCTTGTTCGTGGGGGGTTCTTGAATTCGACCTCGAAGGAGAAATCGCAGGGTACACTCAGGTGCTTGATGAAATGCAAGCCGCTGGGTACAACGGCACTGAATTGGGAGATTGGGGATTTATGCCCACCGAGCCAGCGGAATTAAAGAAAGAGATCCAGGCGCGCAATCTGGAGATGCTCGGCGCGTTCGTGACGGTGGATTTTTCCAATCCCGACGCCCACGCCGCTGGTGCTGAAACGGCCGTCCGCATTGCCAAACTTCTTGCGGCGGTGGGCACGGCCCCATTTATTGTCCTGGCTGACGATAACGGCAAAAACCCCATTCGCACCCAAAACGCAGGGCGCATCCTTCCTGAACAGGGTCTTAACGATGAGCAATGGCGCGTGTTTGCGGCTGGGGTGGAATCCGTTGCCCGCGCGGTGCGGGACGCGACGGGCGTCCGGTGTGTGTTTCACCACCACTGCGCGGGATTCGTGGAGACTCCTGCGGAAGTAGAAAAACTTCTCGCGCTGACCAATCCTGAATTGGTAGGGTTGTGTTTTGACACCGGGCATTACACATTCGGCGGAGGGGATGTCATCGAAGGCGTTCGCAAACATGCCAGTCGCATCTGGCATTTTCATCTAAAAGATCATGAACCGAAAGTTGCCGCGCAGGCTCGCCAGAATGAATGGGATTATTTCGCATCTGTGCGGAATGGTATTTTCTGTGAATTAGGAAAAGGCAATGTGGATTTCCCCGCCGTGCTCAAGGAACTGGAAAAAATTGGATATGATGGCTGGGGTGTTGTCGAGCAGGATGTGCTTCCCGGAATGGGCTCACCGAAAGAAAGCGCGGCACGAAACCGTGCGTATTTGAGGACGCTGGGATTGTGAAGCAAACTATGGCGAAGATGAATGATGATGACAAGTTGATGTAGTATACGCGGTGAACTTGAAATACAATCCCAGGGATTAATGACAATTCCCTCTTGACACCATAGTTTTTGTTCTTTACTATTGTGTTAAGTTCAAGACACTGGGAAAACTGAATGCAGTTTGGAAAATGGGCGCTCTCGTGTGCCCATCCTACTCTATTTCATAAGGAGAAGAGAGATGACCGCAAAAAGAGTAAGCAGATTGATGATCCTCGTTTTATTGTTGGCCGCAATCCTTTCGGCTTGCGCGCCTGCTACAACCGAAGCTCCGGCTGTAGTAACTGAACCTCCTGAGGTTGCCACCGAGGCACCGGCAGCTACTGAAGAACCTGCGCCTGCAACTGAAGCGCCGGTGGAGATCACTGACACCGAACTGAATGTTCTATGCACACCCCAGGAACAATGGTGTCAGGGAATGAAGCAGGAATTCGAAGCGAAGTACGGGATCACCGTAAACTACGTCAGAATGTCCTCCGGTGAAGCGCTTGCCCGCGTACAAGCTGAAAAAGATAACCCACAGTTTGATATCTGGTGGGGCGGCCCGATCGACAGCTTTGTAGCCGCGAAGGGTGAGGGGCTGTTAGAAGCCTATGATTCACCGAATTATGCCAATTTGATCGATCCGGTAAAAATGAAGGATGTTGATAACCAGTGGGTTGGCATTTATGTTGGCACCCTCGGGTTTGCGACCAATACAGACTGGCTGGCTGCGAACCCTGGCGTTGAGGCTCCAACGTCCTGGGATGACCTGCTGAAACCTGAATTCACGGGACAGGTGATGGTTGCCCATCCGTCTTCTTCGGGTACATCCTACACCGCTCTCGCGACTGTCTTGCAGATTCGCGGTGAGGAAGCAGGTTGGGAATATTTGAAGCAGTATGATGCGCAGATGGCTCAATACACAAAGAGTGGTGCGGCGCCCGCCAAATTCGTTGGCCAAGGCGAAGCTGCAGTGGCAATTGTTTTCTCTCACGATATCGTGAATGAAATCGAAAACAATAAATTGCCTCTCGTGCTTACCTTCCCAGAAGAAGGAACTGGTTATGAAATTGGCGGCATGGCGCTGATCAAAGGCGCGAAACACCCGCAAGCTGCAAAGTTATGGTTCGACTGGGCTCTGACTCCTGAAGCGCAGGCCCTGGGACCCACCTACGCGGCCTATCAAGCTCCAACGGTCAACGGCGTTGAACTCTCCCACCCCGAACTGCTCGAGGTCAATCTGATTGACTACGACTTTATCTGGGCCGGGGAGCACAAGAAAGAGTTTGTTGACAAGTTCACCAATGAAATTGCGGGTGCCGATAATCTAAAAGAATAAGATATTGACCCTATATTCTGGGCGGCAGATCTGCCGCCCAGAATTCGATTCCCGGATGAGCATGAAGACAACTATCGCCTTACCAAAATCCCCAAAAATTCAATTTGTCGGCTTCAAACGCCGCTTCCAGGAATTTTCGTTAATTTTCAGGGATCCAGTGCTTTTCATGAGCCTGTTGTTCTCTGGGATTTTTATTTTTATTTTTGTCCTCTTACCGCTCATTCGGACGGTTTCGGGTGGTTTTATTGCCAAAGATGGCACCTGGGATTTGACTTACTTCGCGCGTTACTTTGACAGTTTTTACGGTCCGGGATTGCGCCGTGCCTTTCTGGACACCATGACCATGGGTCTGCTCACTGCTATTTTTGGAACATTGGTTGGTTTTATCTTTGCGTACGCGAGTGTGCGTTGCAACCCGCCTGGAAAAAAACTGCTGCACTGGCTGGCTTTGCTGCCGACTGTCTCTCCGCCTTTTGCGCTTGCGTTGAGTATGATCCTTCTGTTCGGTCGCAGCGGATTGGTTACCAAAAAAGTGTTGGGGATCACTTTTGTTCAGGGAATGAACGATATTTACGGGTTGGATGGGCTGGTGATCGTTCAAACGATCACGTTTTTTTCTGTCGCTTATTTG
>Ga0180069_1000132_pt1 | contig 15453 bp, 16 predicted proteins | sample EasRivERM_16_10D_2_FD_121793 | JGI IMG/M metagenome (GOLD analysis project Ga0180069, IMG submission 121793) | Soil microbial communities from meander-bound floodplain in the East River, Colorado, USA - East River metaG ERMLT231B'_16_10D | ecosystem: Environmental > Terrestrial > Soil >...
AACCTGAACCACAAGAGCGGCGAGCTGAGCCAGGTATCGTCGAACGAGATGCGGAACCAGATCTTCGCCCTCATCCGCTTGTACAAACCGCAGAAGATCTTTCATCCGGACCCCTGGATCCACTACGTGCCCGACTGGGATCAGTTCTGGGTGGCGCGCATGGGCGAAGAGTCTTCCTACGGCTCGAGCAGCTATTTCCTCGCTGAGATCGGGCGGATGGGGTTTCCCGGCTACGGGGTTCCTGAGACTTATTACTACTCGGCTTGGCGCCCCTATCGTCCGGGCGAGGGCGGTCACAATGCCGCCCGCTTTGAGGCCATGGATATCAGCTCGACCTTCAACCGCAAAGTCGCCGCGATCCAGGCCCTGGAGACGGCCAACCAGCGCTACGCCGTCCACGTGAAGCAGCGGCTGGACCTGGCCGGAACGCCCAGCCCCTTGTTGCGCGAAATCAACCGGGAAAGCGTGCGGGCCCTGATGCGCGCCTATGTCGAGGAGCTGGGTGAGACGATCGGCAAGAAGCACGGCTTCCGGTACGGCGAGGAGTTCAACTTCCACGGCCGCGGCGACCCGGTCCCGCCGCACGTTCGCGAGCGGGCGAAACCCCTGCGATGAAGCTCGAGTCTGCAGCGGTCCGGGTGCTGGGCGTCCTCATCGAAAAGGAGATGGCCACCCCGGACTACTATCCCCTCTCGCTGAACGCCTTGATCAACGCGTGCAACCAGAAGACCAACCGCGATCCGGTGACGTCGCTCGGCGAAACCGAGGTGGCGGTGGCTTTGGAGGAGCTGGAGGCGTTGGGGTTGGCGCGGCGTGTGACCGGGGAGGGGCGCGTGGTGAAGTACGCGCACCGGATCTATGAGGCGCTCGACCTCGGGAACCGGGAGACGGCGGTGCTGGGCGTGCTGCTGTTGCGGGGGGCGCAGACGGCTGGGGAGCTGCGGTCGCGCACTCAGAGCTTGTACGCCTTCGATGGCATCGAGGCGGTGGAGGCTTGTCTGGGGCGGCTGGTGGATCGGTCCGAGGCGTTGGTCATGAAGCAGGCGCTGCGGCCGGGGACGAAGGAGCCTCGGTATGCGCAGTTGCTGGGGGAGGCCGGGGAGGTGGTGGAGGTCGTGGACGAGCCGGACCGGGTGGTGCGGCTGGAGGCTGCGGTGGAGGCGCTTACCCGGGAGGTGGCGGAGCTGCGGGGACAGTTGGAGGAGTTTCGGAGGCAGTTCGAATAACCCCCACAATTCACCACCAAGACACTAAGACACAAAGAACACTAAGAAAACCAGGATTCTCTTGGTGTTCTTCGTGCCTTTGTGTCTTAGTGGTGAATTGTCCTACCCCCGCTTCAACTCCTCCACCAACCCCTCGCACCCCCGCACCGCCAGCGCTCGGTGGTGTAAGGGTGGTCCGGGTGGTCGCCCCACACCAGTGGCACCTGCTCGAAGGAGCGCGCCCGCCGCCGGCCGAAGCCACCCGTCAGGCCCCGATCCGGCAGCTCGTACGGCCACTTGTGCTGGGCGAAATCCCGGGCGGGGACGGCCCGGGGCCCAGCGTCCAACGCCAGCACTTCCAGACCCTGTTCAGTCAGTTCCTTGGCGGCCAGCCCCCGCAGGCCCCGGTTCCGACGATGATCGCGTCATACACCTTACCCGCCATGACAGCGAGATTACCACGCACAGCACCGAGCCGCGACCTAGGGAGCGGTTTCCGCCCTGGCAAGAACAACCGCTCCCTAAGGTCGCGGCTGGTGCTGCCGAATCTTAAGCTAAACCCTGCCCGCGCGCCGGCCGATAAAGCATTTAGGACTTTGGATGGCAGCCAATCTGACGACCGCCGAGGTCGGCGAAAGAAGGCCGTGGGCTCTGCGGGCCCTACCCCCCTTTCCCGCCGTGGCTCTGCAATTGCTCAGCCTGATCGACAATCCCGATATACCCCTGAAGAAGATCGTCGACCTGGTGCGCCTGGACCCGGCCCTCGCGGCGGAACTGCTGCGGGTGGCCAATTCGGCCCTCTATGGTTTCGTCCAGCGCATCGACACGGTCAGCCACGCCGTGGTGATCCTGGGCAGTGAAAACGTGAAGCGTCTGGCCCTCACGGTGTCGCTGAGTAAGTTCGCGAGCGGGTTCCTGCGCTACGAAAACCTGCGGGCGTGCTGGGATCACGTGATCGCCTCGGCCGTGCTGGCCGAACAATTGGCAGTGGAGCTGAATGTCTCGAAAGACCGCGCCTACACCGCCGCCTTACTGCACGACATTGGCCGCCTGGCCTTACTGGCCTCCTACCCGGTCGAGTATGGCAACATGCTGGTAGTCGCCCGGGAGCAAGACTTCGACCAACTGGATTGCGAGCGTCAACTATTCGACATCGACCACTGCGCCACCGGCCAGTGGCTGGCCCGCCATTGGAACCTGCCCGCCGACTTCTGCGCCGCCATCGCCCAACACCACCACCACGGCGCGGTCGATGGCGAGCTCACCCCGCTGGTCCGCTGCGCCTGCCGCCTGGCCGATGCCTTGGGCTTCAGCGCTCTCGAAGCGCCCTCCCCCTGGACCGTCGCCGAGATCCTCACCGGCCTGCCCCTCAAGGACCCGGGACGCACCACCTCCGACCTGGAGGCTTCGCGGGAGTTCATCCAGCATGCGATCGGGACCATCGACCCGTTCCAGCGCCGCCGGACCTGAGTCAAGGCAGCAGCGTGAAGTTGACGTCGACCTGGGTCAGCACCTCCACCGGATTCCCGTTCAGGAGAGTTGGTTTGTATTCCCACTGCTTTACCGCGTCCAGGGCCGCCGGGATCAGCAGCGGATGGCCGCTCACCACCTGCACGTCGATCACCCGCCCGTCCTTACCAATACTGGTATTCAGCGTTACCGTCCCCTGAATACGGGCCTGCTTCGCCAGGGGCGGGTACTCGGGAGGGCGAGACTGTACCAGCATCGCCGACTGTACGTTGCCGCCCACCCGGATTCGCTGGGGTCCGGACGCCGCCTGGCGAGCGCCGGGCAGGAAGATGGCCAGATCTATGCCGTCCGGGCTGGATCCAAAGACGGCCACCAGGTGCTCGTCCACTTCGCGTATCGTCTGCTGGATCTGTAGCTGCCCATCGGCAGTCAACTGGTCCCCCTCCCGTACCACCAGCCGGCTCTGCAGGCTCTGCTGGAGGGTCTCCGACAAACCCGACATCCGGATTCGCTTCAGGACGCCGGGCTCCACCAGCCGGCCTGCCCAGCCCACGGTGCCGGGCGGCGCTACTGTCGAGCTGCCAGGCAATTGAAACTCGACCGCCGCCTGCAAGCGGGCCGGCAGCGGGATGTCCTTGGCATAGTGCCACTCCAGCACCGACCGCAGAGCCGCTCGCCGCAGCTCCGCCGGACCGCTGACCACCCGCGCATCCGACACTTCGCCCTTTTCGTTGACGCTCACGTCCAGTACCACCACCCCGGAGACGCCCTTCCGGGCGGCCTCGCCGGGGTACTCGACCGGGGCGCGGTGGAGCAGGTTGCCGCCGCTGCGAATTGTGACAAACTGCTCGGCCGGGGCGGGCGCCTGCAGGGGAAATGCGCGCACCACCAAGGCCCCGCTGGCCACCAATCCCGCCAGACACCCCAGCAGAGTGCCCGCTATCCGTCGTGCCGACATAGGAACCTCCTCCATTAAGGACACCACGCGCCGCAAAAGGTGCCGTCTTCGTAAGAACAGGGGGGCCGGAGCCAGATCGGCCTCCGCCCTCCCCTCGACCATCGCCAGCAATGCTTCCAGGTACTGCCGCCGGGCCCCCGGTCAGGGCCACGGCCTCCTGGTCCACCACCTCTTCTCGAGCCAACTGGATCTCCGCCAACACCCACCACACCGCCGGATGGAACCAGAGCAGCGTTCGGACGCACTCCTCGACTACCGTGAACGCCCAGTCTCCGCGCCGCACGTGCAGCAGCTCATGACAGACGATCGACTCCTGCGCGCCCGGCTCCAGTTCGAGAAACTGCTCCGGCACCAGCACCACCGGCCGCCACGTACCGAAGGTTACCGGCCCGCTCACCTCGACTGAAACCAGAATCTGCGCCTCGACACCGAGTTGCTGCACCACGGTCTCGACGGGCCGGGGCAACGGGTCGAGAACGCGGGACCGCCGGCGATACCGGCGGAGTCGCGCCAAGCCCAAAGCCAGCCACAGCAGCCGGAGCCACGTGCCCGCGGCCAGCGTCCACAGCGCCGCCTCCGGCCAAGGGAACGGACGCGGGGCGCCGGGCCGGGATTGTGTTACCGGTCCCACCCGCACCTCGACTCCTCCCCCCGCAGCCGGCCGCCGCCATACCTGCATCGCCGGCAGCAACAGGCACACCGCCAGCAGCGCCTGCCAATAGGCGAGCCGCGCCTTCGGAGCCCGCAACCGGAACAACCCGGCTGCCAGAGCCCCCACACCCACCAGCACGGTGGCCTGCACCCAGTGCGCCCCGAGATTCGCCAGCCACCACCACGCGTTCACGGCTTCTTCCCGATCCTCCGGCGCAGGTTCTCCACCTCCGCGGCCGAGACCCGCCGGTCCTCTACCAGGTGCACCAACAGCGGCGCGGCCGAGCCGTTGAATACGCGGTCCACAAACTCCCGCACCATGGCCCGGATCACCTGTCCCTGCGGGCGCGCCGGCCGGTAGACGAACGCCCGCTCCCCGGCGGTCTTCTTCAGGTGCTTCTTCTGCTCCAGGATGTTCATCATGGTCATCACCGTGGTGTAGGCGATTTGCCGGCGCTCCCGCAGCGCCTCGTAGACGTCCCGCACCGTGGGCGCCTCCAGTTCCCAGACGATCTTCATGATCTCCAATTCCTGCTCGGTCAGGGTCGCTGTCCGCGGTCGCATACTAAGAAATTAGTACGAAAGAACCAAAATGTCAACAGGAAAAATCGGAGGTTGTGGAGGGACCCTGTCCGGCTCGCATTTCCTGTTGGAGTTTCCTCTTTCCCGGCCTATACTGTCAGTAGGGGGTTATGGTCATGGCGGACAATGGCATATTCTCTCTAGACGGCAAATTGGCGGTCATCATCGGAGGCGGCGGCGTGCTGGCCGGGGCCATGGCGGCGGGACTGGCCCGCGCCGGAGCCGATCTTGCCGTGGTCGACTGCAATCGGGAAGCCGCGGAGCGTCGCGCCGCTTCGCTGCGGACCCTCGGGCGCCGCGCCATCGCTCTCGGCGCCGACGCCACCAGCAAGCACGACCTGCAGCGTGTTCTCGATGTCGTCCTGGCCGAGTTCGGCCACGTCGATATCCTGGTCAACGCCGCCGGCATCAACTCCGGCACACCCTTTTTCGACATTCAGGAGGAAGAATGGCAGCGGATCCTGGATGTCGACCTGAAGAGCGTCTTTCTCGCCTGTCAGGTCTTCGGCCGTGCGATGGTGGAGGCCGGCGGCGGTGGATGCATTATTAATATCTCCTCAGCTTCCTCCGGTCCCCCGCTCTCCAAGGTCTTCACCTACGGCGTGGCCAAGGCCGGCGTGAATCAAATCACGCAGTTTCTCGCCCGGGAGCTTGCCCCTTACCACATCCGCGTGAACGCCATTCTCCCCGGATTCTTCCCCGCCGAGCAGAACCGCCGCCTGCTCACTCCCGAGCGAACGGCCACCATCCTTGCCCACACCCCCATGGACCGCTTCGGCGAACCCTGTGAGCTGGTAGGCGCGGCCTTGTACCTAGCCTCCGACCGGGCGGCGTCGTTCGTCACCGGCGCCATCCTGCGCGTCGACGGCGGCTTTGGCGCCGTTACCATCTAGGAGTCTATAGTGGAGAGAGCTATCCCGACGCCTGGGCAAGGGTCGACATGAGTCTCGACCCGGCAAGCTAAGAGCCTGCGCCACGGCGCCCTAAGGCTCTGAATCCACGCCGAGTGCGGCTTCCACCAGCTCCCGGTCTCCGGTAGAAATCTCCGCCGGGCTGATCTCGACGATCTCGTTCCACGGGAAGAAGTGGGAGACACCCTGGCGCGCGGCCACCACCCCCAACTGGGAGATCTCCTGCAACACCAGCGGCGGCAGGTTTTCTTCGTCAATCGCCACAATGCGGACCGGCTTGCCGATCAACGTGGTCAGAAACTCGCTGTCGTTTCGCATGGTCACTCCAGTTGTTCGTAGCAGGACCGGTTGGTGTTACAGGCGCTCTGATCCGCTACCTGGCCGTCGGGTCCCAGGCAGTTCTGGGTCCGCACGCACCAGCAGATGGGGTCCTCCGAGCAAGGCACAGTCGGATCCGGTTCGGCGTCGATGAACAGGGACTTCCAGCGGAGGTTCGCACACCGGACGCTTTCAATCTTCACCACGGCACTCTGGGTCATGATGTGGCCCCCCCAACGGCGGCCAACAGCGCCCGTTTGACGGCCACCTTGGCCAGTTGCACTTTGTAATGGTTCTGGCTCAGCGGGGTGGCGGCGGCCAGCGCGGCCTCGGCGGCGGCGCCGGCGGTCGCCTCATCCAGCCGCCGGCCGGCCAGGGCCCGCGCCGCCTCGGCCGAGGTCCACGGCGCCGGCGCCACGTGTCCCAGCACTACCCGCGCGCTCTCCACGGTCTCGCCGCTCATCCGCAGCGCCACCGACGCCGTCGCCAGCGGCCAGTCCAGCGCCTCCCGCTGGCGCACCTCGTAGGTGGCGGTCCGCGCGCCGCCGGCCGGCGGCGCCACCACCTCGGTCAGGATCTCGTTCGGCTTCAGATCCACTTCCCGGGTGGTGGCGTCCGCCGGCGTCACGAAGAAAGCCTCCATGTCCACGGTCCGCTTACCCGCCGCCGACGCCAGCACTACCTTCGCTCCCAACGCCTGCAGCGGCGGTCCCAGGCTCGAAGCGCTGACGAACTTCGCCGGCCCGCGGTTGCCCAGGATGGCGTGGTAACGGTTTTCGCCGCCCGGCACGAGCTCCCGCCCGGCGGCGTCCCGCCCCAGCAGCCCGTAGCCGTTGCGAAAGTACCAGCAACGCGGACGCTGGCACAGGTCGCCACCCACCGTGCCCCGGGCCTGGATCTGCGGACTGGCCACGCCGCGCGCCGCCTGCACCAGCGCGGGGTAGTCCTTCCGGACCGCCGGATGGTCGAGGAGCTCTTCCAGCGTCACCATGGCGCCGATGTGCAGCCCGTCGGCCGCCGTCCGGATTCCCCGCAGTTCTTTGATGCCGCTCAGACTCACCACGCGCTTCGGGGTGTGGAGGTAGCTCTTCAGCAGCGAGAGCAGGTCGGTGCCGCCCGCCAGCACGTCGGCTTCTCCCCACTTCTCGGACAGCAGGCCGAAGGCCTCCTGCAACGTTTTGGGATTCGCATACTCGAAGGCTTGCATCAGGCTCTTCCTCCCTTCTCCAGCGTCGCCAGAACCTTGTCCGGCGTCATCGGCATAGTGGGGACCCGCACACCGATGGCGTTAGTCACGGCGTTCGCGATGGCGGCCATCGGCGATACCACCGGCGGCTCGCCCAACCCGATCACGCCGCGGTTGTCGTACATACCGGTCATCATGTGGACCACCACCTCGCCGGTGTCGGCCAGGCCGGTCGTCTTGGTGAACTCCATGTCGGCGTTGAGCATCCGGCCAGTGGCCTCGTCGAAGATGCGCTCCTCGTAGAGCGCCCCGCTCATCGCCATGCTGACGGCCCCGTAGCACTGGCTCTCGGCCGCTTTCAGATTGATGATCAGACCGCAGTCCTGCACCACGACCATCTTCTTCACCGCGACGACGCCGGTCTCGGTATCCACCTCCACCTCGGCCATCTCGACCCCGCCCACGCCGCTGTCGTTCAGGTTGCCCTCGTCGCGGGCCGGATTACGGCCCAGCTCGGAGATAGGTTTGCTGAGCTTCGCGCAGGCGGCCTTCCAGGTGAGCCCCTTCGACGGATCGCCGGCCACGTAGACGCGCCCGTCCACCGCTACCAGCTTGTCCGGCGTGGTTCCCAGGCTGGGGGCCACGGTCTCCAGCAGCTTGTCCAACGCCTTGGTCGCCGCTCGCCGCGTGGAGGCGGACACCCCTCCCACCGTAGTCGAGCCGCCCGAAGCGCCCGACGGTGGATAGTTAGTATCACCAATCTGTACCTGCACGGCTCTTACCGGCAGCCCCAGCGTCTCGGCGGCCACGATCCCGATCACCGTGCGTGTCCCGGTTCCCAGGTCCTGGCTGGCCAACTGCGCCTGCACGCTGCCGTCGGGATGGATCATCATCCGGCAATCGCTATCGTGGCCGCGTCCGCCCCAGGTGTGGACCGACAGTCCCACTCCCCGCTTCACCGGCCCCGCCGTCAGCCGGCTGCGCGGATGCCACTTCGCCTTCCAGTCCATCAGCTCCGCCGCCTTCAATAACTCGGTCCGATACACGTCACCGCGCGGGCTCAGCCCGGCGTTCTTCAGGAACAATTCCAGCGGGTCCAGACCCAGCTTGTCGGCCAGGTCGTCGAGCGCGCACATCGTGAGCAGGCAGGCCTGCGGGTGATTGGGCGCCCGCCAGGCCCGCGCCGGACCCGTGTGCGTGGCCACCGAAATGTGACGCCGGCGCTGGTTGGGAATAGTAAATACATACGGGAGGGGCGGGGGACCTCCCCCGCCCGGCCCGCCCGTCGACCACGACTCCGACTCCCAGGCCACGACCGAGCCGTCCCGCTTGGCCCCGATCTTGACCTTGGCGAAGTCCGACGGCCGCGCCCCGGCCATCAGCAGCTCCTGATCGCGATCGAGCATCAGCTTGACCGGTTTCCCGAGCTGCTTGGCCAGTTGGGCGCACACCACTCCCCAGCGCTCATGCCCGAACTTCGAGCCGAAGCCCCCGCCCATGTGCTCGCACAGCACCCGCACCTGCGAAGGCTTCACGGTGCCGAACCCCGGGGCCGCCGACAGCTCCTTGGCCAGGTCGCCGCCGATGCGGCTTAGCGCCTGGGTGGTCGCGTAGAAGGTGCACTTGTCGCCCTCCCACTCGACCACCTGCCCGTGGGCTTCCTGGCAGCAGTGGGTGACGGTCGGCAGCCCGTAGTAGCCTTCGTGGACCACGTCGGCGGTGGCAAAGGCCTGGTCCGGGTTGCCGCTAGTCTGCTCCAGCGCGGGCTTGGTCATGCCGGCGGCTTTGTTGAGATCCTCCTCTTTCACCAGGTGGGGCAGAATCTCGTACTCCACCCGCAGGGCACGGACGCCGTCCCGAGCGAGTTGCTCGGTGTCGGCCGCGACGGCCGCGATCTCGGTCCCTTCCCACTGGACCTCGGTCCCGGGCGGGGAGATGACCTTGACTGCCCGCACGCCCGGCAACTTTTCCGCCGCGCTGGTATCGATGCTCTTCACCCGAGCGTGGGCGTGCGGGCTCACAAGCAGCTTGGCGACCAACATGCCCGGCCGATGAATGTCGTACGCATAGTGGGCCGCGCCGGTTACTTTGGCCGACCCTTCCAGGCGGTCGATCCGCTTGCCGATCAGGCTGCGCTTCTCCGCCGGAGGCCAATCGTACTTGCTAGGCACGTCTCCCTCCCTTCATCTCACGCGCCGCTTCCGCGACCGCCTGCCGGATGCCCAGGTAGGTCCCGCAGCGGCACAGGTTCCCGCCCAGCCCTAGCCGGATCTCCTCCGTCGTCGGCGTGGGATGCTTGTCCAGAAACGCTTTGGCGGCCATCACGAAGCCTGGCGTGCAAAAACCACACTGCAGGGCATCATGCTCCACAAAGGACGCCTGTAACGGGTGCAGCCGGCCCCCGCCGGCCAAGCCCTCGATCGTGCGGACGTCCTTCCCCTGGGCTTCGATGGCCAGGACCCCGCAGGCATAAACAGGATGACCGTCCAGCAGTACGGTGCAGCTTCCACAGGCGCCGCGATCGCAGACCTTCTTGGCCCCGGTCAACTCCAGGGAGTCCCGCAGGGCCTCAAGCAGCGTCACCCGCGGCTCCAGGCGCAGCGAGTGGATTCTGCCGTTGACCCGCAGTGCCATCCGTACCGGCCCCGGACCAACCGTAGCCACCCGCGGCGGCGCCGCCCGTGCTCCCGCGGGCGCTGCTGCGGCCACACCCACCCCCTGCAGGAACGACCGCCGGGAAAATCCTTTCTTATCTTTGCGCACCGGATGTCCTCCTTTCCGGAACCGCCAAGGTCGGGATGACCTTTAATCTCCGAAAGGTAAGATAGTAATAATACTTTCTTCTATTATATAACGCCGGCGGCGCACAGAGTCAACAGAAATCCTTGCGGGGACAGGGAAGGCGGCAGGCGGAAGACAGGGCCCTGTCTTCTTCCCTACTTCAAACAGTCGGCGATCTCGGCTTCGGTGATCGCCCCCTCGCGGATCACGCGCCAGTAGGGCTCAGTGATGTCGACCGTGGTGGCCCCCGGTCCGCTGACCTCGCCGCCGTCCAGGATCAGGTCCACCCGAGCATCCATGAAGCCGTAGACGTCGATGCCGCTGCGGCAGGTGGGCTGGCCCGAGATGTTGGCGCTGGTGGCGATGAGGGGCATTTCGAGCGAGCCGATGATCTGCTTGGCCACCGGCGAGTTGGGCTGCCGTACAGCCAGCCGGCCGGTGTTGCCGGTCACCTTGAGCGGCACCCGAGCCGACGCCGGCACGATGAGGGTGAGGGGGCCGGGCCAGAAATGTCGTGCCAGGATATAGAAGCGCGAGGACAGGTCTCGTCCCAGGTCCTCGGCCATCATGAGAGAGTCGACCAGCATGGGAAGCGAGCGGTGGATCTCGCGCCGCTTGGCTTGGAACACGCGTCCCACGGCGTGCAGGTTGAAGGGGTCGGCGGCCAATACGTAGAGCGCATCGGTGGGGAAGGCGACGACCTGTCCGCGCCGGACGGCTTCCGCCGCCAGAGCGATCACACCACCGTCCGGATTCTCCTGGTCGATTTCGATCAATTCGGTCGGCAACCCGACCCTCCCTACCTCTGGCAGCCGGGGCAGAAGTACGTGGAACGCCCGCCTTGGGAAAAGCGCCGGACCCGCCGGCGGCAGCGGGGACACGGAAGCCCTTCGCGGCCGTAGACGGCAGGATCAAACAGCTCCCCCTCAGCCAAGCCTCCGGGACGCTGGTAGGCCAGAGACGCCGATTCTACCGCATCCCCCAGTACCGCCACAATGGCCCGGTGCAGGCGCTCCAGACGGGTCTTGCTGAGCGTGGCTCCCGCCCGGCGAGGATCGATGCCGGCTTGAAACAACGCCTCCGCGGCGTAGATGTTTCCCAGTCCCGCCACTCGGCGCTGGTCCAAGAGCCAGGTCTTGATGGCCCCGCGCCCCCGTCCGGCGAGAGCCACGAACCGCTCCGCGGTAAACTCATCGCGCAACGGGTCGATGCCGGCGGGGGGCGCCGGTCCCAGCCGCAGCACGCCCAGGCCCCGCGGGTCGTCGAATACCAGGGCGCGCCCGTTGTCCAGCTCGAAGCAGGCGGTGACGCTGTGGGCCCGCAGGCGTGCGTCGGCTATGGGATAGAGGTTTCCCGTCATCCGCAGATGAATCCAAAGTGTCGCCCCGTCGAGCTGGATCTCGATGCTCTTGCCCCGGCGCTCCACCGCCACCACCCGGCGTCCGGCCACGTGGCGCTCGACCGTCGCCGGCCGCTGTGGCGCGCAGATGCGCTTCCGGAGAATGCGGAGGGCGACCACCGTACGTCCCGCCAGCGCCCGGCGGGCAACGCTGGAAACGGCTTCGACTTCAGGCAGTTCAGGCATTCCTGGTTAATCCACACCCGCTACGCTATCGCATTCGGGTCGCCGACGCCAGCGACGATAGGCTGACCATCCGATCGTACAGGCTTAAACACGGGTTTGGCGGATTCGGCATTCTCGCCTTCCGAGCTATACTACAGTAGGAGAGGACTCACAGCATGCCCGTGAAGCCGCCAGTCTGGCGCAGCGATCCAGAGATTCTCGGAGGTACTCCCGTGTTCGTGGGCACACGCGTACCAGTACGCTCGCTGTTTGATTACCTGGAAGGAGGCGAATCGATCGAAGAGTTCCTCCACCAGTTCCCTTCCGTGAGCCGCGACCAGGCCACTGCAGCGCTAGACATGGCGCGCGATTCGTTGCTAGCCGGTGCGCATTCTACTTGACGAGAACATTCCGGTCGATCTAGCTCTCGAGTTGCCCGGCCACCAAGTTGACACGGTCGTCGGCCTCGGGTGGGCCGGCATCAAGAATGGTGAGTTGCTGAGGCGCGCATCGGGGCGATATGACGCTTTCATCACGATGGACCGGAACATCGAGTACCAGCAGAACGTTCCTGCGTTCTCTTTTGAGGTCCTCGTGCTACACGCCCCTTCCAACCGGCTCATTCACTTGCAACCGCTTGTGCGTGCGATTCTGGATGCTTTGACGGCCTTGATGCCAGGAGAACTCCGGCACGTCGGTGCCTAAAGCATGGAGTCTAGCGAGGGGCAGATTCGGCCGTCCGGAGTCCGGTTTTTCTCTTGAAGCCAGTTGAAGACGAGCCGAGCGGCGGGTGCTGTCCGAGCCGTTGGACGACTCCGTGGTGTCCTACGTTCAGGACACTACCGACGGCTCCGGCGTTGTGTATCCAGCCAAGATCACCGCCGCCCCGCCGTAAATACCTACATCCTGATCCAACTCCGCCGGCACAATCGGTGTGTCCGCCGCAAACGGATTGATGGTCCGCCTCGGTACGGTCTCCCGGAGCTTGCGGAACAGAGGCTCCCCGATGCGGCTGACGCCGCCTCCGATCACGATGATGTCGGGATCCAGCAAGCTGACGACACTCCCCAGCCACGCCCCCAGCATCTCGCCGGCCTCATCGAGCCAGCGCGCCGCCTCCTGGTCGCCGGCGGCCGCGGACCGGGCCAGGTCTTCCGTGCTGCGGCCCGCCCGCCGTGCGATCGACGTTCCCGAGGCCAGCGCCTCGATGCACCCCAGCGACCCGCAGTTGCACCGTACCGGGCTCCGATAGTCGATCGAAACGTGCCCGCCCTCGCCTGCCGCGCCATTCTTGCCGTGGTACACCTGACCATCCAGGATGATTCCCGTACCGATGCCGGTACTGATAGTCACGTAGAAGACACTGCGGCACCCGCGGCCGGCCCCGAAGAGGGCCTCGGCCAGGCCGGCGCCGTTGGCGTCGTTCTCCACCCGGCACGGCGAGCCGAGCCGCCGTCTCACCTCGTCTGCCAGCGGAACGTTGACCCAGCCGGGCATGTTCGTGGGGTTGAAGATCATGCCGGTATCCGGGTTCAGTGGACCCGGCGCGCAGATTCCGATCCCGTCCAGCGTCCCATGCGCCACGGCCGCTGCACGCAGCTCCTCCAAGATCTCCCACACCTGTCCGAGAGACACCTCCACGCCTTCCTCGACCCGTGTCGGCCGCTCGCGGCGCTCCACCAGGCGCGCCTCGCGAGTCAGCACCCCGCCGGCCAATTTGGTCCCGCCGATGTCCAGTCCGATGACGACGTTAGGCATCGCGAAGTCTACGTTATCATGAACCATTGGCGATCCTGACGATCTCCGACCAACCTGGAATCCGGTCCGACGACCTGGCCCGTGACGTCGCCGGCCAACTTCAGTTCGACCTGGTCACACAAAGCCGTCTGGACAGCCTCTACCAGTCCGAGTTCGCCGGGGCCGACGCGATTCCCGCCTGCGGCTATGCGGACATCGTCATCTCCATGATGGCCCGCCTGGCCACCGAGCATCACTTGGTCTTCGCGGGCGCGGGCGCGCAATACCTGTTCCGCAACTTCCCGGACGTGTTCCGAATCCTGCTGGTGGCGCCGCCGCCGGTGCGGGCGGGGGCCGTGATGGTGGAGCGGTCGCTCGAACGTCCCGCCGCTGCCGCCGCCCTGCGCGCGCTCGAGCGCGAACACTCCGTCTGGCTTCAGGCACGTTTCGGCCGCAGTGCTGCCAAGCCGGCCGCCTTCGACCTCACCTGCAACGCCGAGCGCTGGGATGCCTCGACGCTCGCCGCCACCATTGTCGCCGCCGCCCGTGCCTGCGGCCTGGACCACGCGCCCCTTCTACCCCCTACGGCCGAGCGCCAGATCCAGTTCGAGGTACGCCTCCGCCTCGCCCGTCTGGGGGTGCCGCCTCCGGGCGCCGTCTCGCTTCCCGCCCGCCAGTTCGCCCACCCCAGCGAAGGAATCTTCGCCAATCTCCTCGATTTCTATCGCATCGCCTGGGAGTACGAGCCCCGCTCCTTCCCCATCGAGTGGGACGAGCAGGGCCATGTCGCCGAGTCGTTCACGCCCGATTTTTATCTCCCCGAGCTGGACCTCTACATCGAGCTCACTACTATGAAGCAGTCGCTAGTCACCAAAAAGAACCGCAAGATCAAGCGCCTGCGCGAGGTGTACCCGGAGGTCAACGTCCAGGTGTTCTACCAGAAGGACTTCGAGAACCTCATCTTCAAGTACGGTTTGGAGAAGACGGCTGAGATGATAGGATAGCCCTCGATGACCACCCCGCCGGGCATGGAGCGAGTGCTGTTCACCGCCGAGCAGATCCAGACGCGCATTCAGGAAGTGGGGGCCGAGATCTCCAGCGCCTACGAAGGCCGCGAGATCAAGCTCATCGCCGTCCTGAAGGGGTCGGTCTACTTTCTGACCGCCCTGGCCCGCGCCATCACCATCCCGGTGAAGTTCGACTTCCTGGCCATCTCGAGTTTCGGAGGCAACCGGCCGGCGCCGGGCGTGGTGCGCATCTCCAAGGACCTCGACGAGACGATCGAAGGCGAAGACGTGCTGCTGGTCGAGGACATCGTCGACACCGGCCTCACCGTCCGCTACCTGCTCCAGACCCTGGCCGGCCGCCAGCCCAACAGCCTCGGCATCTGCACCTTCCTCGACCGCACCCCGAGGCGCCTGGTCCAGATCCCGGTACGGTTCCGCTGCTTCGAAATCCCGGACCGCTTCGTGGTGGGCTTCGGCCTGGACTACAACCAGCTTTACCGCAATCTGCCGTACGTGGCCGTCCTGAAGCCCTGACCGGGCCGCTGCTTAGTCGTGCCGCAGCGCTTCCGCCGGTTCGATGGCCGCTGCGCGTCGGGCCGGTAGCCAGGCGCTCGCGAAGCCGACCAGACACAACAGCGCGACTCCCGCAACGTAGATCAGGGGATCGCTCGACTTCACTCCCCACAGCATCGAATCCGCCGTCCGTGCCGCCAGAAAGGCAAAGGGCAGGCCAGCGAGGAGCCCGGCTGCAACGACTAACGCGCTCTCCCGCAGCACGCTGAAGGCAACCGAAGAGGGCGATGCTCCCAAAGCCATTTGTATGCCGATCGAATGCCGCTGCTGCCCGACGCGATAGCTAAGAACGCCATACAGCCCGATAGAGGCGAGGATCAGAGCCAGGACGCCAAAAGCGCTGGAGAGTCCGGACAGCAACTGCTCCGTCAACAGCGTGCTGTCAATCGGGTGGGCGACTTGAAAGTGGGCGTTTGGATGGTTCTCTTTTTTTCGGCATGAATCCTTGCGTATATGATACGCTAGGATGAAGGAGACCTCCCATGCCGCTTTCCCTCCAGGATCTGGAGC
>Ga0180069_1000133_pt1 | contig 15429 bp, 16 predicted proteins | sample EasRivERM_16_10D_2_FD_121793 | JGI IMG/M metagenome (GOLD analysis project Ga0180069, IMG submission 121793) | Soil microbial communities from meander-bound floodplain in the East River, Colorado, USA - East River metaG ERMLT231B'_16_10D | ecosystem: Environmental > Terrestrial > Soil >...
ATGCCGCCGGCGCCTTGCCGGAGATCGATGTCAGGCGGGTTCCAAGGGGCGTCCTTGGGGTCCCAGGTGTCGAGGTGGCTGGCGCCGCCGTTCAGGTTGACGAAGATACAGGCGCGGGCGGTGGAGCGGACGCGGACGGGCGTGGTTTCGGTCTGGGTCTCGCCGCGGCGGGCCAGGGCGAGGAAGGCGCCGGCGCCGGTGAGGAGTTGGCGGCGTGTGAGGGTCATGGGGAAACCCCTCCTTCACCACAAAGGCACGAAGACACAAAGATCACGAAGAAAATCTCTTTGTGTCTTCGTGCCTTTGTGGTGAATTGCATTGCTTTACTGGCTAAAGATGAAATCCAGTTTATTGAGCAGCACCCACTGTACATCGGTGAGCCACTGCTCCCGGTTGGCCGTCTTCCGCCGATTGACCGCTTCCATCTCCGCGTCGGTAGGATAGCGGCTCAGGGTAGCCAGGAACAGGTTCTTGACGGCGTCGGCGTCGCTCATAGCCGACTCCATGAGCCAGGCGACGCGGGTATTGCGGCTGTTGTTGTTGTTGGCGAAGGTCCGAAAGTTGACCATGTTGTCGTTCATCAGGTAGAGGACCTGCAGCACGGTGGTCTCCGAGGTGCGGTGGTTCTGCCACCAGTCGCCGCGGCCGAACTGGTTCATAAAGTTGCGGATGCCGTTGTCCTGGCGGGGCTCGGTGGGATCGGGAAGCTGCCGGGCGTATAGCACGGGCTGTTCGAACCCCTCCACGAACATCGGCGTTTCGGTCATGGTGGCCTGGGCCACGGCGTCGTAGATTTCTTCGGCGGACAGGCGGCGCGGGAAGTGCTTGGCGAAATAGCGGGCGTACTCGGGACGCCACTCGCCGTCGTAGCGGCTGGAGAGCTGGTAGGCGTTGGACTCGACGATCAGCCGGATAATGCGGCGAATCGAATAATTGGACCGGATGAACTCGTCGGCCAGGGCTTCGAGCAGCTCGGGGTGGCTGGGCTGGAGGGTCCAGGGAGCGGGGGGCGGGTTGCGGGGGTCGAGGCGGGCGAGGTCCCAGGCGTCGGGCGGATCGACGATGCCGACGTTGAAGAAATGCGCCCAGAGGTAGTTGACCGTGGCGCGGGCAAACTGGCGGTCGGCGGTGAGGAGGCGGGCCAGCTCCTTGCGCCACTCGCCGGTGCGGGGACGCTCGCCGGTGAACATGTAGGCGGGCTCGTAGGGGCCGCCGACACGCGGGGGCCGGGGACCGGGGTTATTGGCATTGACGATACCGTGGTAGCCGCCGGTCTTGCGATCGGCGATGAGGAAGTGCATCTGCTGGCCGAAGGCGTCCACATTGAACCCAGTGAGGTTCAGTCGGGAAACAAAGGCCGATTGGCGCCAGAACTCGTCGCGGCGGCGGGCGGCCAGGTAGAGATTGATCGGCTCCAGGTGGCCGCGGCCGTTGTGGCAGGACACGCACTGGGTTTTGACGCCGAGGAAATGCGTGGTAATGCGGTCGGTGAGGGTGTCCCAGGTGTCCTGGATGGGGTCGCCCTGCTGCCAGGCGCGGATCAGGTAGTTGGCCGGACCGGCGCGGTGGGAGTCTCCGGCAGAGGTGATCAGCTCGGTGACGAAGTCGCGGTAGGAGCGATCGCGGGCGACGAAGTCTCGAAGGTAGTTGTAGAACAGGTTGCGCCCGGGGATTCCGATCAGGTTGTAGTAGCCGCTGGTGACCTCAAAGTGGTCCGCGAAGAAGAGGGTCCAGTTGTCGATGAAGTCTCCCGAGCCGAGCAAGGCGTCAATATGGACCTGACGGCCCGGAAACTGCTGGACCTCATCCACGGTGGGGAGGCGGCCGCCGAGGTCCAGGGTGACGCGGCGCAGGAACTCGGCGTCGCTGGCGCCGGGGGCCGGTTGGACGCCGTCGGTGGCCATCTTGGTGAACAGAAATGAGTCGATGAGGTTGGCGGCCTGGGCAATGGGGCGGTAGGCGGGCTTCTGTTTAGAGCGGGAAGCAAAGGCGCGTTCGAGGTCCAGACGGGTCAAGTCGGCTTGACGGCGCTCCCGGGGGTAGGCCGGGCAGTAGGGGTCGGTGGCCCACAAGGAGAGGGCTACGAGCGTCAGGGCAAGGGTTCTCAGGACCATAGGCCGCCCCAGATGGGGTCTATTGTATGGCACGCACTGCGGGGAGTCAATGGGTCCAAGCACCGAGGAGTCGGCGCAGCAGCACCAGCTCGCCCAAGTGATAAGCGTTGTGGTCGGCGACCAGCAGGGCTTCCCGCAGGATGGTCTGGCCGTCGCCGTGGGGGAGGGGGGCGTAGAGGTTGGTGGCGGGATCTTCGACCAGCTTACACATGGCTTCGAGATCGGCGCGGAAGGCGCGGACCGAACGGGCCCAGGCGGTTGCCGAGGGCGGAGCCGCGGTCGTCGGCCAATAGCCTGCGGGGAAGGCGGGAGATACGTGTTTCGGGTTGATGCTGAACTCCAGGATGTCCCACTGGGCGATGCGCAGGTGCTCCAGGATCTGCCAGGGGGTGTGACTGGCGCCACGAGGCTTCTTGCCGCGAAGCGTGGCGGGGAGGTTGCGGATAGCGGTTTCGAAGTCCACGTGGGCGCCGCCGCCGCGCAGCAGGTAGAGAACGTGTTGGCGAATCATGATCGGGACCGTTGGTAGAGGAAGAAAGCTCCGGCGGTGAAGGCGAACAGGACCGCCGAGAGGGGAATGGCCCAGGATTCGTCCCACTGGGCCCAGGGCAGGCCGGCCGCAATGCCCCAATAGTACAAAGCTATGTAGTTCCAAAACACATAGAGGCTGGTGGCGGCGAGGAGGGACAACAGGGCCACGTTGAGGATGCGGGTGCGCTGGCGCCTCGCCTCGTCGAGCGAGCAGACGCCGCGGCGGCGGAAGTAGACAACCAAGCCCAGGGTGAGGAATACCAGGGCGGCGGCGCGGAAGGCCCATTTGTAATCGCCGTAGAGTTTGTTGCCCAGGTCGTTGGCGATGGAGATGCCGGCCAGGCCGAACAGGACCAGCACGATGGGGGTCAGGCAGCAGAGGGCCCCAATGAAAGCGGTGAGGGACGAGACTACCAGGACGGCTTTGCGATCGGTGGTCGGGTTATTTCCCTCAGAAGTTTCCGCCAAGCCGCGCGTTCCCGGGAGGGGTGGAACCGGGGCGTCAGTCGTCCGCACCATAGCTTCAGTTTCGCATAGAAGCGGGGATCGGTTTCGGCGCGGTAGAGGAGACGGGTGAGGGCGGCGGTGTCGCCCACCGGGAAGTAGCCGGGGTAGCGGGCGCCGAGCAGTCCGATGGAGCCGGGGATGCGGGAGGCGAGAACGGGGACCCGGTCGGCGAGGGCTTCGGAGATCGTGTTGGCGCCGCCTTCCAGGTGCGACGACAGGACCAGCAGGCGCGAGGAGGCGATCAGACGGCGGGTCTTCGCCTGCGGGATACCGCCGAGCCAGCGGTAGCGGGGATTGTTGGCTTGCTCGGTGCAGGCGTACTCGGCCATGCCGTTCTCCATGGCGGAGCCGGCGTGGAGGATCCGGAGGCGGGAGGAGGGAGGCAGGTCGCGGCTGGCCAAGGCGGCGCGGAAGGGGTCCTTGACCTCGCGGAGGTGGCCGACTACACAGATGTCGAACGAGTCGCGGTGCGGTCCGCGGGGCGCGAGGGTCTGGGGGGCCGACTGCAGAATCACACGGAGCTTGCGGCGCAGGTGGGGGGGCAGTTCCTGGGCGGCGAGGGGCTGCAGCGCGACCAGACGGGTGGCCAGCTCCAGGACGCGCTGGGCGTCCCGGTCGGTGCGGATGTCGCGATAGAGATCCGTGCCGGTGAGGGCGACCAGGAGGGGCCGGTCGGGGTGCTGGTCGGCGAAGCGGAGGGCGGCGGGGGCGCTGCGGCGGGCGTGGAGGGCTACCAGGACGTCGCAGGGCTGGTGCTGCCAAGTATCGGCGATGGCGACTCGGTGCCCCAGCGACCGCAGGATACGCGCCCATCGCTTTGCCGTGACCCTGTTACCATAAAGGCTGCCCGGCGGCGCCGGACAGGCGATGACAACCTTAGCCATGCGCACCTCGGAGCTGGTGGGGATGCTGGCCGACTCGCGTCGGCGGACCCTGGAGCTGGTAGGTGATCTGACCGACGAGCAGATGCGGGTTCCGTTGCTCGCGATTATCAACCCCATTATCTGGGAAATGGGGCACGTGGCCTGGTTTCAGGAGAAGTGGGCGCTGCGCCACCTGCGCGGCCTCGAGCCTATCCGGCCGGACGCCGACTCACTGTGGGACTCGAGCGCCATCCCGCATGACTACCGCTGGGAGTTGCCGCTGCCTTCGCGGCGGGAAACCTTGCGGTACATGGAGGATGTACTGGAACGGGTGGTGGAGCATCTCTCGCAGGATAACGTAACTGAGGAGGAAGCGTATTTTTGCTGGCTGGCGGTGATGCACGAGGATATGCACGGGGAGGCGTTCACTTATACGCGGCAGACGTTGGGGTATCGGTCGCCAGTGGCCGGGCCGGGGGGCCCGGCGCGGCTCGGGGGAGCCGCCCCACAACATGGCGGGGGGGACGTGGAGGTTCCTGGGGGTCGCTTTCTCCTGGGAGCCGATCCTGGAGAGGCCTTTGTCTTTGATAATGAGAAGTGGGCGCATCGGGCGGAGGTTGAGCCGTTTCGGATGGCTCGGACGCCGGTAACCAATGGGGAGTTTACGGGGTTCGTGGAGGAGGGAGGATACCAGCGCCGGGAGTTCTGGAGCGACGCGGGGTGGACTTGGCGGGAGGGGGCGAAGGCGGAGCGTCCGGTTTATTGGACGGCGGACGGGAGCGGCCGGCGGCACTACGACCGGGTCGTGCCTCTGGGTGAAGACCTCCCTATCATCCACGTGAATTGGTACGAGGCGGAGGCGTACTGCCGTTGGGCTGGGCGGCGGCTTCCTAGCGAGGCGGAGTGGGAATTGGCCGCGTCGGGACTGGAGAGGCGGAAGTATCCCTGGGGTGAGGAGCCGCCTACGCCCGAGCGGGCTTGGCTGGATTTTCGGGAGGTGGGCTGCAGTTCGGTGGATACCTTGGCGGCGGGCGAGAGCCCCTATGGGTGCCGTCACATGATCGGCAACGCCTGGGAGTGGACCTCCACGGCGTTCGGCAAATATCCTGGGTTCGTGGTCGATCCCTATAAGGAATACTCGGAGCCGTGGATGGACGGCGAGCACATGGTGCTGCGCGGAGGATGCTGGGCCACCCGGTCGAGGCTGATCCGCAATACCTGGCGAAACTTCTATAAGCGGGACCGCCGCGATGTTTTCGGCGGCTTCCGGACGTGCGCCTTATGAATCGCGAATATGCTTTCGAGATGGCCGCCTCCAATATCCGGTTCGGCGCTGGGGTGACGCGCGAGGTGGGGAAGGACCTGTCCGATCTGAAGATCAAGCGGGCGATGGTGCTCTCGGACCCGGTGGTGAGCCGGCTGCCGCCGTGCCTGACGGTGCTGGAATCGCTGGCTGAGGAGAAGATCGAGTGTGCTCTGTTCGACCGGGTGCGCGTGGAGCCGACCGACGGGTCCTTTCAGGAGGCGATTCGGTTCGCTACCGACGGACACTTCGACGCGTTCGTCGCGGTGGGCGGCGGCTCGACCATCGACACCGGCAAGGCTGCCAACCTATACTCGACTTATCCGCCGGCCGACTTCCTGGACTACGTCAACCCGCCGATTGGGAAAGGCCTGCCGGCGCCCGGTCCGTTGAAGCCTCTGATTGCGATCCCGACCACGGCCGGCACCGGCAGCGAGACCACCGGGGTGGCGATCTTCGACTACGAGGCCATGCAGGCCAAGACCGGGATCGCGCACCGGCGGTTGAAGCCGCTCCTGGGGATCGTAGATCCCGATAATACACGCACGCAGCCGCCGGAGGTGGCGGCCTCGACGGGACTCGACGTGCTGAGTCATGCCGTGGAGTCCTATACGGCGATGCCGTACCGGGATCGCCCGCGACCCGAACGCCCCTTGCTGCGACCGTCCTACCAGGGGTCGAACCCCATTAGTGACGTTTGGGCCCTGGAGGCCATGCGGTTGGTGGCGCGTTACCTGGTGCGGGCGGTCGAGGATGTCACTGACGACGAAGCGCGGGGGGCGATGCTGCTGGCTGCCTCCTACGCGGGCGTTGGGTTCGGAAACGCCGGGGTACACCTGCCGCATGGGATGTCCTATCCGGTGTCGGGGAGAATCCGGAACTACCGGCATCCGGGCTACTCTTCGGAGCGGGCACTGGTCCCGCACGGCGTCAGTGTGATCCTGAACGCTCCAGCCGTGTTTCGGTGGGCCGCAGAGGCTTGTCCGGAGCGTCATCTGGAGGCGGCCGAAGCTTTGGGGTTCGACGTCACGGGGGCGCAGGCGGCGGACGCGGGCAAGATCCTGGCGGACCGGATCACCTGGTACATGCAGCGCCTGCGGGCGCCGAACGGGCTACGGGCGCTTGGCTACGGCAGCGAACATATCCCGGAGCTGGTGGAGGGGACGCTGCCGCAACACCGTGTCACCAAGCTGGCGCCGCGGCCGGCGGGCGAGCAGGAGCTGGCCCGGTTGTTTGAAGATGCCATGACGGCTTGGTAAGAATGGTACAATTGCAGAATTCTGGAAGGATCCTTATGAGACATCAAATAGCAATGCGCATGCTGTTGGCAGCCGCCTTGACGGGTGGCGTTTGGGCTCAGGAGGCGAAGGAAGCGGAACGTCTGAAGGATTGCGGGACGGTGCTCGGCGAGGTGATGGGGGCGCCGGACGACGCGATCCCAGGCGACCTGCTGGCACGGGCCGAATGCGTGGCCGTGATTCCGGCGTTGAAGAAGGCGGCGTTCGGGATCGGCGGACGGTTCGGGCGCGGCGCGGTCTCGTGCCGCAGCGGTGAGAAAGGCGAGGGCCCCTGGGGTCCGCCCAGCATGCTCACCGTGGGCGGCGGCAGCTTCGGATTTCAGTTGGGCGGCCAGTCGTCCGACGTGGTGTTCCTGGTGATGAACCGCAACGGCATTAACCACCTGGTGAAGGACAAGTTCACGGTGGGCGCGGACGCCTCGGCGGCGGCCGGTCCCAAGGGCCGCAGCGCGGCGGCGGGGACCGACATTACGATGCGGGCTGAAATCCTGACGTATGCCCGCACGCGCGGATTGTTCGCCGGCGTCTCCCTGGACGGAGCCGTGGTGAAGCCGGACAACGACGCCAACAAGCGGCTCTACGGGAAGGCAATGGACGCCAAGAAGCTGCTGACCGAGGGTGGCGCGGGCGTGCCGGCGGCGGCGCAGCCGTTCATCGCCGCTCTTCAGAAGCACGCTCCGCGGAACGTTTCGGCTAAGTAGCTAGAAGCCCGAGGGCGCCCGCCGTACCTCATGACGATCCTGGTCCGCAACGATCTGGGCGAACTGGAGCGAGTGGGCCGGACGATTGCCGAGTTCTGGGCCGAGCGCGGGCTGCCGGTGGAGTTGGAAGGAGACGTCAACCTGGCGCTCGAAGAGATGCTGGCCAACGTCATCCTGCACGGATACCAGGATCGGTCGGAGCACAACATAGCGGTGAGCCTGGAGGCGAACGGCGGTGAAGTGCGCGTGGCGATCGAGGACGACGGGATGCCGTTCAATCCGCTGGAAGCGCCGGAGGCGGATCTGTCGGGTCCACTGGAGAGCCGGCCGATCGGCGGTCTGGGCATTCACCTGGTCCGCAGCCTGATGGACCGCCTGGAGTACGCCCGCAGCGGCGATCGCAATCACTTGATCATGACCAAGCGAGTGAGCGAGGCATGAAGCGGCTCGCGCTGGGCCTGGTTCTGATCGGGCTGGCCGCAACGGTACTGCTGGTATCGGATTGGAACCAGCGCCAGGAAGCGCGCTCCAGCATGGCGCGGGTGGCGCTGGTGCAGCATGCCTCCCAGGCCATCTTGGACGAGAGCGTCCAGGGGATGCTGGCGGGGCTGACCGAGAACGGCTATATCGATGGGCGGAACATGCAGGTGCAGCGGTTCAATCCGCAGGCCGACATGCCTACCGCTAATGCCATCGCCAAGGAAGTGACACAGGGACAGTTCGACCTGCTCCTGACCTGCACCACCCTGAGCCTCCAGACGGTGGCCAACGCCAATCGCGCCGGGCGCACCCGCCACGTGTTCGGGATCGTTGCCGACCCGTATTCGGCCGGCGTCGAGCTCAAACGGGAAAACCCGGCGGACCATCCCAAGCACCTGACCGGCATCGGCATGATGCCGCCGGTAGAGAATACCTTCCGCATGGCCAAGAAGATGTTTCCGTCGCTGCGGCGGGTGGGGGTGGCCTGGAACCCGGCGGAGTCGAATTCGGAAGCGTGTACGCGGCTGGCGCGGAAGGTGACCGCCGAGCTGGGCATCGAGCTCGTGGAGGCCAACGTCGAGAATTCCTCGATGGTGGGAGAGGTAACCGAGTCGCTGGTCGGCCGGGGGGTGCAGGCCCTGTGGGTAGGCGGCGACGTGGCGGTGGTGGTGGCCCTGGACCAGGTGGTGACGGCGGCGCGGCGCGGCCGGATCCCCGTGTTTACGAGCGTTCCCGGCAATACCAAGCGGGGAGCCTTGTTCGACTTGGGAGCGAATTTTTTCGAGTCGGGAAGGCGGGTAGGAGCACTGGCGGCCCAGGTGCTGAAAGGGGCCGAACCGGCGAAGATCCCGGTGAAGAACGAGGCCGTGGAGAGGCTCGGCCTCAACCAAGCGGCGCTGGAGGGCTTGAAAGAACCCTGGAGTTTCCCGGCGGACCTGGTGGCGCGCGCCGCGAAAGACGGGGACCAGCCGCCGCTGGCCAAGAAGTGGAAGATCCATTTCATTCAGTTGAACAACGTCCTCGACGTGGAGGAGAGCGAGCAGGGAGTGCGCGAGGGCTTTAAGGTTGCCGGGCTGGTGGAAGGCCGCGATTACGAGGTGAAGGTGCGGAACGCCCAGGGGGACATGCCGACGGTGAACGGCCTGGTGGACTCGGCCCTAGCCGAGGGCGCCGACCTGCTGGTGACCTTCTCGAGTCCCACCCTGCAGGTAGCCATCCAGCGGACCGATCGTGTGCCTATTGTATTCACCTATGTGGCCAGCGCGGTGCTGGCGGGCGCGGGCAAGACGCGCCAGGATCACCGTCCGAACGTGACCGGGGTGGACCTGATCGGGGCTTACGACGATATGATCGGGGTGATGCGGCAGTGCCTGCCCGGCGTGAAGCGGATAGGGACATTGTTCGTGCCGGCCGAAGTGAACATGGTCTATAACAAGGACAGGCTGGTGGAGGAAGCGAAGAAGGCGGGGATCGAGGTGGTACCGATGGCGGTGAGCACCAGCTCGGAGGTATCCGACGCAGCGCTGGCGATGGTGAGTAAGGGGATCGACGCGGTGTGTCAGATCGGCGGGAACTTGACGGCGTCGGCGTTCAGCGGCATCGCCCAGGCGGCGCGGAAAGGGAAGGTTCCGGTGTTCGCGTTCCAGAAGGTCCAGGCCAGGGGAGGCGCCATGGTGGTGCTGGCCCGGGACTACCATGACGCCGGCCGGGAAAGCGGTCAGATGGCCGCCCGCATCATGCGCGGCGAAAGCCCGGCCAAGATCCCGTTCCAGTCGTTCACCAAGACGCACCTGATCGTGAACCTGGAGGCGGCCCGCGCCTTGGGGATCGCACTGCCGGAGGGTCTGGTAAAGCGGGCGGCGGAGGTGATCGGGAGGTAGGGGTAAACGTGGCGCAGGCTTTAGCCTGCCGCGTCGGCGCCCGTGCCGACGCTTGGGCAAGGGTCGAGACGAGTCTCGACCCGGCAGGCTGAAGCCTGCGCCACGGCGGTGACGGAATCGGCATGGAGATTACTAAGCAGCAGGCCGGGGATTGGATGGAAGTCGCCGTGAAGGGCCGCCTCGATGGGTATTGGGCGGACCATCTCACCAAGGCCCTCGACCAGGTGATCCGGGGCGGGGGTCACCGCATCCGGCTGAACCTGGCCCACGTGAGCTACATCAGCTCCATCGGGATCCGCGTGCTGGTAGTGTTCTACCAGCAGTTGCAGGGAATCCACGGGAAGTTCGTGGTGACGCAGCCGTCCCATGCGGTGAAGCGCGTGCTGGAGATGGCCAAGCTCAGCGAGCTGCTGATGCCCGAAGAGTCGGCGGCCCCCCAGACCGTCATCGAGATGGGACGCCTGCTGGAGCGGGCCGAGGCGCACTGGGAGGTGCTGCCCGTGGCCCGGGGCGAAAAGATGCGCTGCCGGGTGGCGGGCGACCCCGGCCCCCTGGAGGGATGCCGCTTCGGTCCGGAGAATTCCCGGGCCATGCAATTTCCGGCCTCCACCCTGGCCGTGGGTCTGGGCGCCTTCGGTCATACCTATGAAGAGTGCCAGACACGGTTCGGCGAGTTCCTGGCCGTAGCCGGCGCGGCCGCCTACCAGCCGACCGACGGCAGCAACGTGGCCGACTACCTGATCGCCGAAGGCAACTTCGTCCCCGAGTTGCAGGTGCTGTATGGCCTCGCCTGCGAGGGTTCGTTCGCACACCTGGCGCGGTTCGAGTCGCGGCCGGAGGCGGGAGCGGTGACGTTGAGCCAGGTGGCCGGCGCGGCCCTCGAAATCGCCGGGAGCGCGACAGCGGCGGTGGTGGTGGTGGCGGAGACGGCGGGACTGCTGGGAGCGGCCCTGCGGCGTTCGCCCGCCGAGGCTCCCGAGGAGGGCGCGCCCTTCCGGCATCCCGAGATCCGGCGGTGGCTCTCCTATAGCGCCGAGCGGGTGTATCCACATACCGTGGCCCTGGCGGTGGGGGTAATCACGCGGGAAGCGGGCGCCGAGCTGGCGCCGCTGGTCCGGCCGCTGGCCCGCGACGCGGTGTCGGGACATTTCCACGCTGCCGCCTTCTCGTATCGGCCGCTGAAGAAGGGCCGCATCGACTTGGCCGCGACGGTCCGCTCGCTGTTCGAGGCGGAGACGATCCACGGCGTCCTGCATCTGCTGGGAGACGATCGCGAAAGTGAGTTCGTACGCGGCGCCTGCTGGGTATCGCCAATTATGGAGGTCACCCCATGAGCCTCCTGATCGGGGCCCTGACCATTGGTCTGATCCTGTCGCTGCTGGCGCTGGGCGTGTTGCTGAGCTTCCGTATCTTCGCCTTTCCCGATATCACGGCCGAAGGCTCCCTGACCCTGGGAGCGGCGGTGGCGGCCACGCTCCTGACCCACGGCTGGAGCCCGCTGGCGGCGACGGCCGCCGGGTTAGTCGCCGGAACCGTGTACGGCACCGCCACCGGAGCCCTGCACACCAGGTTCGGCATCAACGGCCTTCTGGCCGGGATCCTGGTGATGACCGCGCTCTATTCGGTGAACCTGCACATCATGGGACGCAGCAATATTCCCCTGATGGGCGCCGCGACCTTGACCACGCAGGCGGACGCGGTGGGGCGCCGGCTGCTGGGCGGGGTGGAGAGCGTCCACTTGTGGGGTTGGGAAGTGAGCTCGCGCGACCTGTCGGTGCTGCTGTGCTCGGCGGCGGGCATTGCCCTGGCCGGCGCCATCCTCTACTGGTTCTTCCGCACCAATCTGGGCACGGCCATGCGGGCCACCGGGGACAACGACCAGATGATCCGCGCCCTGGGCGTCAACCACGGCACCATGATCACCCTGGGGCTGGCCGTGTCGAACGGCTTGATCGCCTTGGCCGGCGCGCTCCTCGCCCAATACCAGGGATTCGCCGACGTCCAGATGGGTATTGGCATGGTGGTGTGGGGCCTGGCCAGCGTCATTATCGGCGAGGCCCTGGTGGGGACGCGCCAGTTGGGCTTCGCCATCGCCGGCGCGGTGATGGGATCGGTGCTGTTCCGGCTGCTGGTCGCCATCGCCCTGCGCTGGGGACTCAACCCCAACGACCTGAAGCTGATCACGGCGGTGTTCGTGTTCCTGGCCCTCATCCTGCCCGGACTGCTCGAAAAACTCCAGACGCGGAGGGGGCGGGCCCATGCTTGAGATGCGCGGTGTCCGCAAGACCTTTCACGCCGGGACTCCGAACGAGGTCCGGTCCCTCGCCGGCGTCGACCTCAACGTCGAGGCCGCCTCGTTTGTCGTGGTGATCGGCACCAACGGAAGCGGCAAGTCGACGCTGCTCAACGCCGTGGCCGGGACCTTCCCGCTGGACCAGGGATCGATCCAGCTCGACGGCGCGGACATCGGCAAATGGCCTGAGTACCGGCGGGCGCGTTGGATCGGGCGGGTTTTTCAGAATCCCTTCAGCGGCACGGCGCCGGGCCTGTCGATCGCCGAGAACCTGTCGCTGGCGGCAAGGCGCGGCCGGCCGCGAGGCTTGGGATGGGCGCTCGAGGCCGGGCTGCGTGGCCAGATGCGCGATGTCGTGAGCCGGCTCCACATGGGACTGGAAGATCGCCTCGACAACCCCATCGGAACCCTGTCCGGCGGCCAGCGCCAGGCCCTCACGCTGCTGATGGCCACCTGGCTCCAGCCCAAACTTCTGTTGCTCGACGAGCACACCGCAGCCCTCGATCCCAAGAGCGCCGATCAAGTAATCCGGCTCAGCGAAGAGATCGTCGAGCGCGACCATCTCACTACGTTGATGGTGACCCACTCCATGCACCAGTCCGCCACCCTCGGCGACCGCCTCATCATGATGCACCGGGGCCGCGTGATCTACGACTTCCACGGCGCCGAGAAGCGCCGGCTGCGTCCGGAGGATCTGCTGGCCCGGTTCGAGGAGGTCCGGCGGGCCGAGCAGTTGGATGAGGGGGCGGCGGAGATGTTGCGGCGGGTCTACGTATAGCATCACTGCCTGGGCACTTCGCTCATTAGCGCCAGGATATTGCGGTCGGGATCGCGGAAGAAGGCCATCCAGAGGTCGTGGCCGGGCAGCTTGGCGATCAGGTGCGGCGCGCCTTCGAACACCACGCCGCGACCGGAGAGGACCTCGTGGGCCTGCTGGATGTCGGCGACCTTGTAGTAAAGGATCGAGGCGTGGGTGCCGGAGGTTCCTTCCGGGAGCGTGAGCATCAGGCGGATGCCGACGCAGTCGAAGAAGCCCAGGTTAGCATGGAGAACTTGCCGCCCGGCATCTCGCTCGAATCCGCAACCGCCGGACCGGAGGCCAAGACGATTACCCTCCGCCTCCGTGCCGCCCCCGGCGCCTCCACGGGCCGCGCCTCGCGGGTTGCCATCCTGGGGACCTCTTCGGGCGGCCAAATCCAGGAGGCCCCCCGGATCACTGTCCAGGTTGACTGAAACGGGTCACTGCTTCAAGTAGCGATCGAGGTCCGGATTGAGGAGCTGTTTCACCTCCGGTTTGTCGAGGTCGCCGATGGCGATCAAGCGGGCCGGGGTATCGATCTTCCGCGGTGGGGTCTGGCCCCTTAGCTTTTCCAGCGCAGTCTTGACCGCCGTGTATCCAATCTGGAAGGGATCCTGGACCACCAGAGAGTCGATGGCGCCCGCCCGAAGATCGTCGACCAGGGTCGGACTCGAGTCGAAGCCCACCAGCTTGATCTTGTCGGTGAGCTTGCGCGACTTGAGCGCCTGGGCGCCGCCCACCGAACCGGGCTCGTTCGAGGCGAACAGACCGTTGAGGCCGGGGTGGGCGGTGAGGAGGTCCTCGGCTACGGCCATCGACTTGGCCCGGTCCGACATGCCGAACTGGCGGGCGGCGATCTGAATCTGGGGGAACTCCTGGGAGAGGGCGTCTTCGAAACCCTTCTCGCGCTCCTGCGTGGACGCGCTGCCAGGCATGTTCATCAGGATGGCGACGGTGCCCCGGCCGTTCAAGATCTGCCCGATCCGGCGCGCCGCTAGTTGGCCGGCGGCATAGTTATTGGTGGCGACGAACGAGACGTAGTTTTCCGTGTCGATAGCGGAGTCGAAGATGGTCACCGGAATCTTCTCGCGGGCGGCGCGCTCCACCACGCTCACCAGGGCCACGCGGTCGGTGGGGGCCAGGACAATCGCGCTCACCCGGCCGTTAATCATGGAATCGACGATCTGCACCTGGCGGCTGAACTCGGTCTCCACCGCCGGACCGTTCCACCGGACCTCGGCCCCGCCCTCGCGCGCGGCCGCCACCGCGCCGGCGTGCACCGTCTGCCAGAAGATATGCGCCTGGCCCTTGGGTACTACACCGATGATGAGCTTCCCTTGGCGCGAGCAGCCTCCTGCGAGAGCCGCCAGAACCAGCAGAATCCACTGCCGTCTCATAAGGAACGGTTATAACACGCCGATACAGCGCCAGCCATCGATCGAGACATCGTAGGTGTAATACTGACCTTTAGGGCTGGAGGAACCAGGGGCGGGAGGTGGGGTCCTTTTTGAGGAAGTCGAGGAGGAGTTGGGCCACCTTTTCGCGGCCGGACGAGGAGGGATGGGTGCCGTCGGGGCCGAGATCCGGAGGGAGGTAGGCGAGGCCGTCGGAACGGGCCTTGGCGCCGTCGGCCCACAGGTAGGGTCCCCAGGCCAGCCAGGGGGAGCGGACCGGGCCCTTGGAGGGATCGTAGTTGAGGCCGTCGTGGCCGGCGATCTGGGAGGCGATGACCCAGCGGACGGCGAAGGCGCTCTCGTAAGCGTGGGGTTCGGGGTTGAGGACGGTGGTGGCGTAGCCCGCGTAGATGCGGCTGGAGAGATAGGCGATCTTGAGGTTGGGGTAACGGGGGGCGAGGTTGTGGAGGGTATCGACCAAATAGCCCTGGAGCCGCTTGGCTTCGGCGGGGAAGGGACGACGCGGCTGGATGATGGCCTGCTTGAGCCAGACCGCCTGGACCTGGCGGTCGGTGACGCCGGCGCTGGTCAGGCGGTCGCTGGCAACCTTCCAGAAGGCGGCCTGGGGATCGGCGGTGGTGTCGGCCGCCTGGCCGCCTTGGGCGCCGTCCACAATGACGAGGCGCGGGTGGAGGCCGGTGGCGGCGGCGCGGGTGATGGGTGATGGATGTTGGGTGTTGGGGGGATCGGCGCCTTCGGCGCGGAGGTTGGCGCCGGAGCCGGCGGCGGCAAGCTTCTGGAAGGCCTGGAATTCCTGGGTGGTATTGGACATGCCGATGGAGAGGAGGACGATCTTACCGTCCGGGGAGGGGCGGCCAGCGGCGTCGAGCGGGACGATGCGGCGGGCGAGCGCGAGGCCGGCGCGGAGGTGGGAGTCGGGCGGGGTGTTGCGACCGCCGGGATAGAGGCCGCCCGGCTCGCCCTGGTAGGTGGCGCTGGCGGGTAGCTCGGAGAGGGGGACCAGACCGGTGGAGTTGCGGGGCGGGTTGGCCTTCTGGAACTCGGCCGAGCGGCGCGCTATCACGGTCTTGACGAAGACTTGCTCTTCGTCGGTGACGGGCTCGCTGCGCCGGCGTTTGCGCATGATCTCCTGGAGGCGCTGGTCTTCGGCCTCTGGCTGGACCTGGGGAAGGGCGAGGGGGGTCAGGAGGGTTAGGAGGAAGAGGAGGCGGGTGAGGGTCATGGGAGGCGCTCCTGGGGGGTTGG
>Ga0180069_1000134_pt1 | contig 15410 bp, 16 predicted proteins | sample EasRivERM_16_10D_2_FD_121793 | JGI IMG/M metagenome (GOLD analysis project Ga0180069, IMG submission 121793) | Soil microbial communities from meander-bound floodplain in the East River, Colorado, USA - East River metaG ERMLT231B'_16_10D | ecosystem: Environmental > Terrestrial > Soil >...
ACTCGGGCTGTCTGTGCGGGGGTGAGTCCTGAACCCGTGTCGAGGGTCTGCCGACCGAACACAACCATATCTGCGCCGATCTTTTGGATCGCCGCAGCAAGGACGCGCGCCGCGCCAACCGTATCGAGCCCTTCGGTCAGCGCGGGATCAGAGACTAAAACAGCTTCATCCGCGCCCATGGCGAGGGCGTGCTTGAGCGCCTCCTTCGCGGACTCGGGTCCGATGCACAATGCGGTGACGGAGCCACTGGTGGCTTCCTTTTGCTGAAGCGCGCCTTCGACGGCGTACTCGTCGAACGGGTTGATGACCAGCGGCGCGTCCCCCCACGAGACCGCCCCGTTATCGGCTTTGACTTTCGCCTCCGAGTCCGGGACTTGTTTGATGCATGCGATGATTTTCAAAGTGTGTCTCCTTAGAATGGAAAATCTTCCATAGAATATTTTATTCTATTAATGATCTCGACCCAATTATCTTGTTTTCTTTCTTTAAACGATTTGATCCATTTATTCAATCGATTGGTTATTGCTTCCTGGACTTTAGGACTGAAATTTGATGAACCCAGTTCAAATAAAGAAACTACTTTGTCCATCCATATTGGCATTACGGATTTTTGTGTAACGAATCTTGTGAGTGGATCCACAAATTTTTGAACGTCTGCTACTTCGATAAAGCCACCGATTCCGGAAAGCGAATCTAAAACAAGGGAACCCATATTCTGATTTAAGCGCCCTAACATATGATGTTTTACTAAATTAGCATCGTCTTTGCTCATATATTGCATGTCAGATGCCTTAATAAAAGCGGTGCCATATCCTTCTATGACTTGATCACTTTCCTCACTTCGTATCCGTGCAAACCAAGCAGCTACCTTTTTCTTCTTTTTTTCATCAACAGCGTCGAAGGCTAAACGGAAACATAAAATCATAGCAGGCTGGACGTGTTCTGATGGTGCGTCTGCATAGTCATCGTATGAGAAATCATTGGTGTAAGCTTCTGGTAAGTATTTAAACATTAATCTTTCAAGTTCAATTGAGTTTGTCTTTTTAATTAATAATGGGAGAATAGCGATTACGTTTGAGTCGTTTCTAATTTTTGAGACAATTTGTTCTGCTGTATATCCATAATTTTCTTTTTTCTGTTTTTCTACTTCGGCTAAAACGATGTTAACTAAAGCCTTTGAAACTTCTGCAGTGTCTTTGTCTACGCTTTCATTTAATCTTAATGCCCTTCCGGGGTGAATTAGATTTCTGTATCCTTTGATTACGCTTGATAAATCCGAAGTTTTTTCTGAAATTATCTTTTTGTCTTTACATAATGTAAGTACTTTACCAAAATCCAATTTTAAAGCATCTTCACGGGCGACAATGTTTTCTGCAATTACGTAATCTATTAAAACGGACTCAACAATACTTCCTGCAATAACGACTGCCGCTTTATGTGCACCAGTTTGAATACATAGATTCATCTCCTTGAAGTCTTTTTCAAGAGATGTTCTAAAATCTTCGTCTGTTATGAAGTCAAAAGAAGCCATTTCACCACCTTTTTAATTTACAGGAATGCCATAATCACCAAAACATCCGCTCCGAGAACTGCCGTTCGGCGGGCTAAAGCCCCGCCTCAGTTCATGAAAGTCGAATAAATTCGACTCGTTGTGCCAGCCCGAAGCGCTTCCATGTGCTGAGCAGACGGCTTTAGCCTCGCTCAGCTGCCCTTGATTATAAACGTCATCACCATAAACAACAGATACATCAATCCGCCTGCGAGTGCAAAGAAACTTGCGCCGCCGTTCAGTTCGGGACCAATCCCACGCAGAAAGAAACTGATCGCCAGCAGAATCCATGTCAACGCGTGACCCCAGCGGATGACGAAATAGCGCAAGCCTGTCGTCACAGTGACGGCTTGGTGGGGCCAGACATGCGTAAAGATGCCTGCGATCCCAAGCGCGAGCGCGGCCCATATGAAGTAGGGGATGTTGAGGAAGCCTTTTATCATTTTGTCTTACCACGAAGGGTCACAAAGGGTCACGAAGGTTTTAAGTCTTTTCCTTTGTGTTCCTTCGTGACACTTTGTGGTTAACTTTACTTAATCATCGTATGGCTGATCAGTTTTCCCGTTCTTAAGCCCAACTCACAGGCGTGACCACCGATGGTGTAGGCAGAGATCGTATCGCCGTCTTCGTTAAGGCGTACGCGTGAATACAACGTGCTTGCATCAGGCTTTTCCGCCTTCCAGACGATCTTTCCATCTTGAGATATGCAATACAAATTTGATTCATAGCGTGGAAAACCGCTGTGACTTTCCAGCACGATTGTGCCAGGTGTGGATTGAATGGTCTTGTCGATGCTGGTGTGTAAAGGTTGGTGATCCATTGAGTGCCTTTAATTCTTTTGATTTGCCTGATGAACGATCTCAGCAATTTGACCCAAATGGTCGGAAGCATGTTTGAGTCCCGAAGCAAAGCGCGAGACGGGAGTGTGAGGAAGAGCACCCTCGGACGGAATGTAGGTATTTTCCATGTGGGGCGGAACGGGCCACAACTCCAAACTGGCAAGACACATACGGCGGGATTCTGCCAGACGTGCGCGGCAATACTCGATCGTAGTTGCCTCCCGCCATGGAACTTCCCAACGCGAACGGCCGTGATACTCCACGCCCCGCGCCAACTCCGACGCGAGCGATGCGGATTCCTCCATCGAAGCAGTGAGATGCACGACCACATGACCCAGTGTCCACGAAATGTTCTCTTCACCTTCTAGAGCATATGGATCATCCGCCTTTTCGTCGGTTGGAACAAAAACGACATGCGCGTCCCTGCAATCAATAATCAGACGCAGGACGTCGTCATACATCTCAGTCAATTCGCGTTGCAAGTCTGTTTTGGTAAGACCTCTGACCAATTCCTGAAGGGCGATCTTCTTTTCGCGGACAGGCTGAAAATCAAGCATGAAATTATTCCACACCCACTACGTTACCGACCAAATTCAACTTCAACGTCCAGATGCTTCCCATATCAAACTGTTGAAATTCTGTGATCGTATTGGGCGAATAGGTCATCTCACCATCTGCGGTGGAGAATGTAACTGTCAAGTCTTCGCTCTTATCACCAAAGCGCTGGTCGCTGGCGAGATTTGGGTCATCGTAGATCGGTCGCAGGTCATTGCCTTCGAGTGTGTATGTCCGAATGGTCGTCCATTCGTCAACGGTGTATGAACAGTACTGTTCCGTCTCCGTGTGACATTCCTCCACAACCTCCGAATAGCCGTTACCTTTGTCAATTGTCTTTTGTTCGCAGACATCCTGGCTTTCGTTATGACAGGACACATCATACGCATCTGAGGGCGGACCGCCGCGCTCGTTGTTGTGATCCACTGCGCGCAATTCCTGCACAGGCACGTTGGTTTCCCAATATACATTGGTTACTGTCCCATCCACTGAGCCAACGGGAACCTGGGTCAGCACATACGCGGCTATCCCTCCCACACAAAGCACTGCGACACATGCCACAACCCCAAGAATGGCGAAGATGTTTCTTTTCTTGTTGGTCTTTGTGTCTGTCAGTGGCGCGGCAGGGGTAATGCCGCCTCTTGTCAACGGGGGAACTGCCGCGGCTTGGGCTTGCGCGGATTGAGCCACGCGTGCGATGGGTGATCCGCAATTCGAGCAGACGGGATTACTGCCCAGGTTTTCGGTCCCGCAATTTTTGCAAATGACAGTTTTCGGCTGAGAGAGAGGCGCTTGCATTACGCGTCCTGCTTCGCGCGCCTTGCCCGCTTTCAAGTCCGCTCCGCATTGTGAACAGGTTTCGGCATTCGCGGGGTTGCGCGCGCCGCAGAATCCGCAGTGTATGTCTGCTCCCGCTTTTGCGACTTCGATCTGTTTTTCATCGGTCACAAATTTTTGTTCAGAACCAAGTTCGAATTGCACGTTCTCGGGTTGCGGCGCGCCGCAATTTTCACAAGTCTTCTCGCCGCCTTTATTACGCGTATTGCAGTTCGGGCAGGTCCATTCATTTTGTACATAACCAAGAGTTCGTCTGCGTGCCATGAATTCTCCTATTGATTGAATAATGCAATTATAAAAGATGACCTGCTAAAACTGATGTGACTTGCGTACCTCTTCAATACGTGACTCGCAATCCGGTTCTTTGTGCGGATTAAGATCGTTCGCTTCATGACTCGGCCCGCGCCTGCTCAATGCGTCGAAGACCGTTCCTGCCCCGTTGGCGACGTTCATTGGGTCATAGCCGCCCTCCAGCACAAAGACGATCTTGCCGTCACAATATTCATCCGCAAGTGCAACGACTTTTTGCGCCAGCGTGAAATAACCGGCTGTGGAAAGTCCCAGCGTGGTGATTGGATCGTTCCAATGCGCATCAAATCCAACCGAGATGAAGATCATTTGTGGCTTGAATGACTGCGCAAATGGTTTGAAGATTTGATCTGCCACTTGTTCATAAACTGTATCCCCGGCATATGCAGGCAACGGCACATTGACGATTCGTTTCCTGGCATTGGGCGCATCTTCGAACCAGCCGGTACCGGGATAAATTCCCCATTGGTGCGCGGACAAAAACGCCAAGCGTTCATCGTTCAGAAATGCGGCTTGAGTCCCGTTGCCGTGATGGGCGTCATAATCAATGACCATCACGCGTTCCAATCCCTCATTAATTGCAACGCGTGCAGCGATCGCGATATTGTTGAAGATGCAGAATCCCATTGCCTTATCCGGTTCGGCGTGATGCCCGGGCGGGCGCACGATCGCAAATGCATTCTCCGCATCGCCATTCATAACCGCGCGCGTGCAGGTGATGACTCCGCCCGCCGCGCGCAAGGCATCATCGAAGGAGGATTGGGTGATGTAGGTGGGGGCGTAGTCAATGATACCGGGGGCTTCTTCGCGGCAGAGCTTTTCCAGTGTGGAAACAAGTTTGGGATGATGGACCAGGCTGATCTCGTCGCGTGAAGCGGGCTTTGTATCCAGTAACTCTGCGTTGTAATCTTTGAGGCGCGGTTGCAATAAATCCAGGCGTGCAGGGCGTTCAGGGTGATCGGGATAAATGTGATTCGGCGATGGGACGAAAGTATAAACAGTGCGCATGCACAGATTATAGCCCCTCGTAACAAAAAAAGACCGCCGCCTATCAGCATGGGGGGGACATGTTGAACAAGGCGGCAGTCAAGACACCTAATACCAATAAAGGGGAGGGCAGGTGCCAGTGGTTTCAATATACTCCCGATTAATTTTCATGACATTAAATAACGATTAGAAAGTTGACTAAATTTATCTGATTTTATCCCCCAATGGTCTTATGCCTGCTTGTCTCTAAATAGGTTCAACCAATCATCCAGCTCCTGTTGTGAGAGTTTACGGTCGGTTGTTGGTTTCGGGGCGGAATTACGCGCTTGTCTCAATATGTTGGCAAATGCATCGGATGATAGCACCTCGGCTCGCGCAGCGCGCGCTTCCTGTTGTACGCGCCGATCAGATGAGACGATTGTCCAATTCTTCGCACTTTTCCCCATTTTTTTCAAGCGGTTGCGGATGGCGTTATCGGCGGTGGATTTCAGCGGGACAAAGTGCGCTGTGACAACTCCGTATTTCCGTGTGCCGGCATGCGGGGCTGGCGCACCGTCAAAATAAACCTCAACCTGCTTCTTGCGTTCCAATCTGCAAAATTCCTGAAGGATGGAAATCAACTCCATCTCGTCATCGATCGAATCAAGTCGCAATCCTATTTTGGGAATCAGGTTGTGTCCATCAATTAGGTAGGGCATTAAGATATTGTACCCTCTGCGATAATGGTAAGCGGTTGTTGTTAAAAGCGAAAGAAACAAAGCCTTTAGCCACGGATTTCAACAATAATCCGCGAAAATTCGGGCAATCCGTGGCAAAAATGTTCTTGAACTTCATGAAATTAATGCCAGGCCGCGAAGGCGCCAAGTTTATTGAATGATCACACCGTTTCAATCTCTTTTGTCACGATCTCAAACTGCGGCGGATTCTCCAACGTCTTTTTCACCTTGCATAATTCCGCCGAACGGATCAGCGCGCTGTAATATTGCTTTGGGAAAGTTGCCGGCACCTGAATTTCGAGATCGATCTTATCGATCATCCCTGTTGCGCGGTTCGGATTAATATGCTCAACAATACGAATGCCCTCTGTGGGTAGATCGCGTTGTTTGCAAAAACCCAGCACATAGATTCCTGCACATGTGCCAATGGATGAAAGGAACACCTCAAAAGGTGAGGGGGCAGAGCCTGCACCGCCGCCTGCCGAGGGTTGGTCTGTTTCTACTGTGAATGCACCGAAATGCGCATCCACTTTTGCCCCGCCTGGGAAGTCTATGATCATTTCCATTTTGCTACTCCATAATTAGTATTTCGTAAGTATTGATACATCACAAATCGTAAAACGTATATGTGTTTTATAATGTATTGGACAGGAAGTAAGTCACTTTCTTGTTAAAGGAGACTAAAATGGCTGATAAGAAACCCGGAAAATTAATGGTTCCCCCACAAGGTGGAATGTTGCGCGATTTTGTAGCACGCCTCAAACTCATTACACGGTTGATGGGCGATCGCCGCGTAAGCTTTTTTGTCAAGTTATTGCCGTTGGCATCCCTGGCTTATTTATTCTGGCCCATTGATGCAATTGCAATTCCGGTGATCGGTGTACTGGATGATGCCGCGATCCTTTGGGTCGGTTCAACGTTGTTTGTTGAACTTTGTCCGCCCAAGGTGGTGGACGAACATGTCCAGGAACTTTCCAGCAATCTGGATGATGATCCCGGTGATGTAGTGGATGCTGAATCGACAGACGTAAATGACAAATAATGAAACGATTAATTGCTTTATGGATGTTACCGATCATTGCCTGTACTGCATTGGGCACTCCGCTTCCACCCACGCTGACAACTGCTTCTGCAACTCAAACAAACGCCTTGCCTGCGACTCCCCCCAATACATCTGTACCAACGCAGGTTCCACCGACTTCTACATCGCCAAGCGCATCCTCATTTCCTGACTCGGATGAGTACACATGGCAACCATTGGAGCTATCCCATCTCCAACGCCCCGTGGATTTGCAAGCTGACGGTTCCGGACGCTTGTTTGTCATCGAAAAACTGGGCCGCATCCGCATCATCGAAAACGGGCAATTATCTCCCGATCCTTTTCTCGATATTACTGATCGAGTAAATGATGACAGCAATGAAATGGGATTTCTAGGGTTTGCTTTTCACCCCAACTTCTCGCAAAACGGTTATTTCTACGTGAACTACACTGGTGCAGGCGGCGATACATTCATCTCGCGTTTTCAGGCAAATGGCGATACTGCTTCTTCAGGCAGTGAATTGAACTTGCTAAAAGTAAATCAACCTTTCCCAAATCATAACGGTGGCGCCATGGCGTTTGGACCGGATGGCTATCTCTATGCCGGTCTTGGTGACGGCGGCTCACAAGGTGATCCATCTGGTAATGGGCAGTCACTAGATACCTTGCTTGGAAAGATCTTGCGACTGGATGTTGATTCCGCAGAACCGTATGCCGTTCCACCTGATAATCCTTTTGGAAATGAAATCTGGGCATATGGTTTGCGTAATCCCTGGCGCATCTCCTTCGATAAACAGACAGGCGATCTTTACATCGGCGATGTGGGGCAGGGCGATTGGGAGGAAATTGATTTTGTTCCAGCAGGTTCGCGCGGCGGCGTGAACTTTGGCTGGGATTATTATGAAGGCAATCATGATTATGACCCACAGGGGATTACAGGTGAATATGTATTTCCTGTTGCCGAGTATAGCCACGCCGAAGGCGGATGTTCGGTTACGGGTGGATATGTCTATCGCGGGTCCATGGCGGAGTGGAATGGCATCTATCTCTACGGCGATTATTGCACTGGTTATGTTTGGGGGTTGATCAGGCCCGAAGTAGGGGAGCAGTGGCAGGCTCAATTGTTATTTGAAGCGCATGTCCAGATCACGTCCTTTGGGCAGGATGCAAACGGTGAAGTCTATATGTTGAGTGATGATGGTGATGTCTACCAATTGGTTAGCAAATAGATAAAAGTTATCCTGAATAGGCGATTTGTCACTTCAATACATGACGCGTGTCACTGGCACGCGTTTTTGATTTATTCTACAATGTTGCTATTCACTGGAGGTGTCAGATGGCTCAGAAAACGTGGCAAGTTGAGAAGATCCGCTACTGTGAGCATGTGGGGCAGGAAGTTGCACTGGAAGTTGAAGTGGTGCTCCCCGCCGATCATTTACCCGATCAACCACCGCATGTGACCGCCCATCGCTGTTCGAATGCATTGGAGTGCAACAGACTCGATATGATGGTTTGCGCCTACTGCTTTACGAACCCGAGTGAAAAACCTGTATAACAAGCGCGCGTTCATTACGCTTGCTTTATAAAACTCTCTCCTCCCTCTGAGTTGGTCTTTGGCTGCCCCGCGAGCGATCGCGGGGTATGCCGTTAAGATATGTTTCGTCACGTTTTGATAATTCTTGTGTTAAATCCAACGGAGATGTCAATGAAAAAATACTTTCGATCAGTGTGGGGTCTTCAGCGCGTGATCACACTACAAAGCATGTCTTTCTTGGTCAGGAATGTGAACTCTCCCGTCAGGGGACGGATGGTGATTTCGAAAAAGCTGTACAACGTTATCGTGACCTCGATGGTAAAGTGGATGCCTTTGGCGCAGGCGGGGTGGAATTCTTTTTGCAGGTTGCAAACAGGCGTTATTACTTCCGGGATGTCAAGCGGATTCGCAATGCCATCAGGATCAGCAAAGTGGGGGATGGCAACGGTGTAAAAGGCTTGCTGGAAAAACGAGCCTTCCAATATCTGGAGAAACATCTTAACGAAAAAGAAGGCAAGACCCTCAAAGGGATGCCTGCCCTGCAAACCACCGCTGTGGACCGTTATGGTATGGGCGAAGCCATGGTCAATGCCGGGTTGGATGTCACTTTCGGTGATTTTATGTTCGCACTTGGCATGCCCTTTGCCATAAAGAAACTTGCCACCGTGCGCCTGGTTGCGGCGCTGTTATTGCCGGTTGTCACACAAGTTCCGGTGCCCTGGCTGTATCCGCTTGGTTCCGAACAGGATAAACCTCCTCAGCCCAAATGGACAAAATATTATGAACAGTCGTATGTGCTGGCCGGTGACTTCCTTCAAATTCGCCAATATATGCCGGATGATCTCACTGGAAAAATCATTGTCACCAATACAACAACTTCAAAGAACGTCGAAGAGTTGCGAAAACGGAATCTGCATATCCTTGTCACGGTCACGCCGCGCCTGGAAGGTCGCAGTTTCGGTACGAACGTGATGGAAGCGACATTGCTGGCTTTGATGGATAAACCGCAAGCGGAAGTCACAAATGCAGATTTTCTGGAATTGATTGAACGCATCCCGCTGGAACCGAATATCGAAGTTTTGAATTAAAATTTATATAACAAAAGATGACAGTCACTATTGTATGGTGACTGTCATCTTTTATAAAAACCAACTTTAGAATAAGGAGAATCTCCATGCCATCTTTTAAACAAACCTTTTGGAAAATCTGGTATCAATATCTAAGCAATCGTATCGGTAGTGACCCGGTCACATTTTTGAATTATGGTTATTGGCACCCCGAAGGTGAGACCCTTGCGCTTCAGCCTGAAGACGAATCCAACCGCCCTGCCATTCAACTTTATCATCATGTTGCCAGCGGCGCGGATCTTTCAGATAAAAACATTCTCGAAGTCAGTTGCGGGCATGGTGGCGGCGCATCATTCATCAAGCGTTATCACAAACCGAAAACATATACTGCCATGGACCAGAATCCCAAAGCCATTGATTACAGTCGCAAAACACACGGCGCACTCGGCATTGATTTTCGCACGGGCGATGCACAGGCACTTGATTTCCCGGAAAATCATTTTGATGCAGTCATCAATGTTGAGGCTTCGCATTGTTATCCTCGTCAGGAGGCCTTCTTCAAATCTGTCTATCGTGTCCTGCGAAATGATGGGCATCTCCTTTATGCTGATTTTCGCACCCCGCTTGATGCCCCGCAACTTGACCGGGATATTACCGCAGCTGGCTTCAATATTAAATCCAAGACGGATATCACGTCCCATGTGCTCAGCGCCTTGAAACTCACCAGCAAACGTTATCGTGACCTTGTTCATAAATTTGCCCCCAAAATTCTTCACCCTGTCATGGAATCATTTGCCGCCGTCGAGGGATCGAGTATTTATAACAGTTTCGTCAACCGCGAACGGATCTACTTTTCGTATTGCCTCGTCAAATCGGCAGACCAACGTCTCGCTTCGCGCGAAGCCTGAGCCTATTTCACCAACCCAGGCATTTCTCAAGCCTTGACATTGTTCCGTTTTTGCGGATAATAAAGTCAACAGGCGAGCCAAATAAAGGCACCGATAGAGGAAAGTAGACTGGTGGAAGCCGTCAGAGATGTGCAACGGATCCGCTGAAAGTTGCACTCGACCGAAGACAGTTGAAGTTCCCTCATGAGCCGTTCAGGTGAATGATTTTTCTAGTAGTCTGAGCCGTCATCTCGACGTTACACGAGAGGCTGATGTTAGTCAGCGCAGAGCGGCACGCGAGCCTTAAACAGCGAATGCGTGCAACTTGGGTGGTACCACGGGAATTTTCCTCCCGTCCCATTTGTGGACGGGATTTTTTTATTAAGTATGTACCGCGAGATTTATCTCGTACCAGCAAAGGCGACATGAATGTCGCGGTACAAAATATTTGGAGGCACGTATGTTGGAAAAATTGAAAGAGATCGAAAAAACAGCGCTGGAGTCTTTGCAATCCATCACGGATTCAGCCGCGTTGGACGCGTGGCGCGTCGCGAATCTTGGACGGAGTTCACCTCTGATGATGGTCTTTGCAGAGTTTGGGAAACTCTCCAAGGAGGAGCGACCAGTTGTCGGGGCGGCGGCGAACCGTGTGAAGGTGGCGCTAGAATCTGCTTTGGCGGAACGGGCTGAGGCGGTGAAAAATGCCGCGTTGGCGAAATCCCTCGAAGAAGAAAAATTGGATGTGACTCTACCGGGTCGCACAAAACACATCGGGCGTCTGCATCCATCCACACAACAACTGCGCCGCGTATTGGATATTCTTGCGGAGATGGGATTCCAGGTTTATACATCAGGTGAAGTTGAGACTGATGAGTACAACTTCCAATTGCTTAACTTCCCGCCGCACCATCCTGCGCGTGATATGCAGGATACGATTTATATTGAGGCGGGTGAGCGCGGTGATAATCCAATCTTGCTCCGTACGCAGACCTCACCCGGACAGATCCGCGCGATGCGTTATTTTTCCGCTATGAACCCGAATGATCCACCTCCGATTCGCATTGCGTCGCCTGGCATGTGCTTTCGTCATGAACAAATTACGGCGCGTTCTGAAATTCAATTCAATCAAGTGGAAGGACTCGCCATTGGCAAGAACATCACCTTCGCTGACTTGAAAGGCACGATCGCAGACTTCGTGCGCCGCATGTTCGGTGAAGGCGCGCGATTGCGCTTCCGGGCTTCGTACTTCCCATTCACAGAACCCTCCGCTGAAGTGGATGTGGAATGTTTTGTCTGTGGCGGCAAGGGTTGCCAGGTCTGCAAAAATTCCGGCTGGTTGGAAATTCTCGGTTGCGGCATGGTGCATCCCGTTGTTCTGCAGAACGGCGGTTACGATCCGAAGATCTACTCAGGTTTCGCCTGGGGCATGGGACCCGAACGCCAGTTGATGTTACGCAACAAGATCAACGACATCCGTTACTTCTGGGGTAACGATGTGCGGTTCCTGGAGCAGTTCTAATTTTTTTTCACCACAAAGGAAAAGAAGTGTCACGAAGGAAAACCCCAAAAAACCTTTGTGCTCCTTTGTAATACTTTGTGGTGAATATAAAGGTGAAATATGAAAATACCTCTCTCATGGCTAAAAGACTTCATTGACCTCGACGGTTTGTCCGTCGAAGATATTGCGCGCAAACTTACCCTAGCGGGCCTCGAAGTGGACGAGATCCTCTATGCGGGCTTGCCTGTGCCCACCTACAAAGATGGTGAAAAACACGAATTCAAAACAAACGGCATCGGCTGGGATCGCGAGAAGATCGTCGTGGCGGAAATCCGTGAAGTGAAGCCGCATCCCAACGCGGACCGTTTGACTCTGCTTGATCTGTACGATGGTCAAACGGAGCAAGTTGTGCTGACGGGCGCACCGAATATCTTTCACTTGAAAGGCACAGGCAAATTGCCCAAGCCGATCAAAGTAGCTTATGCCAAGGAAGGCTCGACGCTATATGATGGTCATGCCGAAGGCTTGCAGTTGACAACCCTCAAGCGCGCGAAAATCCGTGGCGTGGATTCCTACTCGATGGTTGCCTCTGAAAAGGAGCTTGGCATCTCTGAAGAACACGAGGGCATCATCATCCTTGAAGATGATGCCCTCGTGGGCATGCCGCTTGTTGATTACATGGGCGATGCTGTCCTGGACATTTCCATTATGCCGAACATGGCGCGCAACGCAAATGTCATTGGTATTGCGCGCGAACTCGCCGCATTGACCGGGCGAGGATTCAAGCAACCGAATATTCAATTTGAAACCTCCGGTGACCCGGTCAATGACCCTGTTGAAATCGAGATCACGAACCCCGAACTCAACCCCCGCTTTGTAGTTGGATTAATTCGCAATGTTGAGATCAAGCCGAGTCCCTATCAGATCCAGCGCCGTCTTAGGCTCGCGGGGCAACGTCCCATCAACAGCGTTGTAGATGCCACCAACTATGCCATGATCGAACTCGGCGAGCCGTTGCACGCGTTTGATTATGATGTACTCGTAGGACGGGTTGCCAACCCGTCCTACAAAATAAAGATCATCACCCGCACTGCGCAAGACGGCGAGAAACTCATCACGCTGGATGGCAACGAGCGCATGCTCACTGCGATGAATGTGCTCGTCTGTGATGAAAAAGGTTCGCTTTCACTTGCAGGCGTAATGGGCGGTTCTGAATCCGAAGTGACAGACAAAACGAAAAATATTCTGCTGGAGGGCGCGGCATGGAACTTCATCAACATTCGTCGCACGTCAAAGCAACACAACCTGCCTTCTGAAGCATCCTTCCGTTTTTCGCGCGGAGTACATCCTGCTGTCGCCGATCAAGGCGTCAGACGTGGTCTTCAATACATGGCTGAGTGGGCAGGCGGGGCGGTGGCGCCTGGTCTTGTGGATGAATATCCACTTAAGCCGAAAGACTCAGTCGTTGATGTCACTACACATGATGTGAAAAAATTACTTGGTATTGACCTCACACTTGAACAAATATCCGAACTGCTCACACGCCTCGAATTCAAATGTGAAATTACCCCTTCGGGTCACGCATTACGTGTTACGGCCCCCTCGCATCGCATGGACATTTCTGAGGGCGTCGTCGGTCTCGCAGATGTTCTTGAAGAAGTTGCGCGCATTTATGGCTACGACAACATTCCAACCACAACGATGGCTGATGCGCTTCCTCCGCAGGTTGGCAATCCCATTCACGAATGGGAGGAGCATCTGCGTGACCTGCTTGTGGCGATTGGTTTGCAGGAGGTTGTCACTTATCGCATGACTTCGGTTGAAAAAGAGGCGCGTCTGTTCGCTTCGGGTCTCAGACCCGAAGCAAGCCTTGAATATGTCCTCATTGCCAACCCGATCACGCCCGATAAAGGCGTGTTGCGCCGCAGTCTCGTCGCCTCTGTTCTCGATGCGTTGGAGAAAAATATGCGCCTGGGCGAATCGCTTTCACTATTTGAAGTTGGCTCTGTCTTCGAGCCTGTAAAAAATGACATCCCCAATGAGTGGCGCAGACTTGCCATCGCGATGACTGGACTCCGCGAAGCCACTGCGTGGGACGTGAAGGATTCTCACAAATTTGATTTCTATGATTTGAAAGGACGCCTCGAACTTCTTTTGAGCGGACTCCGCCTCTCAAACATTACCTACACTGAAATCGACGCTTCGACTGCGCCTTCGGCTCCGCTCAGCGCGAGTCATTTGCACCCGGGCAAAGCCGCCGAAGTCAAAGTCAATGGACAGGTCGTGGGTGTCTTTGGTGAATTACATCCACTGGTGAAGGAGGGTTATGTATTTGGTGACGCGCCTGTGCTTGTGGCTGAATTTGATTTGGAGATTCTGCGCCGCGTGAACCCAACCTATGGCATTACACCCATCTCTGAATTCCCGCCGGTGTACGAGGACATTGCCATCATCGTGAATGATGCAGTCGCCGCGTCAACTGTCGAAGCATTGATCAGGCAGACAGGCGGAAGAACCGTAACGAACGTCCGGTTGTTCGATGTATATCGCGATGGAAAGATCGGAGCCGGGAAAAAGTCCCTGGCATACAGTCTCACGTATCAAGCCGAAAAGACTCTGACCGATGCCGAAGCCGCCGCGATCAGAAATAAGATTGTGAAACGGCTGGAAAACGAACTCGGCGCGAAGTTAAGAAGTTAGTATAGGTGTTATACTTCCTAAAATCATTCTTATGGAGAAAAAATGAATAACAAAAATACAGGCATGATCGCCACAGTGGCTACCGCACTTTTATGTGGCTGCCCAGGTTTGCTGGCGCTTTGCTGGGGAAGCCTTTCAGCAGTTGTCAGTTTTGTGCCCGGTGCAGATATTAATATAGGAGGCAGTACCGACCCAAGTTCCGCGTTGTTTGCAGGCTTGGGCACATTATGTGTGGGCATTTTGTTTATAGCCATACCTGTGGCAGTTGGCTTCTATACCCTGCGCAAAAAGCCAGAGGCAGTTGATCCTCAGAATCTCATTGATTAGGGAAGAAAAAAGACGGCGAGTTACTCGCCGTCTTTTTTATACTATAAGCTCCTTTCCCGGTTTTGTATCTGTTCCTAAAGCTGTGGGAAAATAATCTTGATTTTTCGACGTAAGATTGGAGTAGATGTGACATGAAAAAATCATTTGCCGTTTCGATAATATTTGTGTTTCTGATGACCGCGTGCGCAGCCTCGAATTTATCAACCCCAATTGAAATGACCGTGATGGTTAGCACTGTCATACCAGATGTGGGAGGGGCTGTTGGAACAGGAGCAGTTATCCCTACACCCGGACCGCCAACGTTGATTCCCACGCTGGAGTCTGCACTTTCCCCCACACAATTGAAGTATCGAGTGCTCGATCAATTCCCTGATTTTTTCTTCTGCGATCCTGATTACTATCCAATCGCACGCGAGGATGAAGGCATTCTGGCTGGTCAACGTTTTCCAGAAATCCAAGCCAACGTGGATGAATTTCAAACGATCTTGAATCACACCGGACTCAGCGGGTTGACTGCTTTCACAGATGAACAAAAACTTCTTATCTATCGTGAGCATAAAAGATTG
>Ga0180069_1000135_pt1 | contig 15407 bp, 15 predicted proteins | sample EasRivERM_16_10D_2_FD_121793 | JGI IMG/M metagenome (GOLD analysis project Ga0180069, IMG submission 121793) | Soil microbial communities from meander-bound floodplain in the East River, Colorado, USA - East River metaG ERMLT231B'_16_10D | ecosystem: Environmental > Terrestrial > Soil >...
CCTTCTGGGCCCAGAACCGGGCCATCGGGAGGGCTCGGGTCTGAATGCCCGGGAAGATTTTGTGGCGGCGGCAGCATTCGATCACGCCGGTGATGGCCTCGATCATCTTGGGGTGGTCGAACTGGCCCGGGACACCCAGGGAGATGCTGAGATCGGCCGGCCCCACCATGACAATGTCCACGCCCGGGACCGAGAGGAGCTCGTCGCAGCGTTCGAGGGCGGTCTGGGTCTCGATCTGGAGCACCACCAGGATGTTGTCGTTCATGTGCTGGACGATCTCGTCGAAGCCGGCCTGCTGGTAGCCGATCTGGGGAATGGTGAGACCGTAGCCGCGGACGCCGCGGGGCGGAAACTTGGTCCAGGCGATGGCCCGCTCCAGCAGGTCGGGCGACTCCACGCGAGGGAAGATGATGCCCTCGGCCCCCACGTCGAGGGCGCGGGCCACCAGCGAATACTGCAAGTCGCCGACCCGGACGATGGGGGTGAGGGGGGTGAGGAGGGCGGTGCGGATGATGTCCTGGACGGTTTCCAGATCGTAATTGCCGTGCTCGGTGTCGATGAAGGTCCAGTCCAGGCCGGCGGCGGCGTAAAGGCGGGATACTTCGGCCGAGCGGAACTGGCAGAGGCCGGAGCCCCACACCGTCTGGCCGTCCTGGAGCAATTGTTTGACGCGATTGGGGCGCATGAAGAACGCCACTGTACCACACTTGCATTTCCCGCTGCCCAAGCATAGTATGGGGTAGTCTCAGAAGGAGGCCGACCGATGAGAAGGGTGAAACGGCTTATCCTATGTGCCGCGGCGGTGGCTACCTTGGCCTTCGCGCAGGAGTCGCCGCGGATGAAGAGCGTGGAGCCGGCGAGTGGCAAAGCGGGTGATGAGCTCACCGTCAGCGGGGAAAACCTCGACGCCAAATTTGTCAAGGAAGTCTACCTCACCGATGGAAAGACCGACTTTAAGCTGCAGGTGACGCAGCAGGCGGCGGAGTCGGTCAAAGTGAAGATACCGGACAAGGTGAAGCCCGGCCGGTACAGTTTGATGGTCTTGACGGCGGAGAAGACGCCCAAGCTGATCGAACAGCCGGTGAAGTGCACGGTAGAGTAACGGTTGTTTCTACGAGCGCGGAAACCGCTCCCCTGTAAATGTGGGGCGGCCCCCATGGGCCGCGCCGGGCCCCCTGGCCCGGCCTGCCGGTGGGTGCACCAAGCCGGTGAGGGGGTCTCCCGACGTTTTCATCCTTCGTTGTGGCCCTGAGAAGGGCCATGTGAAACTCCCTTACAGTCGCGGCTCGGTGCAGCCGGCCGTGGGTTCCAGCCGCCGCCTCCGCGGCGTCCCCTCACGTTCCCGGTAATCCCGCTCCAGCTTGAACTCCGTGGTTTCCACCAGTGGCGTGAACTCCCGCCGCGCCCGCTCCCCCTGCTCCTGGCCCCAGCGGACCGCCTCCGGCTGCATAACGTGCTCGACCGCATTGTTCACCGCCGCCCAGGCCACGATCCGCTGAAGCCGCCGCAGCGCCTCCATGACTGTGTCGCCCGCCGAGGTGCGGGTCCACAGACACACGAACCCGCTCATGGGATCCACGTTGGGATGGAAGACTGGAGGCGCGACCGTGGCCTCGATCGGCACCGCCGGGAAGAACCGCGGGAAGCGCAATAGCACGCGGTGGCTCCGCTCCAGGACGGGTTCGGTTCCGCGCCAGCCTACGATCCCTGGCGTCTGGTGCAGCGCCACCTCAAAGATATCCCCGTCGGCCAGCCGCCGCCGGCCCACTACCTCCACCACCCCAGGATTCCGCTCGGCCAGCCTCTGGAGCAGCTTCCACTCCTGGTCGACGCGGCGCTCGTAGAGCGTCGAGCCCTCAGCCATGCGTGGCCACGGTCGACACCCGCAGCACGTCGTTCGCCCGCACCCCCTGCGGTGGCAGCGCTTGGCCGAAATCGAGAGACAGCCCGTTCCACACCACCTGCGGCTCCCCATCGCCCTGCAGCACGTCGCCGCGCTCCCGCAGGTCGTAGAGGATCTCCTCCAGCACCTGGTCCAGGGTCTCCTCGTCGTCGATGTCGACGTTGTAGCGCGTCTCCCCGCGCACGGTGTCGAAATAGATCTGATACTTAGCCATTGCCTTGGCCCATATACATCTGCAACGCCTCCGGCAGCCCGTCCACCACCCACTGGCAGCGGCTGCACTGGCCGTTATTGAAATCCCAGCACGGCCGGCACTGGGGCCGCCCGCAGTGACGGCACGGCCGCAGATCCGCGTCCGCCGCCTCGGCCAGGCACAACTGGCAGCGGCCCTGGCGCATGCGCGGCCCCAGACGCTGGTCCCACCATCTTCCCTCCGGCGGGAAGATGGGGACTCGATTATCTTCGCACAGCTTGCACCGGCAGTGTTCGTGCACCCAGCACCCGGAATCGCAGACCACCAGCCCGCACCTCGGGCAGGGCAGCGCCACCTCTCCCAGACGCCGGTTGCACAACCCGCACGTCTTCCCGCCCCCGCGCCGGATCAACTGCACCAGGCCCACCGCCACCATCGCCACGGGAGGCCCCAGCCACACCGTCCAGTCCGGCGCGCTGAGGTACCCCAAGCCTACCCCGACGGCGCTCGCTGTTCCCACCAGTGCCACTGGGGCCCACCCGCTTTCGAACGTCACTGAAAACAGCCGCCAGATTCCGAACGATAACAGCCCCACGGCCAGGGCTCCCACCACCGCCCATACCGGACCTGCCAGGGCTGCTAGCAACTGCAACACCGCCAGCAAGAACCAACCCGCTGCCGCTATTACGAATTCCCGCGTGTTCATCGTCCCGACCCCGACAGGCCAGAGGCCTGTCGCACAGTATGCAGGTGATCCGCCGGCAGCCCCAGCTCGGCCAGGCCTGCCGACGCCCACACGCTCTCCCGATCCACCCGCGTCAGGGTCTCCAGGTCCCTCACCTGCCGCGACCCGCATTCCGGACACGCCCCCCGCCGCCGCAACCACCCTACCCGGCGCCTGGGGCGCCATCTCTTATGACACTCCAGGCACTCCGCCTCCACGCAGACTGGCCAGTCCAGGACCAGCACCGGCTCTGCTTCACCGGCCAACAGATCGCTCACCCGGTCCCCTGCGGCCTCCACCAGCCGCTCCTCGCCCGTATGAAACGGGCAGGCCTCGCTCTGGCGCAGTCCGATCTTCTCCATCCTCGGCTCCGGCTCCAGCCAGACCTCGAAGGTGGCCGCTTCCTCACCCCCGCGCAGCCCCAGGTCCACCTGCATGGCCCCCACCACCGCCGCCATGGTCGGCGTACTCGGCCGCACCGGCGCTTCCTCTGCCGTCCAGCACGCATGTACCGGAGAATCCCAGGTGGTGAGCAACTCCCGGCGCTTCGCCGCGGTCAGTCCACACCCGTAGCAGGCGGCGCCCCGTCCCGGAAACCAGCTCACCCGCCCATGCCAGTAATCCGGCGCCCCCAGGCCGCCATCGCACACGGGCGTGTCCAGCTTCGTCCCGATATAGGCCAGCTCCAGCCGCGCCAGCTCGCTATCCACGCACCCAAACACGACATCGGCTGGGGCCACCACCCGGAACCCGACATCGGCAATCTCCCGATCCATCGCCACCCACTCGGTCTCCGGAAACACCCGGCCCGCCGCCTCCGCTACGGCCAGGGCCTTATTTCTCCCGATGCTCCCCTCCCCGCGTAATAGCACCGACCTCTCCAGGTTCCGCTCCTCCACCACATCCGGATCCACGACCACCACCCTCCGCACCCCGATCAGCCCCAGGTTCTGAACCACCGCATTGCCCAAGGCCCCCACACCCACCACCACCACGTTCCACTCTTTCACCACCGCCCCGATTCTAGCACCTACTAGCTGCGATCCGATGCTATACTGACTCGCGCTGCACTCGTCGGCCTATGAGCCTGTATCAGACCCTCTACTTCATGTCGCTGGTAGGCAGTCTCGCCGGACTGTTCTCCTGGGGTCTGGTGGCTCTCATCTCGATTGCCCTTTCCTCCTCGGACATGCCGTGGCTGCCCGACCTCATTTCCGCCACCATCCTGGGCGCCTTCATCGGCGGCATGAGCGTCGCCTTCACCGATCGCTGGTCCGGCAGCCGGGTGATGCCCCGCTGGGTGATCTCTGGAACTCTGATCGGCCTCTTCGCGGGACTGGTGGCCGGCCTCATCCAGATCCCCATCACCAACAACCTCCAGACCCAGGCCCCCATCCTGACCCGCGTGATCGTCTGGATGCTGGCCGGCTCCCTGATCGGACTGGGCGTGGGACTCCGCTGGGTCACCGTGAACAGCGCCCGCGCCGCCCATGCCTTCGCTGGAGGCCTCCTCGGGGGGGCCCTCGGGGGGCTGCTTTTCGCCGGCCTCGGCAGCCGTATCCCGGATCTTTCCCAGGCCCTGAGCTTCGTCCTCACCGGCCTGGGCATCACCTTCGGCATCACCCTCGCCCCCATCCTCCTGCGCGACGGCGTGCTACAATTTATCAGCAGCGGGGACGCACGGGCCCAAAGCAAGTTTGGCGCGTCGCACAAAGAATGGGAATTGCAGCAAGGCGACTCCTATACGATCGGCAGCCAGTCCCAGGATCTGAGCAAGACCCGCTATCGGCCCGACGTGGAGATCTTCATCCCGGACGCCGCGATTGGCGCCCACCACGCCACCCTGTTCGGCCGCGAAGGGGCTTTTTACATCGCCCGCCATCCCGACGCCTCGGGCCCTGCCGGCCTGGCCAAGTATGTTTTGAAGGTTGGCGGGAAAACCGTCACTACCAGCCATCAGCTCCACGGCTCCGACGATATTCTGATCGGCCGCACGGCGCTGCGTTTCGCCACCAGAAGGAAATCGGCCTAGTGCCAAACTACGCACCACTACCGGATCCCCCGTTATGCCGGACCATCGGCTCCCCTGTAAATGTGGGGCGGCCCCCCTGGGCCGCAGCCGGCCCCCTGGCCGGCTTGGTGCATCTACTGGAATTCGGCAGGCCGGGCCAGGGGGCCCGGCGCGGCCCAGGGGGGCCGCCCCACATTCGGTGCTGCCTCCTGCTCCTCTGCTTTACTCTTCCCGCCCTCGCCCAAAACGCCCGGCTGCAGTTCTCCGACAAGGTCCGCCTGGTCGACTGCGCCCCCTCTTCCTCCGTCCCCTGCTTCCGCCTGAAAGCCAACATCCTGGACGCCCAGGGCAACCCCTTCTCACCCGCCCTCCCGGCCCAACTGGCCAAGAGCCTCACCGTGCAGGCCGACCAGACGGAAGTCACCCCATTCTACGCTACCGCCGCCGGCGGCCCCGGCGCCGGTGTTCGCAACCGACTCGCCCTGGTGGTTATGGACGTGAGCGGCAGCATGAACCAACTGATGGGCAACGGCCAATCCCGCTACGCCGCCGCCAAAGCCGCCGCCTTGCAGTTTCTGGAGGGCTTCGAAAACGGCGCCGACCGTGTGGCCGTGGTCCCCTTCGAGAGCCATAACGTCATCCCCCGCATCCGCGCCGCTGTCTTCGCTTCCACCGCCGAAGAAGCCCGCCGTCAGGTCCACTCCCTCCCGGTCCCGCCTCCCAATGGCAACACCGCCCTCTACTCGGCGGTGGACACCGGACTCGACGTGGTGGCTGAGCAACTGGCCCGCGCCCAGGGTTCGCCGGAAGTCCTGATGATCCTGCTGACCGACGGCAAGAACGACGTCCAGCGCGGCGACGACCTGGGCCTGCTCGCCGGCCCCGAAGGACTTCAGGCCGTGTCCAAGAAGGTACGGGCCTCCGGAATCCAGGTGATCGCGGTGGGCCTCGGCGACAGCAGGTCGATCGACGAGGCTGCCATGCGCCAACTCGGCACCCAGTTCCACCTTGTCTCCGACTCCGAAGGCCTGAAGCGCGTCTTCTCGTTTGCCCGCAAGCTCCTGGTCAATCGCATCCAGGCCACCTTCAAATCCCCCTGGAGAGACCGCGCTTCGCTCGCCGGCAGAAGCATCCGCATCGGCATGACCCTCAAGCTGCCCTCCGGCCAGGAGATCCCCTCCAACGAGGCCAACTGGTCCGCGCCTCAGATAGGTCTGCCCCTGTTCGAGGGCAACTGCGACGCCCGGGAGCTGAAAGAAATCCTTCGCCCCGATGTCCGCGACACGGAATCCGACTGGTGGACCATCGTGCGTCCCATTCTGGTCTTCCTCTCGGTCGGGGTAACCATTCTGATCTTGTGGTTCTGGATCCCGCGCCTCGCCTGGCCCGACCAATATATCGGCGACATGCCGGTGCGGTCTTCGGGCCGTAAGTGGTCCGGCGGCCAGACCATGGTTTCGCGCCGGTCCACCGGCCCTTCTGGCGGCCCCCCCGGCGCCGACCGTAGTGCCCCGCCCGGCTTCACCGCGCCCAGCGGCCATCGCAGCATGCCCGAGCGCGGCGCCGCCGACCCCACCATCGTCCGGCCCCGTCCCGACATGGGTACCCGCACCCGCCTGGAAGGCAGGAGATCCAGAGATGAATAGGACCCGAAACGTGGCGCACGCTCTCAGCGTGCCGCGTCGGCACTCCTGCCGGCGCTCGGGCAGGGGTCGAGAGGAGTCTCGACCCGGCAGGCTAAAGCCTGCGCCACAACAGCAACAGGAGTAAAATAGCAAGGAGGTAATCTGGCCCTATGCCGCTTGTCAAAGTAATTCGAAAAGGTGTTACCCCGGCCGTACGAAAGGTTCCTACTTCCACCTGCGCCGCCATGATGCCCATGAGTCTGAACCGCATCGGCCAGGAGGTCGGCTCCGAAAACGAAGATCCCACCAAGATTGAAAACGCTCAGGATGCTTTCGAGAAGTTCCAGCCCAAGCTCGACTTCAAGGGCTACGCCGGCCCCGAGGAGACCGAGTTCAAGGCCGACATCCGCTTCCGCAGCATCAAGGACTTCGATCCCGAGAACCTGCAGAAGCGCCAGGAGGTCAAGGACGCCGACGGCAACGTCACCTACCTGCGCAACGACCTGGCCGACCTCAAGAACAACATCGATCTGGTGTACCGGCTCAAGGACCGCTGGAAGCTCCCCACCGTCCGCCGCGCCTGGAACAACCCCAACCAGCGCCAGGAGATCATCGCCGCGCTCGGCAAGCTGCGCGGCGCGCTCGAGAACATCGCCTCGAAAGGAGGGAAAGCCTAATGGCCGACCAAGTCCTCACCCGCACCACCGCCGAGATTTTCGGCGAAAGCCCGGCCCGCGAGCTGCTCCAGGACATCTTCGCCGACCTTCATCCGGGTCTGATCGACGAGAGCCGCGACATCTCCAGCATCTTCACCCCGCAGTCGGCCCGGGATTTCCTCGGCCAGCTCATGGACTTCGAGAAGCTCCTCAGTCCCGAGGATTCCTACGAGGCCAGCGTCAAGAAAATCCAGGACCAGATCGACAAGGCCGAAGCCATGCGCGACACGCTCCTGGCCCAGATCTTCACGCAGATCCGGCCCCTGGAGCGCAGCTACCGCGAGCTGATGCTGTTCTTCGAGAACAGCAAGGTGCCCGACGGCAAGGTCCGCAAGCCGGTCGAGCTGTACATCTTCAATGCCGACGCCAAGGCCATGAAGGACGTCTTCTCCATGTCGGTGGCGGCGTTCGAGAACTTCGTCGTCAAGCGCAACGACAATTTCAACTTCCGCGACGACATCTGCAACGTGGTCATCCCCGGCTACATCCCGCAGCCGGTGCGCGAGAAGTTCGAGGACATCGCCAACGCCTGGGGCATGCTCCTGATCGGCGACCTGGACGACGAAAAGACCTTCAAGAACGTGGAGCGTAACTTCCTGCCCGGCGGCAAGTACGAGTTCATGAAGCGTCCCGAGGACCGCGCCGCCGCCGACGTGATCACCATGGGCTACTTGCAGCTCCGCGCCGCCCACTGGTTCGAGAAAGGCATCGACGGCGGCGACGACCTCTACGGTCCGCCCTCGCTGGTCTTCGCCGGCGCCGTGGCCCGCGCCGATGACGCCCAGGGTATCGCCCAGGGCCCGGTCGGCTCGCGCTTCGGCCAGATCGGCGGCTCCGAAAAATGCCGCGTGGAGCCCCTGATCGGCGAGATGGAGCACCTCTCCATGGAGCGCCAGCTCATCCCCATCATCCGCGACGCCGATAACCACCTTTGCTTCTTCGGCTGCCGCACCCAGGCCGAGGATCCCTACGGCGTGCTCAAGTTCTTCACGTCGTACCGCATTCTCCGGTACCTGGAGCGCTGCTGCCGTCACTACCTGCTGCAGGTCGCCGGGCAGGTGCTCACCCGCGATTTCATGGACGAGTCGATCGAGAAGCCGTTGAAGCGCCTCCTCGAGGAGCAGTTGGAGCAGGGTACCATCCTCGGCTTCGATCTGTTCGTGGACAAGGACTCCAACAAGCGCATGCAGGGCATTTGCGACATTACCCTCAACGTGATGCCTACCGGACCCGCTGAGACCTTCGTCTTGAAGATCGACGTGCCCGAGTTCAAAAAACCCGGTCAGGAAAAAACCTAACCCCGCCCGGCGGGAAGGAGGTGGATATGGAATTGCCACGGAAAATCCAGCCCGGCTCGGCGGCGCGCGACTCCGAAGACGAGGCCAAGGCCCGCCGTTCCGAGGGCATGTCACTCTATGGCTCCGGCAGCCGTGCCGCCGGCCAGCCCCTGCGCCTGTCCCCGCGGGGTTCCTCCCGCCCCACCCCCGAGGCAGTTTCCCGGGAGGAATACCTCCGCAACGCCGAAATCAAGGTCAGCGGAGCCGGCGGCCAGAAATTCGAGAAGCAGGCCGCCGAACCCGTCCCCGAGACTCCGGCCGTTGCGCCTGCCCCTCCGCCTCCCGCGCCGGGCGTCTTCGGGGCCGTCTTTGCCAGTTTTCGGAAGCTGTTTGGTTTCAAGTAATCTTCACAAGGAGAAACAACCATGGCCGCACCCTATCGCAGCACCGTTACCGTCGATGGCACCAAGTTTGACGCCATTTCCACCCAGGTCATCTTCAATACCATGAAGGACCGGGCCGGCATGCCCGAGATGGGGAGCCTCACCACCACCATCCGGGTCTGGATCGATTTCCACGACGACACCAACCTCCCCCACTCCGCCCTCAAAAAGCTGTTCGACCTCTCCAACGTCGTTACCCGCGAAAAGATCAAGGACGTGAAGATCGAGTTCTGGAAGGACGACTCTCACGAGGACGCCCTTTGCTCGTACAGCTTCAAGGGGTGGATCAGCCGCTTCGAGACCGCCAACCCGTTGCCGATGGCCTCGCCGCAGACCAGCGCTGCCTCGGCCGATCCGACCTCTACCGTCAACCACCTGCTCACCATCGATCTGGAGCCCGCCATCAACCAGGCGAACTTCAAAGAGATCACGATGAGCAACTGAAAGGCGGCTCCGGGGTGTTGGGTGTTAGGTGCTGGCATCCCCAACACCCGGCACCCCACAACCCACGCCCATGTTCATTTCTTTTCCCCTGCGCCTCGACAAAGCCTTCCTGCGCCGTTGCGAAGAACCCGAGGCGATTCTGGCATTGGTGCGCGTCATGGCCACCACGCCCAACGGCGCCTGGGCCGGCAGCGCCCACTTCGGCATCCGGGACCTGTTCGAGCAAGCCCGCAATAAGCCCGACGCCCCCAGGCTGGCCGTCCAGGAAATCAATCATGCCTTAGAGGATCTGGGCATTACCCACTACAAGGTGCAGTCCATCATCACCGAGCCCCGCCCCAACCGGGACATCGATTCCTACGTCGTGACCCTGGCCTCCACCGACCCCAGCGGCGACACCGTCACCTTGCAGGTGTAAATGGCATACGCTCGCGCCACGGCCGTCGAGATCGACAAAAAGCTCCGCGACGACTTTCGCCGCCGTCTCAAGGACTTCGGCATCTCGGCCGAAACAGCCGATCCCGTCCTCGCCGTCATCTTCCGCACTTTCGCCGGCCAACTCGAGACGCTCTACTCGGACACCGAGCGCATCCGTTTGGCCCTGCTCGACGAGCTGATCGCCGGCCTGGGCATTGAGCGCCGCGCCGCCCGCGCCGCCCAGACCATCGTCCGCTTCCTGGTCGACCGCGACTCCGAGCTCATCGACGCCGGCACCGAGCTGATCGGCGAAGCCCAGTCCGGCGAGCGACTCACCTTCACCACCGACGCCTCCATCGCCGCCTCGGCGACTCGGCTCGCCCTGGCCGCTACCTATCAGGACGGGTCTCTGCAACTCATGCCGGGTATCGAGATGCCGGAAGCCGTCGCCGCCGCCCGCCCCGCCGTCGACCCGGTCAAAATCAACCTCGGCGCCACTCCGGCCCTCTTCCTGGCCCTCGAAGAGCTGCCCGCGATGCACCTCAGCCGCCTCGGCTTTTTCTTCGAGCTGGGCCCCGACGCCGGCTCGATTCTCCGCGCCCTCCCCCACGAGCCCTGGTGCCTGGCGTCCCCGGACGGCTCGTTGGGCGCGCAAGGAATCCTCCGCCCCCTCCGCCGCAACGCCGGTATCCGCACCCTGGAGTGGCTCCTGAAGGCCCCCACTCCGACCGACCAGTCCGACGCCGAGGTCCCCGAACTCCCCGACGGCTTCTACGCCGGTCGTGGCTTCGTTTTCCCCGAGGTCCCCGCCGAGCGCCGCTTCCTTTGCAAGCTACCGAAGGCCATGGAGCCGGCGCTCACCAAGATCTTCGGCCGCGCCACCCCGCAGGTCTTCGACCGCCCGCGCGCCTGGCTCCGCATCTCCTTCCCGCGGCGCGTGGCCAACCTCCACACCGGCATCCTCTCCGTGTGGCTCCACGCCGTGAGCGCCTCCAACGTCGAGTGCTTCAACGAAACCGTCCGCTTCGAGGAGCACGGCACCTCCATACCTATCAGCCGCGAGGCCGGTACGGCGAAGTACCTGGTCGCCCCGCTCTCCATCTTCGGCGAGGCCAAGGCTTCCTACCTCCCCGAATTCCAGCCCTCCAGCGACCCTAACGTCGGCCGCTACAACATCCACAACGGCCGCATCCAGCTTCGTCCCGCGCGCCATCCCGACGACCGGCCCGAGTCCTACTCCAACCTCCGGTTGTGGGTCTCCTCCGGCGCCCTGGCTAACTCGGTCGGCCCCGGCAAGGTGCAAGGATTTCTGAAACGCGCTTCCGCCGTACGGGTCTCCAACCCCACCGCCGCCGCCGGTGGGACCGATACGGAAGGCTTCCAGCAGGCTCAGGCCCGCTTCGCTACCGCCATCCTGTCCCGCGACCGCATTGTCACCCGCCAGGACCTCGTTGCCGCCGTCCGCGCTTTCGACCGGCGCATCCTCGACGCCGACGTCTCGCTAGGTCTTGACCGCACCGAGACCGGTCTCCGCCGCGTCCAGCGCGTCCGCTGCCTGGTCGACAAGGAAGAGTTCCTCGATCCCCCCGCCGAAGGCCGCGTCCTCGAACAAGAGCTCTCCGGTCATCTGCGGACCCGCTTCCTTTACGACACCGACCTGGCCCTGGAGCTGGTGTGGAAATGAGCGCCACCACCGTGATGCCCGACTTCGCTCATTCCTTCCACGGCTTCCACCACACCCTCGACTCGGCCCTGGAGGTCCTCGACGCCCGAGGCATTTCCCCGGCCCGCATCAGCGTGCGCATGACCGGCCGTGGCTACCCCGACTGGTGGGTCATCGATCAGACCCCCAAGCCCGGGCAACCCATCACGCCCGATGCTCACGTGATCCTCACCGTTTCCGGCCTCGGCTACTTCCATCACCTCCCCGTCGGCATGTGGGACAAGGGCGGCGAGTCGGAGCCAGGCACCCAGGAGTTGGTGGAGGCTTTCGACGACCCGCTCCAGAAGGCCGCCCACTGGATCCGGCAGGGCGCCCGCCTGTTTGACCTCCGCCCCGACGACTACAACGCCTGCCAGCGCTGGATCGCCCTGTTCGGGCTCAACGCCGAAGACTGGCCGCAGGACCTTTGGTACAACCTCGCTCTGGTCCTGCCCAGTCTCCACCGCCTGGCCGGCCGTGCGGAAGGCATCCGTCTGGCCCTCGATCTCCTGCTGGGGCTGCCCCTGCACGAAATCCGCCGCCGCCGCGGCTTCACCTACGTCGATGAGAAGGACCTGTCCCTGCTGGCCTCCGACTTTTCCCGCCTCGGCGTCGACGCCATCCTGGGCGACCGCCGCGAAGACCTGGCCCGCCTCACCCTGGTGCTCGGGCCCGTCCCCCTCGACACCTATTACGACTTCCAAACCGACGAGTCCCGCCGCCGGCTCAACCAGGTCCTCGACCTGGCGGCCACTTCCTACCAGGACATCCGGGTCCGCTGGTTCGTCCTGGACCCCCGGCGCGCCCCCCGCCTCGGCATCGAGAAAGAGAATGCGCGACTGGGTATCAACTCGCACTTGGGCCGTCTCCAACCGGTATAAATCTATGGCTGCCAACGATGACATCTATCTAAGTTCCGTCAACTGGGAACACGGCATGCTCCTCACGCCGGACCACTTCCTCCGGCAGGAGCGCTACTTCGACTCGGCCCTCCTGTGGGCCCTCCGCTATTGCACTTCCGCCTTCGGCCTGGTCGGCGGCGGCGCTCGTCTCCCCGAGGCCGAGCGCGGCGCCGTCCGCCACGACCCCATCGTCACCCTCGAAGAAGACGACCAATCCCTTTCCGTCGCCGTCACCCAGTGCCGCGGCCTTACCCCCGCCGGCTGCATCATCGACATCGACCCGCAGCACCCCGTCCGCCGCTCCTTCCCCAAACCGGACCTGGAAGGCGTTGCCGAGTCCCCCATCTACGTCATCTACGACCCCGCCGAGAAAGAAGTGGCGGATGGCCAGGTGGATGAGTTGAATCCGCAGATGAAGACCGAACGCCGCCCGTCCTATCGGATCGCCTTGCGGGTCCACGCCGACAGCATTCCCTACGCCATCTCGGTCGCCCGCCTCCGCCGCGCCTCCTACGGCGCCGGATATGAAAAGGACGCCCAGTACATCCCCGCCTGCACGTCGCTGGTGAGCCACAGCGAGCTGGCCGCCGGCTGGCGCAAGATCCTGGACGAAGGCACGGCCCTCGCCGAGCGCTACACGGCCCTCTACCGGGCCATGCGCGAATACTTGTCCTTGTTCACCGAACGTGGGATCGAGACCGACCTCGATCGCGACAACCTCGAATTCGTCGGCCGCATGGTCGTCGCACTACAGACCACTATCTACGAGTCGCTCGACCCGGTGCAGACCCCGGATCGCCTCTTCAGCCGCCTTCGCCAGTTCTTCCACTCCTCGGCCGTCTACCTGGACCTCAGCCCGCCGGTGCGCCAATATTTTGAGCAGATGATCGAGACCGGCGAGACCGAGTTCATCACCCTGCTGGAGCAGCAGAAGCAGGTCCTGGGGTCGCGCCGGCGCTGGGAGGCGCAGGAAGATCTGGCTGTGGAGATCCGCGGGGCTCTGTCTTCGCTCCATGCCCTCAACCGCCTGGAGAAGGCCCTGGAAGGCAAGTACATCGACTTCCGCATCAGCCCGTCGCTCGACGCCATGAATTTTGTCTTCGACCGCGGCGGCAAGGTCCTCTACAAGCTGGCCGCCAAGCCTGCCCGCGTGCAGGGCCAGGCCGACGAGCTGACCGTATTCTTCGCCAACCTGCGCCTGGAAGGGCGGGAGAAATACCGCCTCGTCCTGGTAGGTGAGCAGAACGCCACCTTCGAGCCCGGAACGAAGATTTCGGTGGAGATCAAGATCAACGAGGGCGCCGGCTTCCGCCGCCAGCCCGCGATCGTGTCCTGCGAATCGCGCTCGGTCGAGCAACGCAACTTCGAGTTCGACTTCGACGCCCCGGACGTCCCCACCATCACCGACCTCCGCGTCGGCCTCCCCGCTTACCATCCCATTCGCACCGCCCTCCTGTTCATCCGCCACCGCTTCTACGCCAGCGCCCCGTCGGGTCCGCCTCCCTCCCAAGTGCAAGCCCCTCCACCTCAAGCCGTTCCGCCCCAGGCGCAACCGGTCCAGCGGCTGCGCGTCCCGACCGAGGACCTTCTGGACCGTCCCCGTGCGCAGGAGCCTCCTCCCGCCCAGCCCCGCCCCGCTTCCGCCCCCTGGGAATCGCAACGTCCCCGCAGCGACGACCCCCCGCCACCTCCCACCCGCCGCCGCCGTTTGGAGTAGGATAATGCCGATAAACCTGCCGATAAACCTGTCCCCCAGTCCCCACTGGCCACTGGCCACTGGTCACTGGTCACTGGAGTAACCATGGCCATCAACCTCGACAAGATTTCCAATGAACTCGAAGACGCCCTAGAACGCGCCCGCATGCTGGCCGAACAACGCCAGCAAGCCCAGATCAGCCCCTTCCACGTCCTCTTCGTCCTGCTGGAGAACGAGAGCCCGCTAGCCGCCATGCTGGAAAAGGCCGGCGTCGCCTGCGGTCCCCTGCTCGACTCCCTTGCCGACAGCCTTGGCAAGGCCGACGGCGCGGCCAAGCTCCAGCCCGGCCGCCGTCCCACCGCCTCCAGCCCCCTGCGCAACCTCCTCGAAAAGGCCTTCCTCAAGATGGAGCAGCGCGGCGCCGAGATGGCCGAGCCCATCGACTTCGTCCTCGCGGCTGTCGAATACAGCGAAGAGACCATGAAGGGCGACCTGCGCAAGGCCGGCCTCACCAAGCAGACCGTCGAAAAGGCCGTCGAGACCCGCGAAGCCTCCGCCGAAACCCTCGGCCAAAAGCCCTCCACCGGCTCGGCCGCTCCCAAACCCTCCGGCACCAAAATGCTCGATCGCTTCGGCCGCGACCTCACCGCCGCCGCCGCTTCCGGCGAATTGATGCCGGTGGTCGGCCGCGACGATGAGATCCGTCGCGTCATTCAGACCCTGCTGCGCAAGACCAAGAGCAATCCCTGCCTCGTCGGCGACCCCGGCACGGGCAAGACGGCCGTCGCCGAAGGGCTCGCCCAGCGCATCGCCCAAGGCGACGTCCCCGATTCGCTGAAGAAGTGCAAGGTGATCGCCCTGGACCTCACCGCCATGGTCGCCGGCGCCAAGTACCGGGGCGAGTTCGAGGAGCGCCTCAAGGCCGTGGTCGATGAGGTCCGGGCCCGCAAAGGCGAGATCATCCTGTTCCTCGACGAGATCCACACCCTGGTCGGCGCCGGCGGCAGCGAGGGCGGCATGGATGCCGCCAACATCCTCAAGCCCGCCCTCGCCCGCGGCGAGCTTCGCTGCGTGGGGGCCACTACCTTTGAGGAGTACCGGGAACGCATCGAGAAGGACGGCGCCCTAGCCCGCCGCTTCGACGTGGTGAAGGTCGAGGAGCCCGACGATGACGCCATGATGCTCATCCTCCGCGGCATCCGGCCGCGCTACGAGGCCCACCACGGCGTCCGGCTGTCGGAGGAGTCGTTGGTTGCCGCTGTCAAGCTGGCCCGCCGGTACCTCCGCAATCGCTATTTCCCCGACAAGGGTATCGATATCGTAGACGAAGCCACCGCCCGCATCCGCATGCAGA